>Ga0209256_1001510_pt1 | contig 23567 bp, 21 predicted proteins | sample AraplaCol_mCL_r2_2_FD_184270 | JGI IMG/M metagenome (GOLD analysis project Ga0209256, IMG submission 184270) | Arabidopsis root microbial communities from North Carolina, USA - plate scrape MF_Col_mCL_r2 (SPAdes) (version 3) | ecosystem: Host-associated > Plants > Roots > Endosphere | place...
GCTTCGATGAAAACCGGGCGAACGTTCTTCTGGAAGACAACGGCGTTCTCACCGGCTACGTCGCCGAACCTATCCTCGGCAAGCAAGCCAAGGTCGATGCGCTGAACGACATTTCAGAAAAGCTGGGAATTTCACCGAAGGACGCCCTTGCCGTCGGCGACGGTGCAAACGATCTCGGCATGCTTCAACTCGCCGGATCCGGCGTCGCGCTGCACGCCAAGCCGACCGTCGCCGCACAGGCGAAAATACAGATCAATCACGGCGACCTTAGCGCTCTCCTCTATATCCAGGGCTACCGCAAGACCGATTTCGTAACGCCATGACAGTGATCCTAACGACCGATCGCCTGCTTCTGCGCAATTGGACTGACGAGGATCGGCCGCTTTTCCACGAGATCAATTCCGATCCCGAGGTGATGGAATTCTTCGCCGTCCGTCGCGACCGCACCGAGGCAGATTCGATGCTGGATACGATCCGCGATGCCATCGCCGAAACAGGTCTTGGCTTCTATGCAGCGGCTCTGAAGGAAACCAACGAGCCGATCGGCTTTTGCGGCCTCTGGCGACCCGAACTCGAGCCTTTCCTGCCGGCAGGCACCATCGAGGTGGGCTGGCGTCTAGCGAAGAGACATTGGGGCAAGGGCTATGCGACGGAAGCGGGAGCGGCAGCCCTTCGGCGTGGCTTCACCGAGTTCGATCCTCCCGAAATCGTCTCTTTCGCGGTGGCGGACAATCATCGCTCCACCGCCGTCATGCGCCGACTTGGCCTGCATCACGAACCCGCCCGCGATTTCGACCATCCAAGGGTTCCCGACACGCATCCGCAGCTGAAACGCCACGTTCTTTATGCAATCAGCCGTGAGCAATGGAAGCGTGGAATCGGCTGACGCCAATTGTCGTGCGCGACGGAAACCCCGGAAAGACCCGGCGCCGACTGTGATCATCGGCGAAGGCACCACTCAGCAGTTTGTGAAAAGATGGGCCGCGCTGCGTCCTGCTATTCCATCGGCACTGCGACGAAGCGCAAGTCACCGTTCGACGACGCGATCATCATCTGTGCGTTGCGCCGGCCTTCCTGCTTAAGCGACTGCACTTTCGCGGCAACCGCCTCGGGCGAGCGCATGAACTCCTGCGCCACCTCAACGATTACATCGCCGGGTTTCAGGCCCTTCTCCGCCGCCAGCGAGCCGGGCGCGACCTCGGCAACCAGCACCCCGTCAACGCTTTCCGCGATCCCGAAGGTCTTGCGCGTCTCGGCGCTGAGCTGCGAAAGCGAGAGGCCGAGCACGTTCTTGGGGTTCGTTGCATCAGGCGTTGCCTGATCCGCCTTGCCCTTGGCATCCGGCATCGGCTGGCTCTGCTGATCATCGGGCTCGTCCATATCCTGGTTCTCATCAGGATCCGGATTGATGATGCCACCCTTGTTCGGATCGGCATCGTTGGAGGCAGCCTGATCGCTGTCCTCAAGCCGACCGAGCTTCACCTTCACGGTCTGCTCCTTGCCATCGCGAAGAACGACGACGTCGACTTCCTTACCGACAGGGCTTTCCGCCACGACGCGCGGCAGATCACGCATCTCGTTGACCGGTTTACCGTCGAATTTCAGGATGACATCGCCCGCCTTGATCGAACCGTCATCGACCGGCCCGCCCTTGATGACGCCGGCAACCAGCGCACCCTTGGCGCTCGAGAGACCGAGGCTATCGGCAACATCGTCGGTCACCGGCTGGATGCGCACACCGAGCCAGCCGCGGCGGGTCTCGCCGAATTCGCGCAACTGCTCGACGACGCCAGCAGCCAATTCCGACGGCACCGAGAAGCCGATACCGATCGATCCGCCGCTCGGAGAAATGATCGCCGTGTTGATGCCGATGACCTCGCCCTTCATGTTGAAGAGCGGACCGCCGGAATTGCCCTTGTTGATCGCCGCATCCGTCTGGATGAAATTGTCGTAGGGGCCGGCGTTGATGTTGCGTCCACGCCCCGAAATAATACCCACGGTTACCGATCCGCCGAAGCCGAACGGATTGCCGATCGCCATGACCCAGTCGCCGATCCGCATCACGCTGGAATCGCCGAACTTGACGGCCGTCAGCGGTGCCTTCGGCTCAACCTTGAGGACCGAAAGGTCAGTCTTCGTATCGGTCCCGATCAGCTTCGCCTTCAGCTTGGTGCCGTCGGCGAAATTGACCTCGATGTCGTCTGCTCCCTCGATCACGTGGTTGTTCGTGACGATGTAGCCTTGCGGATCGATGACGAAGCCGGAACCCAGCGAATTGACGTTGTGGTTGCCGCCCTTGTTGCCCTTCTGCTTGTTGAAGAAGTCGTTGAAGAACTCCTGGAACGGTGAACCGTCGGGCGCGCGCGGCGCCGGGCCGACGCCCTCATCGTCCTTGACATTCTGCGATGTCGAAATGTTCACGACGGCATTGAGAAGCCCTTCGGCGAGATCGGCAACGGATGCCGGACCGTTCAGCGGCGGTGTGGTGCCCTGAGCTTGCACCGAGCCGGTGAAACCAACATTAACCAGAAGTGCGGCGCCGGCCAGGAGAGCGAGCGATCGTCTGAAGGTCGGGCGGGTCGTCGGGGCCATCAAGCATCCTCATTTCAAATAAAACGCACTCTGAGCACCAGCATACGGCGGAATGATGGAGGGCGAAATCACCTTTTCGCGAAATCCCGTGCAATCTATTCGCGGCGCCGCCGCCATCCAATCGCAACATAAAAAAGGGCCGGCAAAACTGCCGGCCCGCACTTGGTTTTCCAGGTTCCGATGCCCCGATCAGTTCGTCGGTGCAGTCGGCATCGCCGGCGGTGGCGCGTTTCTTGGCGCACCGCTTGCGTCGTTGAAGAAGCGGAAGAACTGCGAGTTCGGAGAGATCACCAGCGTGGTGTCCTGCGACGTCAGTGCCGTGGAATAAGCGGCCATAGAACGATAGAACTCGAAGAATGCCGGATCCTTGCTGAATGCATCCGCAAACAACCTGTTGCGCTCGGCGTCACCTTGACCGCGGAGGATCTCGGAATCGCGCTGCGCCTCGGCAGTGATCTCAACGACCTGCCTGTCTGCGATAGCCCGGCGACGCTGGCCCTCTTCCGTACCCTGCGCGCGCAGGAGTTCAGCTTCGGCAAGGCGCTCGGCGCGCATGCGGTCATAGGTCTTCGGCGCAACTTCGCGCGTCAGATCCGTACGGCGGATGCGAACGTCCTGAATGTTGAGGCCCAGGTCCTCGGCATCGCGATGCAGATCGTCGCGCACCTCGAGCATCATTGCCACGCGCTCTTCCGACAGCGCGGCATCGAAGTCGCGCAGACCGTAGACACGGCGAAGTGAGGAATCGAGCTGCGTGCGAAGGCGCGCCTCCGCTGCCTCGCGATCGCCCGACACGGTTTCGCGGAACTTGCGCACGTCCCTGATGTCATAGACCACGAAAGCATCGACATCGAAGGTCGCACCACCGCGAACCTGGACACGAATGTTGTCAAGGTCGAAGCGAAGGGCCTGCCTTTCGACGATCTGGACGCGATCGGCATCCATGAAGGCGAATGGCAGCTTGAAGTATATGCCCGGCTCGGTCTTCACCGACTGGATCTGACCGAAGCGGACCACGATTGCCTGCTCGCGCGCGTTCACAACGAAGACCGACGAATAGAGCGCGATCAAGACGACGGCGAGAAGGCCTAGGATGAGAGGAAGCCTGTTCGATGTCATGGCTCAACCTCCCTGCTGTGCCGGTTTGCCGATCTCGTTGAGCGGCAGATAGGGCACAACCCCCTGCTTCTCATCGATCACGACCTTCTTGGAGTTCTTCAGAACCTGCTCCATCGTTTCGAGGAAAAGGCGTGTCCGGGTTACGTCCGGCGCCTTCGCGTACTGTTCGTTAATGAACGAGAAGCGCTGGGCCTCACCTTCGGCCTCCTTGACGACGCGGTCCTTGTAGGCCGCTGCCGCTTCGCGGATCTGGGCCGCGTCACCGCGCGCCTGACCGAGCTTCTGGTTGGCGTATTGATTGGCCTCTTCGACGAGCCGCTGCTTGTCCTGGTCGGCGCGCTGCACTTCTTCGAAGGCATCGGCAACTTCGCGTGGCGGCGCCACGTCCTGGATCGTCACGGCACCGATGGAGATACCAGCCCGGTAACGGTCCATCGTCCCCTGGACGATGTTGGCGACTTCGGTCTCGATCGGCTGACGATTGTCACGGAACGCGTCCTGGGCCGGACGGCGACCAACGACTTCGCGCATGGCGCTCTCAGCGACCTGCTGGAGGGTCTCGGCCGGATTCTCGACGTTGAAGAGATAGGCCTTCGGATCGCTAACCGTGAAGAACACGGAGAACTGGACGTTCAGGATGTTCTGGTCGCCGGAAAGCATCAGCCCGCTTGACGAAGAGGCGGACGTCGATGCCGCGCCGATGTTCTGCTGCTGCATCGTCACCTTGACGATCTCGACGGTCTCCATCGGCCACAGGTGGAAGTGCAGGCCAGGCGTGGAAATCTCTTCCTTGGGACGACCGAAACGCAATTCGACGCCGCGCTCGTCCGGCTGGACGATGTAGATGCACTGGAAGAGCCAGAACACCACAAGAATCGCCGCCGCAATGACGAGGACGCCACCGTTCAACCCGCCGGGCACTATGTTACGAAGCTGATCCTGGCCGCGCCTGATGATGTCTTCGAGATCAGGCGGCCCGCCCTTGCCACCGCCGCCACCGCGCGGTCGATTAGGCCCTTGCCCCCATGGTCCCTGATTGTTACCGCCGCCACCGCCCCAAGGGCCGCCGCCGCCATTCTGATTGCTCCAGGGCATCAAAACCTCGTTATTCGTTAAACTCACGACCGCCTACTCCACGGGGGCGGCGGACGTAGGCAGTCGTGACCGTTATAGGTATCGCCGCATCTGCTTTCAACGCAGCATGAGGAACTTGGCAATATTTATTGGAAAATAGTTGGTTTTCAGCGCTTAGCGCCTGTCGTAGACCACGAATTTCGTGGGATAGCTATCCTTGTCGCCTGCCGGCACCTCAATCGTCTCCGTCGCCCTCCAAAGCGTGGGGTCAATCGTGGGAAACGACGTGTCACCGTCAACGGATGTTTCGACATGCGTCACGCACAATCGATCGGCGAGATCGAGCGCCTGCGTATAGATCTGCCCACCGCCGATGATGCAGATTTCGTCCTCGCCGCTCCGTTTCGCAATGTCCTCGGCAAGACCGATGGCTTCGGTCAGGGATCGGGCCATACGCACATCCGGATGGTCTATTGCAGCGGCCTGTCGGGAGATCACGACATTGGCCCGCCCCGGCAACGGTTTTCCGATCGATTCATAAGTCTTCCGGCCCATGATGACGGACTTACCGAGCGTTAGAGCCTTGAACCGCTTGAGATCCGCGGATAGCCGCCATGGCATGTCCCCGTCCCGCCCGATGATGCCGTTCTCGGAAACGGCAACCACGATGGTCTTTCGAATTTCTGACATCAAGCTCTCCGATCAGGCCACGATCGACGCATTGGCGCCGGCGCCGGCTTCGTGGCCGGGCGCACCGTCTGCGCCATATTTTTTCTGGGTACTCGGTACACTTGATTGAGCCTTCGTTCGGAGGTGTCGGGATCGATTCGATAGTGTCATAAAATCGTTGGCGTGGTCTAAACTTTCCTCCGGATATCCCGAGGAAGTTAGGATGGCATCGTATCGATTGTGATCGGTCTCGCCATTGCTCACATCAATGTTCCAGTCACCTAGGCGGCTGTTCGGACGCAATAGCCTGATCGCAGCCTGTGCCATCAAACGCCGGGCTCTCCTCAAACCGTGTCGAGGTCGTAGATGCGGCCCGTCAGCCATGCCGGCCAGTCGCGCTCGAAGAACGACTTGGCACCCTCGTCGAACTTGCGGTTTGGGCGAGTGGCTATCCGCATCGCGTCGCCTTCCAGTCGGACGACGATCTGCTCCTCGCGATGGGCGTCGCGCTCTTTCCGGAAGCGAAACTCCTCCAGCGGGCCGGCATTGGAAAGCGGAAGCGACTCTCCCGTAGTATCGCATATCGCGCGCGCACCACGGCTCCCGCCGCCGTTTCGAATGAAATAATCCAACGCGGCCAACACGGCTTCCGAGGCGAGCGCCATCTGCCGCCATTGAAGTGCCCGCCCTGCCTCGGCAGCGCGCTCGTAGGCAATGCCCTTGGCCCGAATTTCGGCATTGAGCCGCCGCGCCTCGACCAAGGCCGAGGCCACGCTTTCGCCGTCGCAGATCAGGCCAGCCTTGTCGCTCATCCGCGCCTGAACTTCCGTACGGATTGCCTTTGCGGCCAGCGGCCTGTCGCCCTTCAGCATCCCCAGCAGCTCGAAGATGCCGGCGCCTGCGACAACCCGCAGGTCGCTCGAGAGGGCCTTCTTAGCCCTGCCACTTGCGCCGATATGCTCGGCAACGCGCGTCCCAAAGACCTGCCCCGCATTCAAGGCCGCGCCTCCTGGTCTCGTCACTCCGTGCGTACCCGCCGCCTCGCCGACCGCGTAGCACCCCGCGAGACTGCTGCGCCCCCAGGTGTCAACCATGATGCCGCCATTCATGTGCTGGTTGTTGACGGCAAACTCCAGCGGGGCTGCAGCAATATCGACCTTGTAGCGGCGATAAAGTTCGATCGCGAGCGGGTTCATATGGCGAAGACGATGGATCGGCAGATCCTGGGTCGCCGCCGCATTCCCAAGATAGCGCTTCACAACGTCATCGAGGCGCTCGAGATCGAAAGGCAGGTCGCCTGGCACCGGGAGCGGGTTCCGATTGAAGTCCATGAACACGCGCCGACCGGCGGCAGTTTCGCGATAGATCGCGAGGTCGACGAGGCTCGAACCGAAGTCGAGCATCCTCGTGGAGTGGAACGGCCACTGGTATCCCTTGCGGAAGACGTTCGACGCCAGTTCCTGCGTGGTCCGATAGTATTCGGCGAGGAAGTGATGCTCTGTGCCCTCGGCATCGACGGAATAGATGTGCGGTATGGCCTGGACGTACGTCCCAGACAGGTTCCAGGGAAAGCCTTCCCGGCGCGTTCCAATGCCGAACTGGCTCTCGGTCAGGTTCACCAGGTCGACGCCTGCCTCGAGCGCCAGCCCAAGCGAACCGAAACAGCCGTTCGGATAGACGCTGTCGCGGTAGAGCTCGCCCGGTCCGCCCGCGGCAAGGACGATCACCTCCGTGGCGAACAACGCGACGCCGAGCGGATTGGTCTCGGTCCGGTCGTTTGCCCGAACGGCGAGAACGCCGACCACGCGCCGGCTTCCCTGCTCGCCTTCCGTCAGGATCTTGACGGCGGTCGTATGGTTATAGAACGGGATGTCGAGCCGGATGGCTTCCTCGGCCAGAACCTTGACCATGAGCCTCGAGGTGCGCGGACCGCAGCTCGTTGCCCTTCCCACTTCGTCGTGGTCGGTTTGATAGCGGAGGGTGCCACCGAGCGGCTCCTGCGGCAGCGGCAGTCCAAGGAACTGCAGGGACGCCATCATTCGGCCCGATCCGACGGCCTCGACATAGGCCGTGTCCTCGTCCATCGCGCCGCCGGCCCGGATCGCCCGTGCCATCGCCTTGTAATTGTCGCCCTGATCCGCGGTATTCGCCGTATGGAGCGTCTGCTTGTCCGATCCGGAACAGGCTGAGGTCCCACCCCATGCACTTTGGCTCATGATTGCGACGTCGTCTCCACGGCGATTGAGCTCCACGGCGGCCCGCAGTCCCGCTGCCCCCGATCCAACGACGACGCATCCCGCCCTGTAGACAGGCACGTCGATACCCGCGAGCCGAATGGTCTCCGAGGGTGCGGCTTCCTGCGCCAACCGAGGCATGTCGACGTCAGTCAGGGCGTCGAGGATGTGCTGCGGGACATCGATGGTCATTGGACTGGTCCTTGGGATCTTCGTGCGATCAAACAAGCGGGATGTCGACCCAGCGCCTCAGGCGCGAAGACTCCATGCACGCGTCGACGATCTGGCAGATGTGATGGCCGTCCTCGAACGTCGGCCACATGGGAGTCTTGGTAGTAATCGATTTCACCACCTCGGCGGCTTCGATGATCTTGCTCTCGTTGTAGCCGAGTGCGAAGTTCGGAAGCGGCAGGAATGCCCTGAAGGTTGAGTTTTCCGGGCCGACGTCGATTTCGCGAAATCCGCTCCGGCCGGTGCGGTCGTCGTTCGTGTAGAAGCGGAGCCGATTCACCTCATCATAGGTGTAGGCGATGCTGCCCTTGGTTCCGTAGATTTCGTAGGTCTGCATGAACTTGCGGCCAGTGGCGACACGACTGAAGTCGACGATACCGGCTGCGCCATTCTCGAAGCGGCAAAGGACGTTCGTGGCATCGGGATTGGTGATGTCAGCCCACGTCTCGTCGCCCTTGAGCTTGACCTGTTCGCCGTAGGCAAGCCCCTCGACAACAGGGCGTTTGGGAGTGACGATCAGGTTGTCGGCAATCAGCGAGCTGACGCGGCCGACGAGAAACTCCATGAAGCTGAAGATGTGCGACCCGGTGTCGCCGACGATGCCCGTCGGAGCAAGCTTTCCGTCGGCGCGCCACATGAAGGGCGTCATGGGATCGCCATACATGTCTACATGCTGGCAGCCCTTGAACATCTTGATCTCGCCGATCTCGCCCGCCTCGATGATCTCCTTGGCGAGGTCATGGACTGGGTTACGAGGAAACGCATGGCCAACGCGGGTGATGACGCCCTTTTCCCTGGCGATGTCGGCAAGTTCGCGAGCCTCAGCGGCGGTGTTTGCCAACGGCTTCTCGCAGTAGACGTGCTTGCCTGCGATCAGGGCGGCTTTGGCCACCTCGTAGTGCAGGCTGTCGGGCAGGCAGATGTCGATGAGATCGACGTCCGGGTCGGTTACCGCCTGCTTCCAGTCCTGCAGGATCTTGGCGCCGGGAGCTCGTCTGGCAAGATCTTCCGCAGCCTTCGGATTGGCCTCGACGATGGCGACCACGCGCGCGGTCCCGCCGGACACCCCCAGGAAATGAGGAAACGTCTGGTAGGCCATGGTATGAACCTTGCCCATCCAGCCGGAGCCGCCCAGCACGGCTACCCTGACTTCGGCCATTATGAAAACTCCCCTGAAAGCCGGTCCGTTCATGACCGGTCACTGCTGTTTCAACTGTTCCGCGTTGTCGCGCAGGCGTGACGTGTTTTGCCGTCCTACCGAACGCCGGCCCGAGCCCTCGGACGCGTATCGTTGCGCTCGTACGAGAAGATCGTCGATGGAAGCGGTGGCAGGCCGCGGATGAGGTCCGATCCCTTTTCGCCAACCATGATGGTCGGAGCGTTGGTGTTGCACGAGGGAATCCTTGGCATGACCGAGGAATCGCAGACGCGCAGCCCCTCGAGACCATGGACCCTGAGATCGAGGCCGACGACGGCGTCCGGGCCTGTCCCCATCTTGCAAGTGCCGACGGGATGGTGGTCGGTCTTGGCATTCGCGCAGCCATACTCGATGAGCTGCTCATCGGTCATGATCTTCGGACCGGGAAGACGTTCAGCCAGAACGTAGGGCTTGAGCGCCGCCTGCTGCATGATCTCGCGAGCGATCTTCAGGCCCTCGAGCGACATCTTCTTGTCGCGCGGGTCCGACCAGTAGTTCGGATCGATCAGCGGTGCCGCTGCGGGATCGGACGAAGACAGGCGGACCGTGCCGCGCGATCTCGGGTGGAGATACGCGGAGTTGAGCGTGACGCCCGCGTTCCTCAGGCGCTCGACCCCAGCCTCGATGCCGGATCCCAGGCCGAGGTGGAACTGGATGTCGGGCGAACGGGCGTCCGGATCGGCGTACCAGAAACCGCCAGTTTCGAAGAGAGATGAAGCCACCGGCCCCGTGCGGAAGAGCACGTACTCCATCCCGGCCCACAGGGTGCGGTGCAGCTTCGCGACGCCGTCATATGTGTGGTCTCCGGTGCATTCGGAGATGACGAAGAGATCGAGGTGATCCTGCAGGTTGCCGCCAACGCCCGGAAGATCATGGAGCACCTTTACACCTACGGCACGCAGGTGGTCGGCAGGACCAACGCCCGACTGAAGAAGCAGCTTCGGCGAACCGATCGCGCCCGAGGAAACAAGCACTTCACGCTCGGCGCGAATGACCTCCGGACCGTTTCCGCTTGCTATCTCGACGCCGACGGCACGATTGCCTTCCAGGACGATGCGCGAGACGCGCGCGCCGGTGCGCACCTTTAGGTTCTTGCGATTCTTGATCGGCGAGATGTAGGCCATGGATGCCGAGGAGCGGCGATGGTCGCGCTGCGTAACCTGGTAGAAGCCGATACCCGCCTGCTGGCAGCCGTTGAAGTCGGGGTTGTAGGGAATACCAAGCTCCTGCCCCGCGCGGATATACGCGTCGCAAATGGGCAGAGGTGCGGCCGGCATGGATACGCCGAGCGGACCACCATAGGAATGATAGTCGTCCGAGAAGCGCTGATTGTCTTCAGCGCGCTTGAAGTAAGGGAGTATCGCGCGATAGTCCCAGCCTTCGCAACCGTCTTCGCTTGCCCAGAGATCATAGTCGGCCGCATTGCCGCGGGTGTAGAGCTGGGCGTTGATCGACGAACCGCCGCCGATCACCTTCGCCTGCGTGTAGCGCAGCACCCTGCCGTTCATGTGTTTCTGCGGAACCGTCTCCCAGCCCCAACTGGCGACGCCCTTCGTCATCTTCGCGAAGCCCGCCGGCATGTGGAACAGCGGGTTCCAATCGCCGCCGCCGGCTTCAAGCAGCAGCACCTTGACGTTCGGGTCTTCGCTCAGCCGGTTTGCAAGCACGCATCCGGCCGGACCAGCTCCCGTGATGATGTAGTCGAAACGCATTTTGCTAATCCTGTTGGATGCGAGAGAACAATGGGCCGACTTGCAAATCCTGCGATGCGATATGGTCGGCCACGCGCAGCGCCTGGCTCGCCACCGTGAGTGCGGGATTTACCGCAGCCGACGTCGGCAGGAAGCTGGCGTCCACGACGAAGAGGTTCCGGTGATCATAGGCGCGGCAGTATGGGTCGAGCGGCGCGTTCGCCGGGTCATTCCCGATCCTGACGGTGCCGCACTGGTGCGACGGCGTGCGCTTGTCGAAGGGCTTTGAAAGGACGATCGGGAATCCAATCGACTTGAGTACCGCCTTCAGCTTCGCGACAAGCGCGAGATGCGCGTCCCAATTCGTTCGCTGCCACTGCAGCACGATGCGGTCGCCGTCGACCATCACACGGCTTTCCGGGTTCGGCACGTCCTCGCTCATCGCATAGAAGTCGATCGCGTGGCTTGTCATGGTGTGCAACAGCCATTCCGGAGCCCAGGGCAGCGACCCCCTCAGTACCTTCGCCGAAATCCTGCCCAGCAACTGCACGTTCCCCAGCGGCGGGCCGCCGCTTCCATCGGACAGATAGAAATCGTTGAATCCGAACGTCTTCTGGTAAATCGACGTGTTTCGGTAGGTGGGCGAAACCGCGATCACGGCCGAGGAATTATGATTCATGAAGTTCCGCCCGACCTGATCGGAGGAATTCGCGAGCCCATTCTTGTGACGCGCATCGGCCGACCGCAACAGCAGGACAGCGGACTGAACGGCGCCCGCCGAGAGAATGACGAGCTTCGGAGCAACGGTAAGGTCCTCACCGTTCTTGCGGTAATGGACGCGCTCGATCCTGCCATTCTCGCCCGCCTCGAGCTTCGTGACCTTCGCGTTCGTCTCAAGGCGGACGTTCGGATACTCCAGAGCCTTGAGGAGGGCAGCCGTCTCGGCGTCCATCTTTCCATCGCGGGAATTGGGATGCGCGTCCCAGGGCGTTCTCGCCTTCGACAGCCAGGCGTCGATATCCACTCCCAATGGCAGCGAGAACGGATGCAGGCCCTTGGCCTTCAGCCGCGCCCTGACATCGGCAATCGGCGGTTCGTCGGGAACCGGTGGGTAAGCGTAGTTGCCCGAGTGAACGGGCTCTGTCGGGTCATCTCCCAGATTTCCCCGAACCTCGTACAGACTTTCCGCGCGGCTGTACCAAGGTTCCAAAACCTCGTAGGGAAACGGCCACGCGGGCGACACCCCTTCCCCATGTTGCATCTCCTCGAAATCCTCCCGGCGATAGCGCGAGAGCACGGCGCCGTAGAATTTCGAGTTGCCGCCGACATTGTAGTAGTTGCCCGGATTGAAGCCGGTGCCGTCGGCTTCGTACCAGGTTTCCTTCGGCCGAAAATGGCCGCACTGAAAGATCGCGCGTTGATCCCGGTTCTCAGGACGATCGGCGATGAAATCACCCGCTTCGAGGACCAGGATATCGGCGCCAGTCGCCGCCAGTCCGGCGGCGACCGTGGAGCCGCCCACGCCCGAGCCGATGATGACGATATCAGGAGAGCTGTTCATGTTTGGAATCCTGGCTCCTGGTTTAAGCGATTCGGGTTTGGCTTTGCGGATCGAAGAACACGGCCTTGTCGAGGTTGAAGGCGAGGCGGGCGTGCTGGCCGGCCTGGATGCGGGCGTCGGCCCTGAGCCGCGCCACGACCTCCTTGCCGCCGAGCTTGGTGACCGCGAAGGTGTCGGATCCGGCCGGTTCCACCACCTCGATCAGGCAGTCGCTTTCGGCCAGCGCCTTGGCGTTGCGGTCCGCACCGTCAGGATCGGTCAGCGCCTCGGGGCGGATGCCGAAGACGATCTCGCGGCCGGTATGCGCTTCGAGCGCGCCGTTGCCCGCCGTGACAGGCAGCCGGATCGGCTCGCCCTGCGGACGCGAAAGCGACACGGTCAGGCCGGACGCCCCCTTCTCGATCGTCCCCGCGAGGAGGTTCATCGCCGGCGAGCCCATGAAGTCGGCGACGAACATGTTGGCCGGGTTGTTGTAGATCTCGGCCGGCGTGCCGAACTGCTGCACCTCGCCGTCGCGCATGACGGCGATCTTGGTGGCCAGCGTCATCGCCTCGATCTGGTCGTGGGTCACATAGACGATCGTCGTGCCGGTCGCCTGGTGCAGCCGCTTGATCTCGATGCGCATGTCGACGCGCAGCTTGGCGTCGAGGTTGGAGAGCGGTTCGTCGAACAGGAACAGCTTCGGGTCGCGCACCAGGGCGCGGCCCATGGCGACGCGCTGGCGCTGGCCGCCCGACAGCTGGCTCGGCTTGCGATTGAGCAGGTGGCCGATCTGCAGCACCTTGGCGACCTTGTCGATCGCCTTGTTGCGCTCCTCGACCGGCACGCCGCGCATCTCCATGCCGAAGGCGATGTTTCCGGCCACCGTCATGTTCGGGTAGAGCGCGTAGCTCTGGAACACCATGGCGATGTCGCGCTTCGACGGATGCAGGTCGGCAATGCTGCGGCCATCGACGCGAATGTCGCCCTCGGTGATCGATTCCAGGCCGGCAATGGTGTTGAGCAAGGTCGACTTGCCGCAGCCGGACGGGCCGACGAGCACGAGGAAGCCGCCCTTTTCCAGGTCAAGGTTGATGCCCTTGAGGATCTCCAGCGAGCCGAAGCGCTTCTTGAGACCTGAGATTTCGAGGAAAGCCATTGGATTATCCTTTGACAGCGCCCGCCATCAGGCCACGCACGAAGTAGCGGCCGGCGAGAATGTAGACGAGGAGGGTCGGAAGCGCTGCGATCATCGCCGCCGCCATGTTGACGTTGTATTCGACGACACCGGTGGAGGTGTTGACGACGTTGTTCAGCGCCACCGTCATCGGCATGGAATCGCCCGTGCCGGCATAGGCCGAGGCAAACAGGAAGTCGTTCCAGATGTTGGTGAACTGGTAGATGACGGTGACGACGATGATCGGCAGCGAGTTCGGCAGCATGATGCGGCGGAAGATCTGGAAGAAGCTGGCACCGTCGACCTGCGCCGCCTTCACCAGTTCGGTCGGAAAGGCCTCGTAATAGTTGCGAAAGAACAGCGTCGTGAAGCCGAGGCCGTAGACGACGTGAACGGTGACGAGGTTGACGGTCGGATTGCCGAAGCCGAGCGACATGCCGATCTGGTCGCGCAGCGTCGCCCCGAAGCGGCCGAGGCTGCCAAGGATGGTCGCCATCGGCAAGAGCACCGACTGGAACGGGATGAAGCAGGCAAACAGCATCAGGCCGAACACCAGCGTGTGGCCGGGGAAGCGCCACTTGGTCAGGATGTAGCCATTCAGCGCGCCCATGATCGTCGAGATCGCCACGGCCGGAACGACCATCTTGATCGAGTTCCAGAAGTAGCCCTTGATGCCGGCGCAGGTCAGCCCGACGCAGGCCTGCCCCCAGGCCTTGAACCAGGGCTCGATGGTCGGCGACTGCGGCAGCGCCAGCATGTTGCCGTTCTGGATCTCGTCCATCGTCTTGAACGAGGTCACCAGCATGACGAACAGCGGCATCAGGTAGATGATCGAGAAGATGACAAGCAGCCCGTAGATGAAGATCCGGCTGAACAGTCTGTTGCGCGAGGCGCTGGCCGCACTCGGCAGGGTCGAGGTGACGGCGCTCATCGCGATTTCTCCCTGAGTTCCGAATAGAGATAGGGAACGATGATCGCCGAAATCGTCATCAGCATGATCACCGCGCTCGCCGAGCCGACGGCCATCTCGTTGCGCTTGAAGGTGTATTCGTACATGAAGTTGGACGGCAGCCAGGCCGAGCCGCCGGGGCCGCCCGAGGTCAGTGCCACAACCAGATCGTAAGACTTGATCGCCATGTGGGCGAGCACGATGAAGGCCGACAGGAAGATCGGTCTGAGCAACGGGATGATGATGCGGCGATAGAGCTGCACGGTCGTCGCCCCGTCGATCTGCGCCGCCTTCATGATCTCGCTGTCGATGCCGCGAAGGCCGGCAAGGAACATCGCCATGACGAAGCCGGACGCCTGCCAGACACCGGCGATCACGACAGTATAGATCACGAAGTCCTTGTTCTTGATCCAGTCGAAGTGGAAGCTCGTCCAGCCGAACTGATGCAGCGTCTGCTCGAGCCCGAGCCCCGGATCGAGGAACCATTTCCAGGCAACGCCTGTGACGATGAAGGAGAGCGCCATCGGATAGAGGAAGATCGGCCGCAATATGCCCTCGCCGCGGATCTTCTGGTCGAGCAGGATCGCCAGGAACAGGCCGAGCGCCAGGCAGATGCCGACATAGAGCACACCGAAGATGCCCATGTTGGTGATCGAGGTGTACCAGCTGGACGGCGGATCGCTTTCGAACGTCCAGCGCCACAGCCGCTGATAGGCGCGCGGGCCCGTCAGCACGTAGGACGGAAAGGTCTTGGAATTGGTGAAGGACAGATAGATCGTCCAGAGGATGAAGCCGTAGACGAACACAAGCGTGATGGCGAAACTCGGCGCGAGCACGATCTTCGGCAGCGCGTCCTGCAGGCGCGCGCGGATGGAAATGGGCGTTCCACGGTGCGGCGTGAGAACGGTTTTATCGGTAGCGATGGTGCTCATGGGGTCATCTCCTCCAACGAGATCGTCCGTGGCGGAATCTTCCCCGCCGACACCGGCGGGGAAGACCGTGGGAGGCCTTGATTACTTGGCGTCGTCGATGGCCTTGACGAGCTCTTCGACCGCCTGGTCGGAGGTCTTGATCTGGCCATGCACGAACTTCGAGACGACGTCCTTGTAGGCATTGGCAACCGCCGGAGGCGCGCCATAGCCCTGGGCCAGCGAGCCGTACAGCGTGCCGCCTTCATTGGCCTTCTTCAGGTCGGCGATACCCTTCTTGCCGCAGGCGTCGAAATCGGTATCCGGAACGTCGGTACGGGCCGGAACCGAGCCCTTGACGACGTTGAACGCCGACTGGAAGCTCTTCGACAGCGTTGCCTTGGCAAGCGCCACCTGTGCTGCCTTGCGGTCGTCAGGCACGTTGAACATGCCGAACATGTCCGAGTTGTAGATCACGCTGCCGTCGGTGCCCGGGAAGCGGTAGCACAGGAAGTCGGTGTTCGGTGTCTTCTTGGCGGCGACGAACTCGCCCTTGGCCCAGTCACCCATCACCTGCACGAGCGCATCGCCCTTGATGACCATGGCGGTCGCAAGGTTCCAGTCGCGTCCGGAGAAGTTCGGGTCGACGTACTGGACGATCTTCTGCAGGTTGTCGAACGACTTCTTCATCGTGTCCGACTTCAGCGACTCCTCGTCGAGGTCGTTCATCGCCTTCTTGTAGAACTCGGGGCCGCCCGTCGACAGCACGATCGAGTCGAACATCGTCGCTTCCTGCCAGTTCTGGCCGCCGAGCGCCAGCGGCGTCACGCCGGCAGCCTTCGCCTTGTCGAGCAGCGCGAGCAGGTCGTCGAAGGTCTTCGGCTCGGTGCCGCCGATCTTGTCCATCACACCCTTGTTGATCCACAGCCAGTTGACCGAGTGGACGTTGACGGGGGCTGCGACCCACTTGCCGTCATAGACGGAGAACTTCTGCAGCGCCGCCGGAACCGCCTTGTCCCAGCCCTCGGCCTTCGCCGTCTCCGTCAGGTCCCCCATGACGCCGGCCTGGGCGTAGTCGAGAACGGTGTAGCCGAGCATCTGCGAGGCCGTCGGATAGGTGCCGGCCGCAACCATCGCCTTCAGCGCCGTCATCGCCGCATCACCGCCACCGCCGGCAACCGGCACGTCCTTCCAGGCAAACCCCTCCTTCGACAGATCCTCCTTCAACACGTTCAAGGCCGCAGCCTCGCCGCCGGACGTCCACCAGTGCAGCATCTGCACTTCCTTCACATCCGCAGCCTTGGCAGCACCCAAGCCCGCAACACTCATCGTCACCAACGCTGTCGTCATCAAAAACTTGCGCATCGTTTCCTCCCGGTTTGCAAGTTCACAAAAGCGGAAAATCCGCGGTCAAAAAGCCCCTGCGCTCCCCGCGCAAAAGACTCTACTTATACGGCGCGAACGCCGCATGGGTTAATTTAAAACGTTATAAACATAAGCAAGTCAAGTGTAGCGGCGCGCCTTTCTTTCTCGGAGGCAGTATCATTTACTGCCTGTTTTTACTTGTCTTTCAGACGCAGCTCTATTGCTTGGCAACCGGAAGCCGATTATTTAAAACGTTTCCATAATAGCATTGCTTTCGGCGCCGATATCGCGCTAGTGTCCGGCCAATCGACGCTTTGGAGGAAAGTCGAGCGTGTCTCGCATTACAATGCCGCCCACGACCGGAGTGACCCGCAGGAGCGGCAAGCCGACGTTGCGCACCATCGCGGACATCGCGGGCCTTGCTGTGACGACGATATCGCGAGCCCTTTCGGACGACCCGGTCATCAACCACGAGACCCGCAAGCGCGTCCGGGAGATCGCGCTGCAGGTCGGTTACTCCCCAGATCGAGCGGCCCAGCGCCTGAAGACCGGCCGCACGAACGTCATCGCCATCCTTCTTGAATCGCATGAGGAGATCCTCGGCTACGGCACCTCGATCATGTCCGGCATCGCCGCTGCTTTGCAGGGCACCACCTACCATCTGATCGTCATGCCCAACCTGCCGCACACGACCAATATCGAGGCAGTCAACTACATCATGCGCAATCACATGGCCGACGGCCTGGTGATGTCGCGCACCGAACCGTTCGACCCGCGCGTGCGGCTGCTAATGGAGCACAATTTTCCGTTCGTCACCCATGGCCGCACCGAACTTTCCACGCCGCATCCTTATGTCGACTACGACAATTTCACGTTCGCCTATGAGGCAACCAAGCGGCTGATCGCCAAAGGGCGTCGTAAGCCCGCTTTGATCGGCGGTCCGATGCAGTTCAGCTTCGGCAGCCATATCCTGCACGGCTTCATGACCGCGGTGCGCGAAGCCGGCTGTGCCTACGAGATTATCTCCGAGATCGACCTCGATCATCCGGCGGGCGCGATTCGCGACCGTATCGCCCGACGGCATCGCGAAGCCGATCCACCCGACGCCTTCATGTGCGGCGGCGAAGTGTGCGCGCTTGCCACGATCACCGGCATGAGCGATTGCGGCCTCACCCTTGGCGTCGAATACGACATCGTCGCCAAGCAGACCTCGCAGTTACTTTCCGCCATCCAGCCGAAGGTGGAAACGATTTATGAGGACCTTACGGCCACCGGCGAACATATCGGCCGCATCCTGAGGAAACGGATCAGCGGCGAGACGGATATGGACCAGTTGCAGATGCTGCTAACGCCGCAGCCGCCTTTCTCCGGCGGTACCGGAAAATAGATGACATCTGCTACTCGATCTCAACTGGCTACGCGGTAGACCTTAGCCTCGTGACTTCGGCGGTTACTGCAAGCGGACACCCTATTGAAGCTCGGATTTCTGCTCGAAATCGACAATGACGCCGTGTCGCAATGCCTCTTCTTGAGCTGCACGAAGAGCCTGCTGGATGAAATAGACGACGAGGTCATAGTCCGGGCTCTCCTGCGAGGCGATTTCCCACGCGATGTTCAGAGTGAATATCAGTTGTGGGGCGATCGTATCGGTCACGGCGGCGTATCCCGGAAGCACGGAGATACTAGGGTGCGCCCGCACCCAGGGCAACACCAACGGTTGAGCGTGCGGTAGGAGAATGTCACCAGCGACCTAGTGGGATATACTATGGCCTTCACAAGGACGCCCAACGATTCAAGAGACGCGCACGTGCTGGGCAGCTTGAGAAAGAGTGGCGACCCCTGCAGGAATCGAACCTGCGACAACCTGCTTAGAAGGCAGGTGCTCTATCCAGCTGAGCTAAGGGGCCGCATGACCGAATTCGCACCCGGTCAAATCTGCGGATGAACGCGGATCAATGCGTCCAGGGTTGCGTCCGCGTATAGCGGAAATTGTCAGGATAAGCCACGATCTGGCGCTGCGGATCCTTCGGGGCAATAACCCGGTACTCGATGCCGTTACGCTTCGCGTAAGCCTCAGCGAGTTCCTGCGTTTCGAAGGTCAGCTTCAGCTGCTGGCGCATATCCGAGGAAGACGTATAGCCCATGATCGGATCGATGGTGCGCGGCGTCTCCTGATCAAACTCAAGAACCCAAATATGTGTCTTTGCCTTGCCGGACTGCATCGCGGTCTTGGCTGGACGGTAGATCTTGGCAGACATTGCTGCAGGGCCTCCGATTTAGCGGCTTTCGCACTTGAAACTTCATTCTGCCCCACAAGGCAGCTACTCTTGACGCAAACCATCGCACGAAGAGATGAATTTTGCTTAGCGGCGAATCCCTTTCTTTTCAAGAAAAAAGCCGTACCAGTCGCAGCGCTGTTCAACCGTTTCCAACAGGCGCCTTCCTCCCGCGATCATCGATTGTCATGCTCATATCGATCGCTTCACACCGTAAGCTTGAGGAAAAGAATGCTCACACCAAGGTTGGGGATAGGCGATTTAGATATTGCGGGCACGGGGCGAACCGTGTATTGGCCTCCCTCGTCGGCACGGAGTGTAGCGCAGTCTGGTAGCGCATCTGGTTTGGGACCAGAGGGTCGGGAGTTCGAATCTCTCCACTCCGACCACTCCTTCCCCTCCACATCAAGACTTGTCGGACTTTCGCAGGACATCCTCCGATCGACGCTGCCGAAGCTTCGATGCCGTATTGGGGCCTCCGCGTTGTCCCAGGAATCATAAGTCGAAGATTTCCAGTTCTGAATGGCCGGTTCGGCCAAGGCACATCACCTCGTCCTAATCGACCTTGTCGGAATTTGAGCGATCGGGATCGGCGCTATGGAGAGCCTGCACGCTGGCTGCGGCAACAAGACCCGTAAGGACAATCCCGCAGAGGCCGATCACCAGCGCCAGCACCCGCGCGATTGTCTGCTTTGGTACGAGGTCGCCGTAGCCGATCGTCAATCCCGTGACAAAGGTGAAATACAGGGTGTCGCCGAGCTGCCATCCCTCGATCCATCCGGCAAGAGCGCCTGACCCGACGATGACGACGAGAACACCAGAGAAGATCGGCCACAATATTCGAAGTTGCTGGAAGAGAGAGGCGAAGAACCGCCTTCTCATCCTCCTCGATTTGGACTTGCTCTCTGCGCCTCGCGTCATCGGCGCCGCCTTTCCTTGCGCTTCCAAGGTGCCTGATTGAGTTTGCTTTGGTGTCGCTACAGAACTATCGCGCGGGACGCCTAGAGGTACCTTTCGATCACGTCGGTCCGGCGGGAGGCAGGACAAACAAGGTGAAGGCGAAGATCGCGTAGAGGGCAAGTGCCATCACCCCTGCGTACCAGGCGCCTCGACCACCGTTCGACAAAAGCGTAGCGGCCACGGTGGCGACGATCATCATCGTGACCGCCCCGGGCCAGAACTGCAGCGTCATTGGTTCCGGTCCGATGACGTAGCTGACTATGACCAGCAGCGGCGCAACGAAGAGCGCGATCTGGGCGGCGCTACCGAGCGCGATCCCAACGCTGAGATCAAGGCGATCCGCCCGAGCTGCCGAAAACGCCGTGGTCATCTCCGCGGCCGCACCAACAAGGGCGACCACGATGAAGCCGACGAACGCCGGTGTCATTCCCAGATGTCCAGCCGCAACCTGAACCGACCCGACGAAAATTTCACTGACCAATGCAACCAGCACGGTTACGCCGACGAGAATGGCGATGCTGAGGCCAAGCGGCCAGGTAGCCTGCTCTTCGTCCGCGTGACCGGCACTGGCGAAAAGCTCCTTATGTGTTCGCAAGGAGAACAACATGCCCAAGGCGTAGACGGCGATGAGGATGACCGACAACCCGAGGCTCACGTTCTGAGAGATGGCGAGCGGTGGCGGCTGATCGACTTCACTGATGATCGACGGCACCAGAACGGCAATGGTTGCCAGGAAAAGCAGGCAGGCCTGGAAGCGAGCATTGACGCGATTGAACTCCTGCAGGTGATGCTTCAACCCGCCGAGTAGAAATGCGCCGCCCAGCATGAACAGGGTGTTTGTAACGATTGCGCCGGCCAGCGATGCCTTGACCAGCAGATATTGTCCCGTCCGCAGGGCCGAAAGCGATATCACCAGCTCGGTCAGATTTCCGAGCGTAGCATTTAGCAGGCCGCCGACCGCGTCGCCCGTTCTCTCCGCAACCGCCTCGGTTGCACGGCTAAGGAGCGTCGCCAGAGGAATGATTGCAAGGACCGATATGAAAAAGAGCAGCGTATGACTGTCCGGAACCAGGTGCTCCAGGACGATGACGATCGGCACCAGCACGATCAGCCAGAGAACGGGCGTGTGTCGCAGTTCTTGAAGAACACTTCTTCCGATGCCAGCAGATGGAGAAGATCGTCCGTCGGAGCTGCTCATGTCGTTTCTCCCATCATAAGATAGTCTCGTTTGCAGGCGATGCATTCTCGGTAGGAGTACTCATCCGAGAGGATCGCGATCGGCAGCCGAATCGAGCGTCTGCAAAGACCGCCAGCAAAGCAGGCGTTTCCCAACAGCGTTAGTCTCGGGGCGTTCATCCGAGCCTCCACACTCCCAGGGGGCGGCCCATCAACTGCTGGCGCGCGGCATCGTTTCGACGCCGCGGCCTCTTTCCGATCAGGACTTAATCTTGAAGACACCGAGGTTGATAAGTTGAACACGTCTGTTGTTCGACCCTTTCACGTTAGTGCCTTCGATCGGTAAGTGTTCCCCGACACCGACCGCGTAAAGGCGCGCCGGATCGACGGCAAACGTCGTCGATAGTGCTTCTTTGATTGCAGCAGCACGCTGTTCGCTGAGATCGAGGTTATGTTTTTCGTCCCCGGTCGCGCTGGCATGACCGACCACGAGGAACTTGTAGTCCCACAGGTTCGGATGATGCAACGCGTCGGCGATCAGCCCGAGGGTGCGATAGGAATTCGGCTGGATGGCGACAGAGTCGTTCTCGAAATCGATCTCGACCACCATCTGCGGCAGCTTCCCTATCCGCTTCCAGTTCGGAAGCGCAGACATCGGCTGGTTACCGCCGTTGATAGCCTCCTGTCGCAATATCTCGAGGTCGATCGCAGGAGCCGCCGCCCTGAGTTTACCGAGTCCCTTGACGATGCGCTCCTGGGAGACCTCCTGCGCCGACGCAAAGCCGGAAAACAATACGCCCGTGGCCAGAACGAGAATGGCTTTGGAAATAAGACGTTTCATCGGTTTACCTCCAACCCGCATCGGTGATGACCTGATTGCATTCCTTGCTGACGCGCTTTTCCTTTTTCACCAGACAAGCCAGCACGAAGCCGTCACCCTTGATGCCTGAGCAACTTTTGGACATGTCCCGCTGGCAGACCCGCTCGTAGGCGGTCTGCGCGTGTTCTCGCTGGGTTATCGATTGGAACACTGATGTCAGCGAGCCTTTGCAAGTGGGCGACACTTTTGCCGCGTTCTGCTGCAGGCAGTCGGCGATCCGTCCGCTGCCGAGGTTCAGTCCCTTGCACAGTTTCTGGATGTCCGTGCCGCAGTCGGCGGCGAGCTTCGTGACCGCATCCGCATAGCTCAGCGTCTGCGCCGGCGCATTCCCGGCAAATGTCAGCGTCGCCAACGTGAGCGCCGCCGTAAGAATTCCGCGTTTGAACATGTCGCCCTCTCCCTGCCTCGACGATCTAGGCGGTGAATGTTCTCACGAAGCGCTATGATTGGGGACGTATATTACGGTAGCGCACACCGCAGAGCACTCACTTCGGCGGCGCGGCAGTACCTGCTTCGTGCGCCCGGATCGCCTGCGCGGCAGCCACCGCGCCACCCTCCTTGTCGTCACCTCCGACCTGCACCGTCGGTTGGGCGAACGTGATCCCGTTTGCCAGGAACAACTCGCGAATCTTGGCGTAGGCCTTGCGGCGTATGTAGGTCTGCATGCCGGGAACCGTGGTCATGGCGAAGCTCAATACGATTCCGTAGTCGGCGAACTCCTCGACACCCTTCATCTTCAAGGGCTCGATAAAGAGCGGCCCGAGTTCCGGGTCATCCTTCAGCTCCGCTCCGACCTTTTTGGTCAGCTTGCGTGCCTTATCAATATCGGTGTTGAAGCCGACCGTGATCCTGAACTTGTCGATCACCCAGTCGCGGCTCATGTTCTGGACGGCTCCGAGTTCGCCGAATGGCACGGTGAAGACCGGACCGCGATGATGACGAAGGCGTACCGATCGCAGGCTGAAGCCCTCCACGGTTCCTTTGTAATCCTTGGCCTGGATGTATTCCCCAACCCGGAAGGCATCATCCAGCATGTAGAACACACCGCTGATGACGTCCTTGACGAGGGTCTGCGAACCGAAACCGATGGCAACGCCGAAGATGCCGGCTCCCGCGATCAATGGCCCGATCTGTACGCCCATCTGGGCCAGCACGACCAACGCCGCCATGACCGCGACAACAACAGCCAATGCATTGCGAAAGATCGGAAGAAGCGTGCGGAACCGTGCCCGTTTGGCGGCATCAGCGGGCGCAAGGGATGTTGCGTCGGTCGCCACCCGCAACGTTCTATCGATCCAGCCTCTGGCCAGTTGCCAAAGAAAATCAGCAACCACGAGGATCAAAACACTCTTCAGGCCCCCGTAGAAAAGGGCAGCGACAACAGGATCGCGCTGACCCAATGTGTCCGGATTGAGACGCCAAACAAGTGCCAGCCACCCGACGGCGAGGAAGATCACCGCCGCGCGTGCGCCACGGACGATCAAGACACCACGAAGGCTACCGGGATCGCTTACGAAAGACCCTGCCA
>Ga0209256_1001524_pt1 | contig 23360 bp, 19 predicted proteins | sample AraplaCol_mCL_r2_2_FD_184270 | JGI IMG/M metagenome (GOLD analysis project Ga0209256, IMG submission 184270) | Arabidopsis root microbial communities from North Carolina, USA - plate scrape MF_Col_mCL_r2 (SPAdes) (version 3) | ecosystem: Host-associated > Plants > Roots > Endosphere | place...
TGGAACGATACCGACGGCACGGTCGACATCGTCGTCTCCGGCATCGGCACCGGCGGCACGATCACCGGTGTCGGCCAGGTGCTGAAGAGCCGCAAGCCCGAGATCAAGATCATCGCCGTCGAACCCGCCGATTCGCCGATCCTGTCGGGCGGCAACCCAGGCCCACACAAGATCCAGGGCATCGGCGCCGGCTTTGCGCCGAAGATCCTCGATACCGGCATCTATGACGAGGTCGTCACGGTGACCAATGACGAGGCCTTCGAACAGGCGCGCCTCGTCGCCCGGCTCGAAGGCGTGCCGGTCGGCATCTCCTCGGGCGCGGCACTGACCGCCGCGATCAAGGTCGGCGTCCGTCCCGAGAACGCCGGCAAGAACATCGTCATCATCATTCCGTCCTTCGCCGAACGTTATCTCTCGACGGCGCTGTTCGAGGGTCTCGGGAGCTGAGGCAGGGTTTTGGCCGGGGCTTTCCCGGCTATCATCTTCGCAGAGTATCGGGGCGCTTCGGCGCCCCTATTTTATTGACAAATCTCGTTCTCTCATCGGCGTTAGATGCGCGATATGGTCAAGCTCTCAGAAGAGCCGCGGCCTTCAGCCTGTCCCCCGGTTCCGGGGGGGGGGGCGGGCCAAGGAGAGCGAATGAAAACAATGATATCTTTTCGGATTTGCGAACCGGCAATCCGCTGGTTACGGAGCGTCCCACACATGGGCGCTCGCTGCATCGTAGAACTTGATGGCAAGTGGCCACCGGTCGCCTCGCAATCTAGTTCTCAGCGCAGCTAGGGACTGAGCTTGGCGGATTGCTACACGATTTGCTGGAGTACTTGGGTCTCCATAGAGTCCCACCAGAAGGTTAGAAACACCGCCAGCCGCAATACAGCGCAACACGTGATCATCGTTAGACGCGAGAGAATGTCCGAATACGACCAACGCTCCGGTTCCCGCTTTCATACTGCCTTCGAAGCTCCTGAGTGCCTTATGCAAATACGCATTATGCAAGATGCGTTCCACCTTCATATCAGTGGACCCTTCGGCAACAAACACAGGGAATTTGTCATCCTTCAAGGCATCTCGCACCTGCTCTACGATTGGCATATCTGTTTTTGACCACGTGTACTTTGTGATCTCAGTTCCCCGGTCGAACAAGTGTAGGGCTCCATGCAGGTAAGAGACTGTAGCGCTCGAGCCCTGTTGCCATGAAACATAAGGGGCGTCTTCGTTGTCTACCGGATGCCGGAAGCCATCATCATGATTAAAGACTTCATCCTCCAGATCATCGTGCATTAATGCCCAGTATAAAAGTACATCATAGTTGAGGGTATAGATCGACTTAAATGGTCTTAAAAAGCCTCGGCATGAGCGATATTGATCATCGGAGATTTCATAGGGTCGACTTGGGTGACGGCTTGCAATGACCTCAACCAAAATGTCTTTCACGATCTCCGCGTCCCGGCGCAACCGTGCGGCAAGGTTCTTGAGCTTTGGCCTGTAAACCTCAATGATCTGGGCTGTGTCAGACAGATGTCGAATAATCACCTCGAAGTCGCGCGTTCCTAGCGCATCGAAAATCTTCGGGAGATACGGGGCCGCCGAGAAGTCGGCATTCTCATAGAGTGAGCCATACGTAAAAATATCGGGCTTCAAGGCAATACTGAAACCGTTCCCAAGCAAAAGGTATTTATTTGTTGCGCGAGCAATTGATTGCATAGCGTCCGCGTATGGTATTACTCCGACCAAGATTGCCTCCGATTAAACATTCCGTCTATCATCGGCAATGTTCTGCTCGCTAATCTCCCGCGCTTCGCGTCTTCATGCGACTCGTCATCAATGCCACCATGAGTGGATCAGAAGTAATTTACTCTTGCAAGCAAAGACGTGATTTGGGGATGCGCCAGGCCAGAGGCGTGGAGCGTCGCCTGCAGACGCTCGCGGCTTTCGGTAGCCGCTTTGTCGAGCAGACAATTGTATGAATTATTAGATAGATTCCATGACGATAGCAGATGTCCGGCAACATTGTTCTGTTGCCATATCGACAAGGTCTGAAAATCTTTCAATTAGCTATTTATCGAATCCATGAAACCTATGCAAATCTCTAAATCTCGATCAAAATAACTCGTTCGTTGCCTTTTGTCATATAAAACTGCTTCGAATTCGTGATGTCATTATCAATTATACTATCTTTTACGTTAATTGGAAATAACTCTCCGGAACCATATGCAACTGATGGGTGTACTTAGTTAAAAAAATGTAATATGATGCAGTTTCTGATCAGTTCTGTGGGAGGTAATAATGTGGGGATACAGAATTCCTTTAGCAGTGTCATTGTCGATCTTAGCATTTTCGGGTTCACACAGCTTCGCCCAGCAAATGATTCAGATCCCTGTTGGAACCGCCGAAGGCCAGCTTGGACTCATAGTAGCGCCAAACGAGGAGTGCCGAGGTCCCGTCACAATCACCGCAGCGGCGAGTGGTGGATTGGCGATACTGGACGACGTCAACAACAAGATTTTGATTGTCACCTCTGACAGGGCCATTCAGGAAGTCCGCCTCCCCGAAGACCTGGTCGAGCCTGCTGACTTTTTAGCCACCAGCCGAGGATTTCTGGTGGCAGGATTGCTCGGCCAAGTCATGGTCGTTGGTACTAACGGAGAGGTGATTGCCGGTGCGAACGCGGCTTATGATCCACAAACCGGGGCACCGCGCATCGTCGCTTCCTCTCCGAATGAAATCATGCTTGAGAACTTGCAGGGCACCCGAACGGCCGTCAACTTGAACGCCGACCAAGTCGGCGATTTCGTCGTCCCCGGACTGACCACGGCGACGCGCTATGGACCAGCCTCTATTCAGGAAAACACGGCCGTGCTTTCGGCCGGAACCGTCAATGGTCCGCTTGGAGAGATGCGAGTTGTGTCACAAAACCGGATCGTCAGTGCACGGCCGGTTTGGGTCGATTCGGATGCTGGCGCACTTGTGGCGATCCAGGGCGCTCTGACTCTGCCGGAAGACCGCGCTTTTGTCCGGCTCGTCACATTGAACGCGGCAGCGCAGGAAACCGGAGAAGCCTATGTCCCGTCAGACTCCTATTTCTGCGACATCAGAAAGCCGTTCACGCGGCTGAGTAACGGCGATGTCGTTCGGCTCAGCTTCGCTGAACAGCAGCTGTCCGTGGAAAGGCTGAGCTTCGTGGCGCCCGGAACGGCCGTGCTGGAGCCGATTTCCGTATCGCCCGACCGCAGCTTGATTTCAGATACCGATACCATATTCGCAGAGCTTGAAAGGCTGAACGGCACGTCGAACATCAGTTCTATTGCACTTCCTTCAGTTAGTAGGCAAACGATTCTCCAGCGTGCGCGTGCGGCGCTTGAGATTGAATGGTTCCTCGCGCCTAGAAACTATTCGCGCTCCAGCGTCGAAAACCAATGCGACCCACCAAGCAAGATATGGCATCGCCCGCCTCGCCTAGATGGCCTGATGGATCGGGAGATTGTAGCCATTCCGTATCGGTGGGGCGGGCACTTTCAATCGCTGACGACTTTCCAAAATCACCTCAATGCAGGAAAACTGGCCGGTGACGACTGCACATGCCGGACCGCAAATTGCGTTACATCATACTCCACAGGACTCGATTGTTCCGGCTTCGTCTCCATGGCATGGATGACAGGCGGTTATTTCACGACAGTTGGCCTGCCGGCATCCAATGTCAGCTCTCCAATTCGATGGAGCGACCTGAAACCCGGTGACATAACAAACAAGGCAGGCAGTCACGTGAGGCTTGTGGAGTCTATCTCCTTAGGTCCCGAGGGCCGCGTAATCACCGTGATCGAGTCTGCCTCCAACAGAGCGTGCGGCGGTGTCTGTCGTAGGACTTACGCGCAAACCGATTTGCAGAATCTACGCTATAAGCCGCTGAAGCGAGTAGCAGTCACGGACTAAGGGGGATCGTATGTCGACACGTCTAGTCGCACTTTGTTTCTGCATTCTCAACTGCATCGTGAGCTCAGTTTTCGCACAGGACGCAATGTGCATATTTGCCGCCAACGCCCCAGCCACGGTTTACATTGAATACGCGTACGTGACGGCTGAGGGATCCGGCACGAATAAGGGTAGTGGTTTTGTCGTGACTCCGAAAGGACACGTCATCACGAACGCTCACGTTGTAAGCCCCCCTATTGCCGGGATCGCCGTGCAATCATCTAGCGTCAAATTGCGGGTTGGTAGCATTCTAAATCCAGTCGAGAATGCCGACGTCCTTGTGCGTGACGCTTCTGTCGACCTCGCGTTGCTGAAACTTCCTGAGCATACCGAACAAGGAAAGGAATGGCCGAGCGTTACGGTCAGTTCTTCAACGAACCTGCCTGTGGGCGCTCCGCTGATGGCTTTGGGCTTTGCGGGCGGCGACGTAGCTCTCGTGCCTGGCGGTACGAAAACGGCGAACAATACTTTTGTTGACAACCAGTTGATGCCATGGTGGCAGACCGATTTAGCGCTGAACCATGGCAACAGCGGCGGACCAATTTTCGGAGAACTTGGAACTGTCGTTGGGATCGCCGTCGCAAAGAGCGAAAACAACCAGCTTATAACTCACATTATTCCAGTTCTCCGCGCGCAACATCTATTCGACGCTGCCGGAGTGATGACGCAGCGAACGGGACGATGCGCGCAGTATCCCGAGTGTAGGCACGAAACACATGGCCTTGAAGGCTACGCCATTCAGGAAACTAAGTCGAGATGGGGTGACTGGAGAGGCGGCGGTTACACTCGCCCCGCAGCGTGCAACGACTTTCTCACTGAACTGAAACGTGACTACCCGATGTCAATGTTCGAATTTGTCAGCGATGACGAGCAGACGCGGGACCGAGGGTTCAGGCAGATTCAGTACAGGTACTACTGCGAGTATTTGCGCAAAGAACAGCCTATATACAACAAGAGACGCAGCCCGGCTTGCTTAGAACAGCAATGATGGAAGCCCGGAGCCGCTAGGTCATTCGCGATGGGAAGATTTCGGGCGCGAGTAAAGGATGGCCGCGGTGAGTTCTGAATAACGTCATAATCTTCCGATCGTCGGAAGGTCGCAACAAAACCGGTGCCTCAACCCATCTTGCGCAAGGGAAAGAAACTGACCCAAGACGCCCTATGCAACATTCTTTTCCGTGACATGCGAAACCGCCGTTAACCTACAGTTGGAAATCTTCGACCAGCTTGGCCCTCCAACATTTTAACTATCTCGCAAGAGCAATGGTAAAATATAGGGAACTTGTGTGTTTCTACTTGACTACAAAAGTATCCATGTGCAACCATTACGGTTATATAAATATGAGGAGGTTAGAAGTGAAATCTAAATCATTATTTTTTCTTGCTGCTGTTATAGTCAGTTCTTGTACGCCAACGGAGAAACCAGATACGCCAAGTATGTCTGGAGACGGTCAAGGTATCGTTCCGCGTGCGCAACTGCTTGGAAAGCGCATTTGTAAGTTTCAGCCTACGGCGCAAACGATCCTCGATATTCTCGATCTAGGTATTCCAGGGTTGTCCAAGGCAAATAAAATTGCCGAGGCAATTTGCAAGAAGTTGGAAGAGGGCACAAAGGGCGGAGCAATCCCGAAACTTCACGGGGTCCCGATTCGGGGGAGCTACGTGGAGAGTTGAGATACGCAGTTTTTTTGTTTCTTACCTCATTAGTTCTCCTTGCGCGCAGTTCGGAAGCAGCAAATCTGGCGCTGATCATAGGCGTTGGGGATTATGTGTACCTCGGGGATCTCGGCAGGTCCCCGAATGATGCCGAGGACGTGGCAACGCTGTTTAGCAACAAAGGCTTTCGAACCTTTTTGCTGAAGGACGCGAGAACCAAAAAAGCAATGGAGGAAACGATCGACGCCTTCGTTGCAGAAGCGAAAAAGATAGCAACGACGGAAGACGTAAACATCATCGTTTACTATTCCGGTCACGGATTTGAGGCGGAACGAAATAATTGGCTTGTCGCCGGCGATTTCGATCCCACCGGCGTGAAAAAAAGCCAAATAAAGCGTGTGTTTCAACGGTCCGGCGTCACGTTAACCCAGCTTCTTTCGAAAATTCACTCGGCCAATGGCAAGAACGCTGTTTTAATCCTCGACGCCTGCCGTGAGAAGGAAGTCGAGATTGCACCGTCGGCGGTCATGAGCCCTGGCTTTGACGTGGCGATGTCGGAAATCCCTGACGATTTCTTTGTACTCTATGCATCAAAACGCCAATCAGTCGCCCATATCAGTTTTGATCCATCGATAACCAGAAACAGCGTGTTCACCTATTTTTTCTTAAGAGACGCAGTCGAAAATCTTGAGCTGTCGGCGCTCAGTAACCGCCTCCAAATCGAGGTCTTGAGGGCGACGGCAAATAAGAAACCACGCCAATCGCCGACTTATTATGATGGGATACCTGGCGATTACTATATGTTCCCGCAGCAACCATCGCCACCGTCGGCGGCGGGCCAGGTCGACTCGATTTCATCGAGGCGAGTGTCCCAAGAGGGCCCCCCCATCAGTATTTTCTTTCGTGAAAGCCGTCTGCTCGACGCTCAGGTGCTGGGCAATTTGATGAAGGCCCGCGGTCTATTTTATGGCTTGGTCCCGGACGAACTGAATGATATCAAAGCCAGGCTTCCTAAAGGAAGCTATCGTGTTGTACGATCTAGTGTACTTTCACCACAGGAACGAGCGGCATATGACGAGGTTTTGGGTGTATTAGACACGGTGGCTGGCAAAGATCGGGTTATAGTTTCCGAGTTACAGCCAAACCAGATTATCAATAAACCATTCCAAATTCAGCTCTTTTGATGATCGAAGTAATGAGGATGATTTGGATGACGTGCTGAACGCCAGTCGACATTCGGACATAGAGTAAGCTTTAGACTTCATGCTCGCTCATCTAGAACGAACACTCACCTCATAAAATAACCCACTTCGACATCTGCATTCCGACCTTGCCGGGAGCCACATGATCTGGATGTCGGCCCGGTCGGTCAGTGAGGTGACGTTGATCTCGTTCATGTAATCGCCAGATCACATCGATGCCACAAGCAGGAAGCCGCATTCCCTCAACGCCGAGCCTGTGCGGGCACAGATTTCCTGTTCGCGCGCCCTCAGCTCGGTCGCCTCGGCGCGGCCGCCGACATGCATGTTGGAGCGGCTGTCGTGTTCGGACGAGACACCCTCGGCGCTCCTATCTCTACGCCGCAGCCGTCAACCTCTCCCCGGCGATGCGGTAGGAGATCGCTTCGGCGAGATGAATACGGCCAACCGTTTCCTTGCCGTCGAGATCGGCCAGCGTGCGGGCGACCTTGAGGACGCGGTGGTAGCCGCGGGCGGAGAATTTCATCTTTTCGGCGGCGTCGCGCAGCAGCTGCAGGCCGCCAGCATCGGGCTCGGCCATTTTCTCGATCATCGCGGTGGAGCAGCGCGCATTGGTGCCGATGCCTTTTGCCCCGGCACTTTCGAAGCGCTCCTGCTGGATCTCGCGGGCGCGGGCGACGCGGCGGGCGACGTCGGCGCTGGTTTCAGCGGCCATCGGCCGAATGAGATCGGCAGCGGAGACGGCCGGCACGTCGATGCGGATATCGATGCGGTCCATCAGCGGGCCGGAGATGCGGGCCTGGTAATCGCTCATGCAGCGTGGGCCGCGGGCGCAGCTATGGCCCGGCTCGCCGGCCATGCCGCAGCGGCAGGGGTTCATTGCCGCGATCAGCTGGAATTTCGCCGGATAGGAAACGCGGTGATTGGCACGGGCAATGACGCATTCGCCGCCTTCGAGCGGCTGGCGCAGCGCATCGAGCGCCTGCGGCGTGAACTCGGGAAACTCGTCGAGAAAGAGCACGCCGTGATGGGCGAGCGAGGCTTCGCCGGGACGGGCGCGCAGGCCGCCGCCGACGAGGGCCGCCATGGTGGCGGAATGATGCGGGGTGCGGAAGGGCCGGCGATCGGAAAGTTTTCCGCCGGAGAGCTGGCCGGCGATCGAATGAACCATCGACACTTCCAGCAGCTCGGCGGCCGAAAGCGGCGGCAGGATCGACGGCAGCCTGGCCGCCAGCATCGATTTCCCGGAGCCCGGAGGACCGACCATCAGCATATTATTATCAATAGACCCTTCTGATTTCCCTCTTTTGGATCTATCCCGTCTGTGCAAACGGGATCACACACCCTCAGCCGTGGCTAAAGGGGTAGGAGCGCGATGAGTTGATCGCGTTGTCTGGCGGGCAGAAACTAACGCCTTTTCCGACGCGCCGATCGCTAGGCGCTATTGCGGGTGAGCAGGCTCTCCCGGGCTGCGAAACATTCGACGCGTTCCGTGCCACCTTGATTCGAAGCAAGAGGAAGGGATAGAGATTGCGAAGTTGGAATACTCACGCGATTTTAATGAATTCGTGCTGATCTTCTGCAGCTTATGCGTTTGTTTGGGGAAACGATGGCAAACGAGAATTTAGCAAAACTCCGGATATCTATCTGGAAGGACTACTATCCACCTCGTTCTCTGATGCTTCACCAAGATCAGGGCAAACCGCTTGGCGGGGATGACAATCTCCAGCAGGAGGTCTACTCCTGGTCAATGCGGGAAGACCCGTTCGGTGGCGTTGCTGACGACGCGCTTCGTAACAAACTCAGAGAGCTGTTGATCACCCCTTTTGAGCCTTCTATTCCGCCGTCATCGCGCAAAGTCTCAAGGTTGAGACCCTTCCTTGACGAGGCGGAAGCTTCTATCGCGGGGGGTCTTACAGAGTGGACCATTAGTCACGAGGGTTCTGGCGAAGACGAGGATTTTCCGGCACGCCTCAATCCGCTCTTGGCCTTGAAGTTGCAGCTTGATTGGCTGGTCAGGTGCTTCGAGAACCAGCCAGGGATATCGGTGGCAATACGATGAACGCACATGTTCTGAAAAGTCCAAGAGAAGCCGAGCGCGTCCTTGCTGAACTCTTTTCCCACGGAACGCGTTGTGAACTGTCTGTCCGAGAGGACAAAGCCTTTATAAACGATGGATGGCTGAAACTGGGCGAGCTAACACTCCAACCCGAAAACGGCAAAGACAAAGCAGCACTTTTGGACGGTGTGCATCGTGGCGCTTTCGAGTGGCGGGTCAACGCCTGCGATTCGGTCGAATCTGACCTTGTTACTCTCCTGGCCGTTGACGATCGGGCGAAGTCCGGGGCGAAACTTCGGCGCATCATAGATTCTATCGCCGCAATAGGGGTGCGAGCAGGACTGGTTTATCCGCAGTTTGATCCGCATGCGCTGGAGATGATGCCGTTTCGGCGCTCGACCACGGTTGTCGCTGATACATCTGGAGCAATACAAGGTGGTTTGGATTTTGTTGCGCGGCATCTACATCCTGCCGCACGAATTAAGGTTCCTGCCATTGTTCAAATGGAGATTGTGAATTTCGCTGATCGCTTTCTCAGTTGCAGAAGAGCAACGAGGACGCGCAGAGCGGACCTTCTAATTGATCATTTAAGAAGTCAGGGCGGGCAGCGGGTGCTCCTTCGGCTTGAACTCAGCGCCGATACTGAGATAGAGCGCACTTTTTTGCTAGGCGATCCTCTCCGGAGCGCGTTCCAAAAAGACTATGATCCTGAATTGAGTGAGCTGAACCTAAGCGTCGAAATCAAGGGATATGCAGATCGATTGATATTGGAAGCGGCGCGTCAGCATCAAGCTCAGGCTAACTTCGGCCACAAGGTACAGTTGTTGACCAGCGACCAGGGTTTAGCCAGAATGGCGCTGGCCGAGGGAATTGCACCCCTTTACTTTTCCTCCGTTGTAGGAACCGATTTTCTCGGGAAAAGCGTCACCGGTGTCAGCATCAGCCCGTTCACTGGTTCCATCAGAGAAATCTCGTTGACTTCAGTGCTCTGGGAGTTTGCTACCGCTTTTGGTAGTGTGAAACTAGCAAGCTACGACCACGAACATTTCCTTGAAATTTCCGCTTTTGGTGAGGCCCTCTCGTGGTCGCCGTATCAGTCCCACGGCGACCTGCTCTGGTGCAGTGCGATTGCCATTGATGGGCTGCTGCAAGCCAACAGCGATCCCGACGATGCAAGTGGTGACGACGGCCTACAGCCAGAGGAGAGGATTCCAACGGACGATGCTGTTGTGACAGAAGACGCCGCTCCGATACAGGTCGACGGCGCGAGCACACCTGTTTTTTCCTCCTCCAAAACCACGATTTTTCGGCCAAACGTAGAAAAGCTTTTCCTTCTGATCGACGCCCTCGATGACAGGCAAAAGCTCAGTGAAGACGAAGCAATCAAAATTATTGCTGCGAAAAGTTCAGGCGGGCTGGATGAATATAGGCGATTCCTTACATCAGGCGGCCTCATCAGGATAGAATCCGGAGAATGGCAACCGGAAGCTGGTATAAAGCCGCTCTCGATTGCTCTTCGGACGGAAGAGCCCGTTGCCCTTCGCGATTGCTTGCTGAATGTTCCATCCTTCAAAATGCTGGCTGACAACTTAGCGGCCTTACCGATTGGAACTCCTTTATCTCTCTCAGACCTCAAAAGGGGTCTGACTACATATACGGTCCTAGCCGAATGCACGCGAATAGGAGTCATGCTGTACGAAAAGGGGATTTTCTCGACGCCTTGTGAGCCGAGCCCAAAGGATTTCGCGAAACTCGCCCAGGCTCGCTTCAAGGAACTTGATAAAGGCGATGGATTGGTCGCGACGGGCGCATGGTTGGAAACTTTGGTCGAGAAAGATGGGATCCACCCCGAGACTGCAAAACGCCTTCTTAACGATGCGAGCAGCAAGGGGCTTCTTCGTAGGACTACCGAGGGTTCGACTTTGGAAACAAGCTTCGACAAGCATGTGCTCCACGTTCTCCGGCAAAAGAATGGAAAGCCAGAAATCAGGGAAGTTCACCTCTATCGAGGTGACTATCTGATACCGGACAAATCAAGCGTAAGCTTGCGTATTGAAGGGCCAGCAGCATGAGCTTGCGCGACAAAGTTGCTCAGTCCCAGAATAAGCAGCAGCCCGATCTGTTTGCGACGTACGGTGTCCTCAATAATCCATTTCCTGCCTCGAGCCAGACGTCCCATAATCCTCGGCGAAAGCAGTCGGTCGACGAAAAGGCCGAAGCTCGAATACTTAGCTTTCTGCGCGACCAAAAATCACAGGTTGTCGTTGTCGAGGGTACCCAAGGCGTCGGAAAAACCAACTTCTTGAACCATTTTGAGGCTGAGATTGAAGATGCCCTGAGCGAACTGAATGGCTACTACGTTGTCCGCTATTTGGCTGATCCGGAAGCTTCGTTCGACGGAACGATCCGTCGCCTATTTCAAGAGCTCGGCGAAGATCATATCGAAAAGTTGGCAGAGAAACTCGAGGATGACGAGACCCCTATCTCCTCTGCCCGCAGCCAAGATATGAGATCAGCGTTGCAAAGCTTGGCTAACGCCGGACCAGTGTCAGAGTTAGTAAAGCTTTTCGCTGATTGGCTTTACGGAGGAAGAATTCTTAAGGCGCATAAGGAAAGGCTGAACATTCATTTCAGGCTCGACACTGTCGAGTCTAAAACGGCAGCATTGCGAGATTTAGTTGTAGTTAGTAGCGAGGCGGGAATATTGAATGGAATATTCTTGCTGCTGGATGAGTTGGAAAAGCAAGACGGAATTCTTAGTCCCACAGCCGTTGTGCGTTATCTTTCCGCGATGAGGGCGATCATTGACGCACTTCCTCATCATCTCTTTATGATGATTGCAGTCACACCTGACGCATTGCGGCGTTACTCGAATGCCTTGCCAGCGTTCCGTAGTCGTTTGCAAAACCAGATAACGTTAAATCCCTTGCTGAGCCTCCGAGACGGGCAAGTACTTGCTAATTTCTATCTCGACTTCGCCAAGAAGGAGGCCGCAAAGAAATTTCCTAAGAAAGAACCGGGTAGGAAATCATTGATTACGCCCTCTCAAGTGGAGGATATATTCGAAGAATTGAAAATCATAACGGAGCGACGTGGCGACCGTGGTGTCCCGCAGCGGGTTTTTCTCCACCGCCTCCACGCTGCATGTGAAGAAGTTATTCAAGATCTCAATTGAGCCCACCGAGCCGCGCCCCGACAGTTTGCTGAATACTGACAAGATTGTCGCTCGAAGCCTTGCGGCCAGAACGTCGGGATCGGAGATTTATTGGCGTATTCGCTGTCCCTGTGGTTCCGTAGCGTAGGCTGGTAAGGGTCGGTCAAGACCGGTGGACTGTGACCGGCCATAACAAGTCATTTCGGTTCTGCGAAGGCCTTGTAGAACCGTTCCGTAAGTAGGCCGCAGTCTCTCGCTTGTCGAAGCCGCCACCGCACCTGCGGGACCTTCAGCTTCATTTCAACGGCAAGCTGCTCAATGGTCTTGAACGCGCCGGTTTGGAGGAGGTCAATTGAGTTCTCTATCCCGGCTGCGGTCGTGCGGTCCTTTGAAATCTTCCACCTTCGATAGCGGTGATATTTGCGGTCGGTGACAATAGTGATTGAGAGCGGCTTGGCGTCAACCATCTGGTTTCCTTTTCGTCTGAAGTGAATGCGGGAGAGGAGCGATATTCCATATTCCCAGCTAGTAAGAGAGGAATAAGGAATAAAGCGGTTGATGTAGCGGAGGGGCCAGAGGCCTCCCCGCAGTCCACCTAAGGTCTCAAAAGTCCTCTGCGGCTTCCTGAGTGACTACGGTGTCCTCTGCGCCAGTCGGGTCCGCCGCCACACCCGAAAGCGAACGGGCGCTGATGAACAACCTTTCGATCTCATCCTGTTTGGCGACGCCGAGTATTACGCAGCGCTTGAGTGCCTTCGAGACAGAACTCTGAGCCATACCGAGAGCTTGAGCCAGCTGGGCTTGGTTGACAAACTTAAGTGACCTCAGGGCCTCCATCACACGACCGTCGGCACTTCCGGTGTCGTCCTGAACATCCCAACCAGAGTCTTTGAGTGTCCACACGCGCGGCCTTAGGCTGTCATTGCCACGACCCCTGAACTTGCCAAACTGGGTTACGAAAGAAGCTTCGCCCGGTTTCTCGACCGGTGGCCTTTCGAGGCCGAGCTTAACCTCAAAGGTGGCCTCAAGTGCCGTTGAGCCACGAGCGTCCTTTCCGGATTTATTGGCATGGTGGACAACGATGGCCGTCTTCCCTGCTTGCTTCATCATGAGAAGGAAACCCATGATCGACCGAAAGGCTGTAGCGTCGTTCTCATCTGCCAAGCCGTCCGCACAGGTCGTCAGGTTATCGATGATGATCACTTCCGCGCTGCTTGCCTCCATCTCGGTAAGGATGCGCTCCTGTGAGGCAGGATCAGTAATATCATAGAACTGCGCTCGCGGGTCTTGGTACTGGCGTGGCATGAGGCGCAAGTTTGTGCCCATGGCGTCCCTGTCCAAGTTGTCGACGGCCCCCGTACTCACCAGATGGCTGATGCGCTCTTGAAGGTCTTGGACGTTCATTTCGCCATCAAGGATAAGAACCTTACGTGCCTTGGGGGCCTGCCATTCCCATACGCGGCCACCCCCTGCCATCGCAAGGGCCAGGGACAACGTCAGCCATGTCTTCCCTACACCCGTTGCGGCCCAAATAAGGGCGCTCTCACCGGTCCTAAGCCAAGGGTCGATTGCAAACTGCCTCGGTGGGTAGTCAGTCTGCAACAGCTTGCCTGCTGTAATGCCTCTTAGCGGGGGCTTAGGTGCAACCTCAGTCACCAGAGAACCACTCATGCCGCACCTCCGGTCTGCTCGGGACCAAGGATGGCGTCTCGTTCCGCCATGGCTTTCTGACGGGCCACCTCCATACCTTTCGCCCTGCGGCGGGCGATCTCCATGCCGTACAGAACAAGCTTGGTTTCTTCGATGGTCGCCCAAAGTGCCCTGATGGTCCTCGGTGGCATCTCGCGGTAAACAGTCCGGGTGAGGCCATTCACGGACCAGCTATAAGCCGCCTCGCGCGGGTTAAGGCGGAGGAACATCCGCACGGTCTGAAAGCGGAAGCCCTCGTCATACTTCCAGCGCCGCTGGTCGTCCCCATACCAGAAGCCCATGGCCATCAAGAGCCGGCCTATGGTTCCGCTATCGACCTCTTTGGACAACGAGACGATTGCCTTGGATGCTTGAAGCTCATGCACGTTGAACGAAACGCCGCGTGTGGTTCCGTCGATGTGGACCTTGGCCTTCGCCACGGTGCGGCTCCAGATGTCGTCTATGATGTCGTTTGCGTTCGACGCTGACACGGTCTTCAAATAGCTTTCGATCTCCTTCAGGTATTGTTTCAGGTCGGATTTCTTCACGCCGGTCTGCTGAGGATGACCATGGCGGGCTTTCGTTCTCTTGTGGCGCTCGCAGTAGGAGCTGAAGCCATTGGTCTGCGTGAAGCAGCCGCCAGCCTTGCAGGTTTTCATTAGGATTGATGATCTCGTATTGGGATTAGGTCGTGGCAGAGGAGCGGCTAGCTCGCCCTGTTCATGCAGCAGACTGCATGGCCGAAATCGTACCTGGACCCTGAGGCACGGGGGCGGGACTTATTTGAGCAGTGTCGATGATCTATGATGTCATGTCTTGTGGCTTTGGTTGCCTTTTCGGTGCGCATTTCAGGGGGCTCGGGGTCGCTTCCCTGCCAGTCCCTCACCGCTCGGTTCAGCGTTTCGGCCACCTGCCGCCTCGCCTTGCCCCTGCTTACGGCCATTCGACCGTTCCCGATTTAGTGCTTTGTTTCCGCTGTACGGGGCCGCTGTCGGACCCCTGCGCCGGGGTGGTGTCCCCAGACCGTTAGGCCGACCATTTATGCCCCACGGGTACACGTCCGTCAAGCGTATTCTATAAAGAATATAATAAAAACAATTGCTTAGGTAGATGTAGATCTGGTGCCGCGATGAACGAGATCAAAGGCTTGCGGTGGCTCTGGGAGAAAGGTTGGCGTCAATTTGGGAAAATCAAACTGCTGAAAGACGCAGGAAAAGTTGCCCCTCCCGCCTACTTCTGTCTCCGTGCGATCTCCCGCCTCAGGCCTCCGCACGTAACCGCCCGGCGACCTTCGCCACCGTCATGCGGCTTACGCCAGTCGCCTGCTGAACGTCGCTCCAGCTCTTGCCGGCCTTAAGCAACTCCGCGACAAGTTCGTTTCGCTTGGTGTTCTCCGGTTTGCCACGGTACTTCGCTGCCTTCTCGGTCGGGTTGGCCATGACCTTGGCAACGCCTTCTGCAGCTCGACGGCGTCTATCCTCGTAGTCTTTGCGGCTGATGGCTGCGAGCATGTCGAGCATCATAGAGTTGAGGGCGTCGAACATACGACCGGTGAAATCATCGGCCTTCACCATGATATATGAAGTCGGAAGGTCCAACGCCACGACCCGGATGCGCTTTGCTGTCAGCAGGGCCTTGAGCTTGTCCCAGTCTGCGGCTGTCAATCGGCTCAATCGGTCAACCTGCTCGGTCAGCAGAATGTCACCTTCGTGGGCCTGCTCAATAAGCTCGAATAGCTTCGGGCGCTCCAGCGAGGCACCGCTGGCATTCTCAACGTACTCTGCAGCGATCTTAAGTCCGTGCTGGTCGGCAAAGTCTTTCAGGGGCTGTCGAGCTCTTGATGCGTCCTGCTCGTTGGTGGATGCGCGGAGATAGGCTCGAACGAAGGTCATGGCGGTCTCTGGTAAGGTTGAACTGGTAAACATCTATCTGGTAAGTTTAGGATGGTCAACTTATTTATTTCGCCTTACCAAAGAGCTGGTCTACTGGGGTAAGCCCAAAACGTACCACTTGAAAAGCCGCTGTGGCGCTTGGGGCAGTCTTGATCGAATCAAGGAAATTCATGACCAATGATCGAGCTGCCAGTGCCAGCAAGAAGTGGGTCTCAATGGCGCACCGTTGCTGACCAAGGCTCACGTCAGCACCCGAACGGACCAATGTGCACCGTCGAATTACCCCAGATTCCCGTGTCGCTGTTGTTGATCGGGGCGAAGGTGCCACGGTGGCGAGATTGCCACGAGTGCCCTATTGCATTTCGGGGGGGGCACGGGGGGGCTGCACGCGCAGTCAATCTGGATGACGCCGTCCAAAACTTTTGTGGTGAGAACATTTGCGCGGGGCGATCCCAACGTTGCTTAGTTCGCGTTCCGCGTGTCATGAATGGCAACAGTTGTCGTAAATCTCGATCGCGGGGGCGCGGGGCAGACATGAAGAATTTGGTCGGAATGGTCTTAGCTTCGATCTGTTTAGCAACCAGTTTCGGACCGATCGCTGAAGCCGGTTTCAAGAATGATTACGCGGCATGGAAGTCGATGGATCCATATGCACGCTACAACTACATTCAGGGTGTAGTCGACCAAGTGACTAACAGTTTCAGTACTGGTGAGCAGGCTTGGGTAACGGCGCTGCGGGACGGTACAGTCGCTTGCGGGTTGGCCCTCCATATCAACGCTGACATGCTCGAAGGTGCAATTACGAAGCATTATGAACAGTTCCCGAGAGATTGGGGCGTCCCACCGGCGGCAGTGCTCAATGTGGTTATGCGCGATGTCTGCATCGGCTATATCAATACGGAACGACAAAAAGCCGGTTTGGACCCTTGGACCTCCGTTTCCGGTCCCATCAGCCGAAACTGAGCTTACTCCTTAGCGAACGTGTAAAGCACCTCCACCGTAGTATCCTCGGTGTGCCGCCAGTGCAGCCGTAGGTATCCTGCGTAGTAGTCCACGACAACCTTGTCGAACAACTGCCGCATCGTCGCATTGATCTTTGCGATATCGCCGCCCTCGGTCGCCCTGCAGAACTCCTCTACGGTGTTCTCAATGCGATTGGTAATTGCGTCCGCTGCACGGTGAGCAAGCGTCTCGAGTTGGACCTGAAGATCGTCCAGCTCGGCTTCTCTCGCTGCTAAGGCCCTGGGTAAGGCCCGCGAATTGACGCCCTTCTTGGCGCCCTTCGCGATCTCCTCCGCGAGGTTCTGGATCTCCTCCTGAACGACCTCTGCAGCTATCAGCATCTCCCGATACTTTGCTTCATACTCGGCATTCGGCGACGGCGTGAGGCTATGAAGGTAGGTCCCCAGTGCCAACACGGCAACCTCGATGGCCTCAAGCTTCACCTGTCGGTACTCGCAGCCAGACCCGACCTTAGCCTTTGTGCAAACCAAGTATGGCTTGCCGCCTTTGCGGCCACCCTTGTTCACCCTGGTCATTGTCGAGCCACACGCTGGGCACTTGGCTAGGCCACCAAGGATGTTGGCGGTGGTGGCTTGCGGTCCCGTAGCAATGGTTTGTCCCCGTAGACTGCTCATTGATGCTATCTTCTCGAATGTTTCAACATCCAAGATCGATGGGAAATAATCGTCGATTGCCTCGGTTGGGGTTCGCACCTTGCGCCCGTCGACCACGCTCAGCGTATGAGGGGTGAAGCGGCCAATTACGGCTGGGTTTTCGAGGAGCTTCTTTACGTAAGAACGGTGCCACATGTCCGAGCCGCCGAAGGTGCGCGTTCCAGTCATGTTGAGCTTTGTTGCAATGGCATGCTGTCCGAGCCCGTCAAGGCACATCGTGAAGACGCTTCGGACGACCTCGGCCCTCTCCGGGATTACTTCGTAAGCTGTGCGACTGTCGTTCAATTTGAGCCATGCGGGACAAATGGCCGTCAGAGGCACCGACGCCGCCTTCTGTCGCTTGCCAACCCATGCCTGCTTCAACCGTCGCGCCTTCGTTGCGCTCTCCTCATTGGCGCGGGCGAACACCATCAGCGTGACCATTAGCTGCATGAAGTTGGTCGTCAGGGTCTCTGTCGTGTAGACCATTTCGTTGTCGAGGGTTACGACGGTCACGCCTTCCCGCATGATTTCCCTCAGCGTATCTAACGCGTCGAGCGGAGCTTGGCGGGACAAACGGTCCAGCGCCTCAATCAAAAGGATTGAGCCCGTAGGCACGTCGCCCGAGCGGACATGCTCAAGGAAGTAACCGAGTGCGCCGGTCTTTGCATTCTGACCTCGGAAGGCTGAGACGCCGAAATCCTTAAGTGCAAGACCGTCATCAAGATGAAGGCCACGCCGCAGAGCGTAGCTTTCCGCCATGCTGTACTGGCGGCGGAAACTATCGCCTTTCATTTGGTCGGGCGTAGAGAACCGGATGTACGAGAAGGCTTTAGGTGCGGGCGACTGGATCATCCCGGCTCAATGAATGGGCGTGGGTCTTTTGTCAACACTATGAAGAGATTATGGCCGCCGGCGGCTGCCACTTCGAGCGCGCGTTTGGCGCTTTCCTGACCCTTGATCTCGGCAAGATCCGGCAGGTTGGCGGCATTGGCGCGGATCGACGGCTCCGGCCTCGAGAGCACCTGCGTGCCGCGGAAATGATTGGCAAGGGCAATCAGGCTGCGAGGGGCGAGAATATCGACATCGGCGCCCGCCCAGGCGGCTTCGGCGCCGCTTTCGGCCGGGCAGATCAGCCCCTTGCCGAGCGCATTGGCGCCGATTGCGGCCGGCAGCGCACCAGCAATGGCGGCGATCGTGCCATCGAGGTTGAGTTCGCCGACAACGACAAAATCCGACAGCGCATCGGCGGGAATGGCACCGAGGGCGGCCATCAGCGCCAAGGCGATCGGCAGATCGAAATGCGAGCCTTCCTTCGGCAGATCGGCGGGCGCCAGATTGACGGTCACGCGCTTGGCCGGCAGCGCCAGGCCGGAGGCATGGAGGGCCGCCTGCACGCGCTCACGGCTCTCGGCCACCGCCTTGTCGGGCAGGCCGACGATCTGCATGCCGACTTTGCCGGGCGCGACCATGACCTGGACCTCAACCGGCACGCCTTCGATGCCCTGGAATGCCACCGTGCTGACACGCGCGACCATAAACCCATCCCCTTGCCGCAAACTCTTATACCGCCCCCGGCCCTTGAAAGCCAACGGTTGCAATCTGGCATGGAAGCAGGAATAAAACAAGAACAATCAAGGAACATATCTGGATATCCGCGGCGACCGGGTTGTACCCGGCCGCGGGATCAAAACGGGCATGATTTGCCGGTCAGCCGCGTTTGCGTTCGATCGCATCCCAGAGCAGGCTTGATATATCGGCGCCGCCGAACTTCTTGACCTCGCGGATGCCCGTGGGCGAGGTGACGTTGATCTCGGTCATGTAATCGCCGATCACGTCGATGCCGACGAGCAGGAAGCCGCGTTCTCTCAGCGCCGGGCCGATGCGGGCGCAGATTTCCTGTTCGCGCGGCGTCAACTCGGTCGCCTCGGCGCGGCCGCCGACATGCATGTTGGAGCGGCTGTCGTGCTCGGCCGGGACGCGGTTGATGGCGCCGGCAAATTCGCCGTCAACGAGGATGATGCGTTTGTCGCCCTTGCGCACGTCGGGCAGATATTGCTGGGCGATGAAGGGTTCGCGGAACAGCTGGCCGAACATCTCCAGCAGCGAGGAGAGGTTGCGGTCGTCGCGGGTCGAATGAAAGACGCCGGCGCCGCCATTGCCGTAGAGCGGCTTCAGGATGATATCGCCCATCTCGTCGCGGAAACGGCGGATCTCGGCCGGGTCCTTGGTGATCAGCGTCTTCGGCATCAGGTCGGAAAATTCGGTGACGAAGATCTTCTCCGGCGAATTGCGCACCCAGGCCGGATCGTTGACGACCAGCGTCTTCGGGTGAATGCGCTCGAGCAGATGCGTCGAGGTGATATAGGCCATGTCGAAGGGCGGGTCCTGGCGCAGCAGCACGACATCCATGGTCGCGAGATCGACGCGCTCCGGCGCGCCAAGCTCGAAGTGATCGCCCTTGACGTCGCGCAGCAGCATCGGCTCGACGCTGGCAAAGAGCTTGCCGTCGCGGAAGCTCAGGCGGTCGGGCGTGTAATGGAAGAGCCGGTAGCCGCGCGCCTGGGCTTCCAGGCTCATGGCGAAGGTGGAATCACCTGCGATATTGATGCCGGCGACATGATCCATCTGGACCGCTACATTGGTGATCTTGGCCATTTCCGTCCCTTCCTGACTGCCGGACAGATGTAGGTCGGCCAGATTTCAAACGCAACGGCCAATCAAGGCCTTCCGGCGCTACCTGATCATCGCGTCTCAAGGATGCGCATCAGCCGGCCGCGATAGCTGTCGAGAATGACGGCGAGCACGATGACGGCGCCGATGACGATCGGCTTGATATTGTCGTCGGCGCCGAGCAGTTGCAGTCCCGTCGACAGCACCTGCAGAATGCAGGCGCCGACCAGCGTGCCGATGATCGAGCCCTTGCCGCCGGAGAGGCTGGTGCCGCCGATGATGACGGCGGCGATGGCGTTCAACTCATAGCCGATGCCGGCAACCGGGCTGCCGACATTGAGGCGAAGCAGATAGACCATGGCGGCAATGCCGGCGGTCAGCCCGGAGATCGTGAAGACCGCGATCTTGTATCTTTTCGGCTGATGCCCCGACAGCCGCACCGCCTCTTCATTGGTGCCGATCGCAAAGACGAAGCGCCCGAAGACGGTGTAGCGCAGCACGAACCAGCCGATCAGGACGACGACGATCGCAATCAGGAAGATCGACGGAAAGATGCCCCAGAAGATCAGGTTGCCGAAATCGACGAAAGGCTGCGGCAGGCCTGTTATCGTGGAGTTGTCGCTGACCACGCGGGCCAGGCCGCTGGCGACGTTCAGCATGCCGAGGGTGACGATGAAGGACGGAAGCTTCCACTTCTCGCAGATCCAGCCATTGACCGCGCCGAGGATGGCGCCGGTGCCCATCGACGCCAGACAGGCGAGAACAATCGCCTGCCATGGCGAAAACGCCGGATTGATCATGATCGTCGCACCGATGACCGTGCAAAGGGCAAGCAGCGAGCCGACGGAGAGATCGATGCCGCCGACGAGGATGACGAAGGTCATGCCCGCGGCCAGCACGGTGTTGATGGCGATCTGCACGAAGATCTTCAGAAAATTCTCCGGCGTCGCGAAATAGGGCGCCGTCGCCGAGAAAAACGCCAGGATCAGGATGAGGGCGATGGCGACGCCCGCTTCCTTCATCGAGATCCGGATCAGCTTGTCCCAGACGCTCACCTCTTTCGCCCCAGTTTTCGCCTCGGTCTGTTCTTCAATGTTGGCGGACACGGCTGTACTCCTTGTAGGCGAGCGAAAGGATCCTGCTCTCGTCGAATTGGTCCCGGGCTATTTCCCCTGCGATCTTGCCGTCGGAAAAGACGATGATGCGATGGCAGATGCCCATCAGTTCCGGCAGATCGGAAGACACGACCAGGACACCTTTTTGCTCGGCCGCAAACTTCCACAGGAGCTCATAAATCTCGGCCTTGGCACCGACGTCGATCCCGCGGGTCGGCTCATCGAAAATCAGCACCTTGGGACCGCGGAACAGCCATTTGGCAATGACGACCTTTTGCTGATTGCCGCCGGAAAAGGTCCTGACGGCCTGACGGATGGACGGAGTCTTGATCCGCAGCTCACGCACGAGGCGCTGCGCGTGATCCTCCTCGGCCCTTCGCCTGATCAGGCCGTTGCGGGAGATCTTGGCGAGATCGGTGATGGTGGTATTTTCGGCGCAGCTCATATCGAGCATCAAGCCCTGAATCTTGCGATCTTCGGTCGCCAGGCAGAGCCCGGCCGCAACGGCATCCTGCGGCGAGTGGATCTCGACCGGCTCGCCATTCAGGCGAATTTCGCCGGCCGCCTTGGCGTCGGCGCCGAATATGGCGCGAACCGCCTCCGTCCGGCCGCTGCCGACGAGACCGGCAATACCGACAATCTCGCCCTTTGCCACGGAAAATGACAGTTCCGGGCTATGGCGCGTCACCTTCAGGCCGGAGACGCCGAGCGCCTCGCCTGAGACCACGCTGTCGCCGCGGAAAATGCCGTGATCCGAAAGCTTGCGCCCGACCATGAGCTCGACGATGTCGGGAATAGCCAGCCCTGCCAGCGGCCGGGTGATCACGTGTTGGCCGTCGCGCAGCACCGTCACATCGTCACCGACTTCGAAGATCTCCTCCAGCCGGTGCGAGATATAGAGCGTGGTGACGCCTCGCTGCTTCAGGCGTTTCAGAATTTCAAAGAGGCGATCGACCTCCTTGGAGGTCAGGGTTGCCGTCGGTTCATCGAGAACGAGAAGCTTGCTTTCGTAACAAAGCGCCTTGGCGATCTCGACCAGCTGAAGCTGCGCGACGCTGAGGCGGCTCGCCAGCGTGGTCGGGGCCACATCGAGGCCGACCTCCTCCAGGAGTTCGGCTGCCCTCTTATTCATTTCCTTGTAGTTCACCAGGCCGTAGCGGCGCGGCAGATGCTCGAAGAGCAGGTTTTCGGCAACCGTCAGGTTGGAAAGCGGATGCAGCTCCTGGTGAATGACCCGGATGCCCGCCTTGAACGCCTCCAACGGCGAGGCAGGATGGTATGGCTTGCCGTCAAACAGGATGTGGCCATCATCCGGCCTGAAGACGCCGCCGAGCAGATTGATCAGGGTCGACTTTCCAGCCCCGTTCTCGCCCAGAAGAACGTGCCCCTTGCCGCGGCCGATCCGCATGGAGACATCCTTGAGCGCCACAACGCCGGGGAAGCGCTTGCCGATCCCCTCCAGCCTCAGAATGTCGTCATCTGCTGTGTCTGACACGTCGACCTCATGCATGGTCTCTTCAAACCTCGGCGCAACGCGCATCGGAGAGGCCCGAACGAGCCTCACCCGGAGCGATCAACGCGTCAATCGATTGGTGGAAATGGCGTCGGCCGCAGCCGGCGCCACATTCGCTTTTGGGGCCGGCAATCCGACTATTTCAGATCGGCTGCCGTGACCAGCTTGACGTCGGTCTTGACCCAGCCGGTGAATTTTTCGCCGGCCAGTTCCCGCATGCCATAGTCGATGCCCATGACCGCCATCTGCGCGCCATACTGCTCGACGGTGGCAAGCATCTTGCCGTCCTTGATCAGCGGCTGAACCGGCGGGATGTTGTCGAAGCCGACAACCTTGATCTTGCCGGCCTGGCCGGCCGCATCGAGCGCCTTGACGACGCCGAGGGCCATGGAGTCATTGGCCGCCATCACGCCCTGAATATCCTTATATTTCGTCAGGAAATTCGTCATGACGGTATTGGCTTCCTCGGTCTCCCAATGGGCCGTCTTGCTGTCGAGAAGCTCAAGCTTGCCCGACTTGACGGAATCCATGAAGCCTTCCTTGCGCTCCTTGGCATTGTCGGCCTCGGGATTGCCCTCGAGGATGACGACCTTGGCGCCCGGCCCCAGATCCTTGGCCAGTGCATCGCCAGCAAGCTTTGCCCCTTCCTGATTGTCGGGGCCGAAGAAAGCGAGATCGATCCCCGCCTTCTTCTTGGCATCGGCATCGAGCGGCACGTCGATGTTGATGACCTTGACGCCGGCCTTCACAGCCTTTGCCAGCGGGGTCGCCATCGCCTTGGAA
>Ga0209256_1001538_pt1 | contig 23163 bp, 19 predicted proteins | sample AraplaCol_mCL_r2_2_FD_184270 | JGI IMG/M metagenome (GOLD analysis project Ga0209256, IMG submission 184270) | Arabidopsis root microbial communities from North Carolina, USA - plate scrape MF_Col_mCL_r2 (SPAdes) (version 3) | ecosystem: Host-associated > Plants > Roots > Endosphere | place...
TACTACGCCGCGGTGGAGAACGAACCGCTCGACGTCGCGCACGCGATCGACGAAGCCTACATGCCGCGTTTCGCGGGCGATGCGATCGCGCCGTCGAAGCTCGGCCAGGTGCTGGCGATCGCCGAGCGCCTGGACACGCTCGCCGGCGGTTTTGCCGCGGGCCTGAAGCCGACGGGCAACAAGGATCCGTTCGCGCTGCGCCGCAATGCGCTGGGGCTGGCACGCACGCTGCTGGAAGGTGGGCACGACCTGCTGCTGCACGGGCTGATCGACCAGGCGCTCGCGCTGCAGCCCGCGAAGCACCCGGAGATCGGCAGCTTCGACATCACCCAGTTCGTCTACGACCGCCTGCGCGGCTATTACGCCGATCGCGGCGTGGCGTCGGTGCAGTTCGATGCGGTGGAAAACGTCGCGCACGATTCGCTGCCAGACTTCGACCACCGCCTCAACGCCATCGCCGAGTTCGCCAAGTTGCCCGAAGCCGAAGCCCTGGCCGCGGCGAACAAGCGCATCCGCAACATCCTGAAGAAGGTCGAGGGCGACGTGCCTTCGGACATCGACGCGGCGCTGTTCTCCGAGAACGCCGAGCGCGAACTCGCCGACGCGGTGAACGGCGCCATCGCCGATACCGATCCGCTGCTGGAATCGCGCGACTACGTGACCGCGCTCGGCCGCCTCGCGCGCCTGCGCCCGCAGGTCGATGCGTTCTTCGACGGCGTGATGGTGAACGTGGACGACGCGGCGGTGCGCAACAACCGCCTCGCGCTGCTCAAGCTCCTGTCCGATCGCCTGGGCAGCGTCGCGGCGATCGAGCATCTGTCGATCTGACGTGACTCGCCGGGCCCGCACGGCCCGGCACGTGGCGCGCGTTCGCGCGCGCCTACACCGACCGTTAACCAGCCACGGCGCACGCCCCGGTTATCCTGCCCGCATGCCGACCCTCCCCCGCGTCCTGGCCACCGCCGCGCTGTTGCTTGCCACCGCCGGCGTGGCACAAGCGGCGACGGTGAAGGCCGTGGACATCCGCGGCCTCGACGAAGCCAAGACCGCGAACGTGCGCGGCGCGCTGTCGGTGGTCGATGCGATCGGCGAGGACCTGCCCGGCCGGCGCCTGGCGTACCTGATCCGCGAAGCCGAGGACGAGACGCGCGAGGCGCTGGAACCGTTCGGCTTCTACTCGCCGAAGATCGAGATCACGCGCAACGGCAGCGGCGACACCGGCGTGACCGTCACCGTCAACGTGACGCTCGATGAGCCCGTGCGCGTGCGTCGCGCCGACATCGCGATCATGGGCGACGGCAGCGACGACCGTTACCTCACGCAGGACCTCGCCGCGTTCCGCCCGCAGAAGGGCGACGTGTTCGACCACCAGCTCTACGAAGCGAGCAAGACGCGCATCACGCGCCGCCTCGCCGAACGCGGTTACTTCGATGCGGATTTCAGTTCGCGCCGCGTGGAGATCACGCGCGCCGAGCGCGCCGCCGACATCGACCTGGTGTGGAGCAGCGGCGGTCGCTACGACATGGGGCCGATCGAGATCGAGCAGACGCCCAACGCGATCATCCGCGACAGCCTGCTCGACAAGCTCATCTACTGGGAACAGGGCAGCTACTACCACCAGGGCAAGCTCGACCGCTTCCGCGAATCGCTCGCGCGACTGGACTACTTCTCCAGCATCGAGATCGAGCCGCGCCCCGAGGACGCGGTCGACAACCAGGTGCCTGTGTCCGTCACGCTGACGCCGGCCAAGCGCACGATCTATACCGCGGGCCTGAGCTACGGCACCGACAGCGGCCCCGGCGTGCGACTGGGCATGGAGCGGCGCTACGTCAACGACCGCGGGCACAAGGCGCTGGGCCAGATCGACTGGGCGTCCAAGCGCAAGACCGCGACCGCGCAGTACCGCATCCCCGCCTTCGCGTGGCTGGATGGCTGGTACACCTTCAGCGCGCAGTACTACGACGAACAGACCGACTACATGGACACGCGCAAGGTCGAGGTCGTCGCCAGCCGCAGCGGCCAGGTCAGCCGTCGCCTCACGCTGATCGCCGCATTGCATGCATTGCGCGAACGCTGGGCGTACGCGGCGTTCGAAGGCGGCGCGGACGGTCCGGACCCCGGCACCGACGAGGCCAACAACGCCGAAGAGAGCGACGAGCTCGTCACCACGGCCTACAACTACGCGACGTTCCTGTATCCGTCGCTGCGCGCCGAATACATCGACACCGACGACCGCATCTTCCCGCGGCACGGCATCGGCGTGACCGTGGAAGTGCGCGGCGGCCTGGAAGGCGTCGGCTCCGATGCTAACTTCGCGCAGGCCTGGGGCCAGGCGCGCTGGTACCAGGGCATCGGCGCGGCCAATCGCCTGATCCTGCGCGCCGAAGCCGGCGGCACGTTCACCAACGACCTGGTCAACATGCCGCCTTCGCTGCGCTTCTTCGCCGGCGGCGACAACAGCATCCGCGGCTACGGTTTCCGCGAAGTCGGCCCGAACACCATCGGCATGGACGGCAAGAAGTACGCGATCGGCGGCAAGTACGTCATCACCGGCTCGGCGGAGTTCGAGCACTACTTCAACGACGGCCCGTGGGGCGCGGCGGTCTTCGTCGATGCCGGCGACGCATTCAACAAGTTCGGCGGCGACGTGTCCGACCCCAACGACCGCGACCAGAATTTCGACCTGCACACCGGCGTGGGCGTGGGCGTACGCTGGCGCTCTCCGGTGGGGCCGGTACGCGTGGACATCGCGCGCGGCCTGAACGATCCGGACTCGGATTACGAGATCTACCTGAACATCGGTGCGACCTGGTGAGGCGTCCATGAGCGAGCCCACTCCCACCATCGAAACTCCGCAGGATCCGCGCGAAGCCCGCATCGCCGAACTGCGCTCGCGCCGTTTCGCGCGCATGCGCTGGCTGGCGATCCGCGCGGGCATCCTGTCGGTGGCGATCGCGCTGCTCGCCGGCGTCTTCCTGTACTGGCTGCTCACCAGCATCGGCGGTCGCGACCTGTTGCTGGCGCAGATCGTGTCGCGCCTGCCGGCGAACGCCACGCTGTCGTGGCGCAGTGTCGAAGGCCCGCTGTCGGGCCCGCTGACGATGAACGGCGTGCGCTTCACCTTCGACCGCATCGTCTTCACCGCCGACCGCGTGCATCTGGATCCGGCAATCCGTCCGCTCATTCGCCGGCGCCTGCGGCTGGATGCGTTGCAGATCGCCAACGCGAAGCTGGAAATCCCGAAGTCGGACGAACCATTCGAACTGCCACGCTGGCCCGAGGTGTTGCCGGAGATCGCGCCGCCGCTGGAGTTGCAGGCCGACGACGTGCGCGTCGACGGTTTCCTGCTCACGCAGGCAGGCGAAAAGCTCGTCGACGTGCGCACGCTGCGCGGCGGGCTGGATGCACGGCAGGGCGAGCTGCATGTCGAACACCTGTTCGTCGACAGCGATCGCGGCCGCTTCCTCCTGCACGGCGATTACGTGCCGCGCAAGGATTACCTCACGAACCTCACCGCCAGCGCAGTGCTGCCCGCTGCCGACGGCCGCACGCCGGCGCGCGTCGGCCTGGTCGCGCGCGGCGACCTGTCGCGCATGAACGTAGCGATCGCCGGCCACGTGCCGCAGCCGCTGCGCGCCAGCCTGACGCTGCACGGGCGCGACGCGCCGAAGTGGCGCCTCGACGCGGACGCCGAAGGGCTCGATATCGGCCTGGTCACGGGCGCGGAAGCGAGCGACGACGACCGACCGCTCGTTTTCAGTTTCAGCGCGGACGGCATGGGCGGCGCGGCCGACCTGCGCGGCGAGTTCCGGCAGGGCGATATGGTCGCCACGGTGCTACCGTCGAAAGTGCGCCTGGAGAACCAGGTGCTCGACGTGCAGCCGCTCGCGCTGCGCATCTTCGGCGGCACGGCTACGCTGCGCGGCACGGCGGATTTCACCGACGCCGAGAACGCGAAGTTCCGCTTCGCCGCGAACGCGCGCGGCCTCACCTTCGGCGGTGAAACCACCGTGGCCCCCGCGCCCGCGTCGGCCGCGACGAATCCGCCCGCGAGCGTCAGCGCGCGCAAGTTGCAGAAGGTCACCGCACCCGCGCCGGCCGCGCAGACCGAGACCGTCGCGATCAACGTGGACGCGGACCTCGGTTTCGCCGGCACGATGAAATCGTGGGCGGCGATCGGCGACGCCACGATACGTCGTGACAACACCGAAGCGAAGGTGACTTTCGACGGCCGCGGCAACGACGAGCGCATGACGCTGAAGACGTTGCAGGCGCGCATGCCCACCGGCACGCTCGACGGACACGGCGAAGTCGCATGGGCGCCGTCGCTGGGCTGGAACATCGACGCGACGCTGGCGGGTTTCGATCCGGGTTATTTCGCGCCGGATTTCAAAGGCTCGATCAACGGCAAGCTCGTCACGCAGGGCAGCACGCGCGCCGATGGCGGGCTCGACATCACCGCGACCGCGAGCAATCTCGGCGGGCGCCTGCGCAACCGCCCGCTCGGCGGCAATGCGCGGTTCGCGATGCGCGGCGCCGGTACGGGCGGCGGCGAAACGACGTACCAGGGCGACGTCGCGCTCACGCTCGGCGGCAGTCGCATCGACGCGAAAGGCACCATCGGCAACGCGCTCGACATCGACGCGAAGCTGACGCCACTGGTGCTGTCCGACCTGCTGCCCGGCGGCGCGGGCTCGCTGCGCGGAACGGCGCAGGTGCGCGGCCCGCGCAACGCGCCGGACATCACCGTCGACCTCACCGGCAGCGGCCTGAAATACGGCGATTACCAGGCGCAGTCGCTCACCGCGAAGGGTCGCCTGCCATGGCAGCGCGGCAACGGCGATATCGCCGTGCGCGCGACGGGACTGGAAGTCGGACTGCCGTTGTCGTCGGTGGCGCTGAACGCGCGCGGCTCCGTCGAAGCGTTGCAGGTACAGGGTGAGGCGCATGGCGACATCGGCGCGCTGACGCTCGCCGGCAACGTCGTCAAACGCGGCAACGCATGGCAGGGCGCGCTGTCGGCGTTCGAGATGAAGCCCGTGCGCGGCGCATCGTGGCGCCTGCGCGAAGCGGCGCGTTTCAGCTGGGATGGACGCAACGGCTCGCTGAGCAACAGCTGCTTCGTCTCCAGTGGCGGCGGTTCGCTGTGCGCTAACGCCGACTGGCCGCGTCGCGGCCTCGCGGTGAAGGGCGATGCGTTGCCGCTCAGCCTCGTCGTGCCTTACCTGCCCGAGCGCGAGGACGACCGGCCGTGGCTGCTACGCGGCGAGATCGCGCTGGACGGCCAGATTCGCCCGGTTGGCAATGCGTGGAGCGGCCAGCTCAACGTGCGCTCGACCGGCGGCGGCATGAAGAACAGCGAGCGTTCGCGTCGCGAAGTGCTCAGCTACGAGAACCTCGCGCTGAAGGCGACGTTCGACCCGCGCCGCATCAACGCCGAACTCAGCACCGCATTCAACAGCGGCGGCCGCATCGACGCGCGCATCAACACCGGCTGGGACGATTACGCGCCGCTTGCCGGCCAGATCTCGGTGAATACCTCCGAGCTCGTCTGGCTGGAGCTGTTCTCGCCCGACATCATGGAACCCAAGGGCAACCTGGATGCGCGCATCACGCTGGGCGGCACGCGTGCGCGTCCGCAGCTCGGCGGTCAGGCGCGGCTGACGAAGTTCAGCACCGAAATCCCGTCGCTCGCGATCGTGATGGAAGACGGCGACGTGCGCCTGGATGCGCTGCCCGACGGCACGGCGCGGATTGCCGGGCAGATCCGTTCCGGCGAAGGCGTCCTGCACGTGGACGGTTCGCTCAACTGGCAAAACACCAGCGCGCCACTGCTGCTGACGGCGAAGGGCCAGAACGTGCTCGTGTCCGACACGCGCGATCTGCACGCCGTCGCCAGCCCCGACGTGCAGGTGCGTTACGCCGCAGGCCAGCCGATCACCGTGACCGGCACGGTGACCTTACCGTCGGCGCGGATCGACCTGGAGCGCCTCGACCAGGGCGTCTCGGCGTCGCCGGACGTGGTGGTGCTCGATCCGGTGAATCCGGAAGCCAGCGCGGCCTCGCCGCTCGACCTCGACCTGACGCTGGTGCTGGGCGAGGACGTGCAGCTGAATGGTTTTGGCCTGGAAGGCGGGCTCGGCGGTCGCATGCGCGTGCGTTCGCATCCGGGTCGCGAGATGACCGCGAGCGGCCAGCTGCAGGTTCGCGGCCGTTACAAGGCGTACGGGCAGAAGCTCGACATCACCCGCGGCGAGCTGTCGTGGTCGGGCGGACCGGTGTCGGATCCGATCCTCAACATCCGCGCCGAGCGCGTGATCGGCGATGTCACGGCGGGCGTCGACATCCGGGGCCGCGCCAGCGCTCCGACCGCGACCGCGTGGACCGACCCGGCCAGCTCGCAATCCGAAGCGCTTGCGTACCTGACGCTCGGCCGCCCGCTCGCCAGCGCGAGCAGCGACGAAAGCCGCCAGGTGAACGCCGCCAGCGCCGCGCTCTCGGCCGGCGGCAGCCTGATCGCCTCGCAGCTGGGCGCGAAACTCGGCCTGGACGACGCGGGCGTGAGCGACAGCCGCACCCTCGGTGGCAGCGTGCTCGGCTTCGGCAAACACATCTCGCCACGCCTGTACGTCGGCTACGGCGTGTCGCTGCTGGGCACCGGCCAGGTGTTGATGCTCAAGTACCTGCTGCGCAAGGGCTTCGACGTGCAGGTGGAATCGAGCACGGTGGAAAGCCGCGCGTCGATCAACTGGCGGAAGGAAAAGTAGGGCTAGGTAACGGGAAGTTGGACGCCCGCGCCGGGTGGCCTACCCTGACGGCACGTTCGAAGCCGACCACGGAAGACGATGCTCATCCTGCAGACCCAACGCCTTTCGTTGCGCGAGATGGAACCGGGCGACGCGCCCTTCATCCTCGAGCAGCTGACCGATCCGTCGTTCCTGGCGAACATCGGCGACCGCGGCGTGCGCGATCTGGACAGCGCGCGCGCCTACATCGACCGCTGGCGCGCGAACTACGCGCGCGACGGCTACGGGCTGTGGCTCGTCGAGCTTCGCGAGAGCGGCGAGTTGATCGGCCTGGCTGGTATCGTGCGGCGCGACACGCTGCCCTCGCCCGACATCGGCTATGCGCTGTTGCCGCGCCACCGGTCGAAGGGATACGCGGTGGAAGCCTGCGCCGCCGTTCGCGACCACGCGATGCAGGCGCTGGGCCTGCCGGAACTGCTGGCGATCGTGTCGCCGGGCAACGAGGCGTCGGTGAAGGTGCTCGAGCGCATCGGCCTGCGTTACCGCGGCGAGGTCCGCGTGGGCGAGGACGACCTGCAGCTGTTCGCGCTGGCGATCTGAGTCGCGACGTTAGTCGTCGGCGACCACCAACCGCACGTCCGCGAACCACAGCTGCGTCCAGCGCTCGCGCTTGTCCGTGGCGGAAAGCTGCTGCGGTGAAGCAGGCTGGCTGCTGGCGAACGAAGCCAGGTCATCCAGCGCGCGCACGTTCACCGCGGCGTGCACGCGTCCCTCGTGTTCGTAACGCACGAACGCCAGCACTGCGCAATGCGCGCACGCGACGAATTCCGCCTGCGCCGATCCCTGCCGGTACACCATCGGTTCGCCGCGCAGCCGAACGCGTAAAGAGCCGCCCGCATCCGACAACCACGCGGCGCCGTGCTTTCGACAAAAGCTGCAATCGCAGGCGCGTGGTGTGAATTCCGGCGCCGGCTTCGACAGCGTCATGTCGAACGCGATGCGCCCGCAATGACAACCACCGTGCAGCGGCGTGTTCATGGTGCGCTCGCGTAGCGCACGCCGTGCAGGCCCGGCTTGCCATCGACCACGTCGGTCCACACGACGAACGCCGTGCCGTCGACGAGCGCGATCTTCGGCATTCCGGTGCCGCGGCCTTTGCCTTGCAGCTTCGCGACTTCGCCGCGCTGGAGTTCGCGCGACAGGTCCGGTGTGTAGCGCGCGAAGCGCAGCGCCTGGCCGTTCGCATCCTCGTCCATCCACAGTGCCCAGGCGGCGTGTTCGTCGAGCGCGGTATCGACGCGACCCTGCACCGCCACGCCGCGTTCGAGCACGACCGGCGCGGCGAACGAAGCGCCCGCGTCAACGCTGTGCGCAAGCTTCACGGTCGGCGTGTCGCCGGCGGCGGTGTACCACGCGACGGTCGCGTTCGCGGCATGCGTCGCCACGGCCGGGCCGTTCACCGGGCACGCCGGCATCGTCCAGTCGTCTGCGTGCACGCGCGTCGCGGGCTGCCACTGTGCGCCATCGCCGCGCGCGACGAGGATGTCGCGCACTTCCGCCGGCGTGCGCCCTCGGTACACCAGCAACGGGCCGCGCGCGGTCAGTGCGGCGTCGGTCTGGCAGCAGTCGCACGTCATCGCATCGAGTTCGCGTTCGTCGGAACGCTGGAGGGACGCGTCGAACACCGCGGTGCGCAGCGTCATCGCGCCCGGCTCGTGCTTCATGTCGGCCGACGCGTGGCCTCCGTGCGCGGAATGTTCGCCGCCGCCGGTGCTGCGGCCGTCGAGCCACGCGAGCCCGATGCGGCTCTCGCCCGCCGGCCACAACGAGACGAAGCCGTGTTCGGTCGGCGTGCCGTCGGTGTTGACGGCGACGGGTTCCGACCAGCGCGCACCGCCGTCGCCCGAACGCGCGAGCACGACGTCGTACGCGTGTCCCGCGCCGGGCTTCTTGCGCAGCCAGTGCGCCCACAGCGCGCCGTCGGGCGTCGCCGCGATGTGCGGCGTGTCGGCCCAGTTGACGAACCAGTCGCCGCCGCGGGCGATCTCGCGCGGCTCGCTCCACGCGCCGTTCGAGAATCGCGCGAACTTCAGCGTGTGCGCGGCCTGGCCGCGCGCGACGTCGCCGTGTTCGACCCACGACAACAGCAGGCTGCCGTCGGGCGCGCGCACGAGATCCGGCTGCGCGGCCGCGCCGTTGGCGGGGAGCGGCCAGGTCTGTGCTCGCAACTGAACCGGAGCGCCGGTTTCCACTGCCAGCGGCGGTCTGGTTGTCGTTTGCGCCGAAGTTTCCGGCGCGTTGCGATTGCAGCCGGTGACGGCCAACAGCGCGCACGGAAGCAGCGCGGCGGAAAGCAGGGCGGAATGGGCTTTCATGCCGGAAAGGGTACGCCAGCGGAGGCGGGCCGCCGTGTTCGCCGAGGTCCGCGCCCGACGCTTATGCCACGCGCGTACGCCGCGCCCGTGTCAGATGCACCAGCAGCAGCGAGATCGCCGCCGGCGTCATGCCGGGAATGCGTTGCGCCTGGCCGACGGTTTGCGGACGGACGCGCTCGAGTTTCTGCTGGACTTCCGCCGACAGGCCGCGCACGGCGGTGTAGTCGAATCCTTCCGGAATCGGCGTCATTTCGTGGCGCTGCTGGCGCGCGATCTCCTCGCGCTGCCGATCGAGGTAGCCGGCGTACTTCACGCCGATCTCGACCTGTTCGGCCACGGCGGCATCGTCCACCGACGGACCCAGCGACGGCACCGCCATCAGCTTCGCGTAGTCGAGTTCCGGTCGCTTCAGCAGGTCGAGCGCGCTGGTTTCGCGGCTGATCTCGATGCCCAGCACGTCCATCGTTTCGCGACCGAGCGCGTTGGTCGGCGCCGTCCAGATCGCGGCAAGGCGCGTGTTCTCGCGCGCGATCGCCTCGCGCTTGGCGTCGAAGCGCGACCAGCGCGCCTCGTCGACCAGCCCGAGTTCGCGACCTACCGGCGTCAGGCGCAGATCGGCGTTGTCTTCGCGCAGCTGCAGGCGATATTCGGCGCGCGAGGTGAACATACGGTACGGCTCGCTGGTGCCGTGCGTGGTGAGGTCGTCGACCAGCACCCCGAGGTACGCCTCGTCGCGACGCGGGCTCCAGCCATCGAACCCGCGCACGAAGCGCGCTGCGTTGACACCGGCCAGCAGGCCCTGCGCGGCGGCTTCCTCGTAACCGGTGGTGCCGTTGATCTGGCCGGCGAAGAACAGGCCGGCGACGGACTTGGTTTCCAGCGTGGTCTTCAGGCCGCGCGGATCGAAGAAGTCGTACTCGATGGCGTAACCCGGCCGCGTGATGTGCGCCTGCTCGAAGCCGCGGATGCTGCGCACCAGCTCCAGCTGCACGTCGAACGGCAGCGAGGTCGAGATGCCGTTCGGGTAGATCTCGACGACCTCCAGGCCTTCGGGTTCGACGAAGATCTGGTGGCTCGCCTTCTCGGCGAAGCGCACGACCTTGTCTTCGATCGACGGGCAGTAGCGCGGACCGATGCCTTCGATCTGCCCGGTGTACAGCGGCGAGCGGTCGAGCGCGCCGCGGATGATCTCGTGCGTGCGCTCGCTGGTGTGCGTGATCCAGCACGACACCTGGCGCGGGTGGTCCGCGGTGGAACCCATGAAGGACATCACCGGGCGCGGGTCGTCGCCGGGTTGTTCGTCCATCACCGAATAGTCGAGCGTGCGGCCGTCGATGCGCGGCGGCGTGCCGGTCTTGAGGCGGTCGACCACGAACGGGCCTTCGCGCAGTTTGTGCGCGAGTGCGACGGCAGGCGGGTCGCCCGCGCGGCCGGCGGCGTAGGTCGTCTGCCCGACGTGCACCTTGCCGGCCAGGAACGTGCCGGCGGTCAGCACGACGGCGGGCGCATCGAAGCGCAGGCCAGTCTGGGTGACCACGCCGGTGACCTTTCCGCTGTCGAACGCGATGTCGTCCACCGCGGCCTGGAACATCGTCAGGTTCGGCTGGCTCTCCACGGCGCGGCGGATGAAGGCGCGATACAGCGCGCGATCGGCCTGGCAGCGCGTCGCTCGCACGGCCGGGCCCTTGCTCGCGTTGAGGCGACGCCATTGGATGCCGGCGGCATCGGCGGCCTTCGCCATGACGCCGCCGAGGGCGTCGATTTCCTTGACCAGATGGCCCTTGCCGATGCCGCCGATGGCCGGGTTGCAGCTCATCGCGCCGACGGTTTCCACCGAATGCGTCAGCAGCAGCGTGCGTGCGCCGGCTCGCGCCGAAGCGAGCGCAGCTTCGGTGCCGGCATGGCCGCCGCCGACCACGATCACGTCGTATTGGTAGAAGTTCTGGCTCATCGGGGTCTGGTCGATCACGGGCCGGAGGTGTGTCCGGGTGGCGAATTCTAGGTCAGTGCCGCCTCGCTCGCCGTCGAGAATGAACGGGAGGTGAAACTTGGCACGGTTCCTGCGACATAGTCTTTGCACCCAGCGGGGCAGGCGCTCAGCGCCGGCCGGAATTGGAACAGGGGCTGGTCAAGCGCTCGCAGGGGAAGCACGGGGGCCGAATGTCGGGGGACGTTCGGCCCCCTTTTTATTTGCTCGCCGGGGAGACCCGGATACACAAAAGGCGCCCTGAGGGCGCCTTTTGCGTCTCTGGCGGGCCGTGACACCCGCCTGGATGGGCGCCGACGCCCGATGGGGACGGAACAGGGGGGATCCGTGGTTCCTCATCGGGCGCCGACATGGAGCGTTCGGCTCTGGGCCGACATCTACCGGTTACGTCCAAAAGCGACGCAATCGGTCAATGACCGCAGATTGCCGTCAGTCGGCGCCGAGCGCAAGCGGAAAAATGTGACTGCGCCCGAGACCCTGACACTCCGATCAACGCTCCTGCTGCTGGACGCCGCGGTCCGAGTTGGTCGGACGCGGGCGCGGCGGCGGCGAGTAGCGACGCGGCTCGGCCTCCGCGCGCGGCTGCGTCGGTCGCGGGCCCACATTGCCGGGGCGATTCGGCCGTGGGCCGGTGCCCTGGCCATCCGGTCGCGGACCGCCCACGCCCGGCATCTGCGGACGCGGACCATTGCCCGACCAGCCCTGACCCGGCGGACGATTGCCGTTCCAGTGCTGGTTCGGCGGACGGCCATTGCCATTCCAGTGCTGACCCGGCGGACGGTTGTCGCCATTCCAGTGCTGGCCGGGATGACGGTCGTAGCGGTAGGGATAGCGGTACACCGGATAGCGCGGGTACGCGTACGGGTAGGGATAGCCGTACCCGTAGCGATACGGGTAGCCGTAGTAGCCGGCGCCACCATAGCCATACGGATAGCCGTAATAGCCACCGTAGTAGCCGCCGCCATAACCACCGTACCCGCCGTAGTAGCGGTATTCGACCGACGGTTGGCCGTGGTAGTAGTCGCCACCGCCGGCACCGCCGCGGTAGGCGTAACCAGAGACGCAGCCCGCCAGCATCGTGGCGGCCAGCGCAGGCAGTAAGAGTTTGCGGATCATGTGTGCGGACCCCCCGGGGTATGCCGCCAGCTTCCGGCCGGCGCTTTGAATCCGGCCTTAATTTTTCCGGCCCCATCACCACCGCGATGGCGAGGTTCAGCGTAGCGTCCTGCCGGCGCCGCATCCGTGCATTGCCGGGCGTTTCGCGCGATGACAGCATGGCCGCCCCTTCGCGACGAACCCGCCAATGAACCTGCACCGCGCCTCCGGCCAATGGCGGCTGGGGCTGACGCTCACCCTCATCACCGCTGCCTGCTGGGCGACCTTGCCGATTGCCCTGAAGCTGGTGCTGCAAGCGCTGGATCCGATCACGTTGACCTGGTTCCGCTTCCTGGTCGCGGCGCTGGTCACCGGCGCGTGGCTGGGGCTGCGGGGCCGGCTGGGCGGCTATCGCGCACTGGCCGGGCGTGGCTGGACGATGCTGGTCGTCGCCGCGCTGATGCTGGTCGGCAACTACGTCTTCTATCTGCTGGGCGTCCAGCACACCACGCCGGCGAATGCGCAGCTGCTCATCCAGCTGGCGCCGCTGCTGATGGCGCTGGGCGGAATCTACGTGTTCGGCGAACGCTTCCGCGCGGCGCAGTGGCTTGGGCTCGCGCTGCTGGTGGCCGGCATGGCGCTGTTCTTCGCCGACCAGCTGGCCGCCAGCGCGAAGGCGCCGGGCTACGTGCTCGGCTCTGCGCTGGTGATCGTCGGCGCGATCGTCTGGGCGGTCTATGCCCTGCTGCAGAAGCAGCTGCTGGTGCGCCTGGGCTCGATGCAGATCCTGCTCTTCATCTATGTCGTCGCGAGCATCGCGCTACTGCCGTTCGCGCATCCGGCGCAGCTGCTGAAGCTCGACGGGCTGCACTGGGCGCTGCTGGCCTACTGCGCGTTCAACACCATCGGGGCCTACGGGGCGTTCGCCGAGGCGCTCGCGCATTGGGAGGCATCGCGCGTGTCGGCGATCCTGGCGACGACCCCATTGCTGTGCATCGCCGCGGCGACGGCCGTCCATGCGCTGTGGCCGCAGTGGCTCGCACCCGAACGCATCACCTCACTGGGCTGGATCGGCGCCGCGCTGGTCGTCGCCGGATCGGCCGCCGTCAGCCTGCTCAACGCGCGTGCGCCCGCCAAGGTCGCGCCTGCGAAAACCCCATAGGCCCTACCATCGCCCCATGAACGACATCGCCCACGCAATGCCCACGTTCGACGACGTCCTCGCCGCCGCCGCACGGATCGCGCCGCATGCACACGTCACCCCGGTGCTGCGCTCGCGCACACTCGACGCCCTGGCCGGCTGCGAACTCCACTTCAAGGCCGAGCACCTCCAGCGCGCCGGCGCCTTCAAGTTCCGCGGCGCCTGCAACGCGATCTGGTCGCTCGACGACGCCACCGCCGCGCGCGGCGTGGTCACGCACTCCTCCGGCAACCACGGCGCCGCGTTGGCGCTGGGGGCCCGCACGCGCGGCGTCGCCTGCCATGTCGTCGTGCCCGAAGGCGCGGTCGCGGCGAAGCTCGCGGCCATCGAGGCCTACGGCGCCACCCTGCACCGCTGCGCGCCCACCATCGCCGCGCGCGAGGCCCGCTGCGCCGAACTGCAGGCCGAACTCGGCGCCGAACTCGTGCATCCGTACACCGATGCGCGCGTGATCGCCGGCCAGGGCACCGCCACACTGGAACTGCTGTGCGCGCCGGAACGCTTCGATGCGATCGTCGTTCCGGTCGGCGGCGGCGGGCTCGCCGCGGGAACGGCGCTCAGCGTCGCCGCGCGCGGCCACGGTGCGCGACTCTTCCTGGCCGAGCCGGCCGGCGCGGCGGAAACCTTCGCCTCGCTCCAGAGCGGCGAGCGCGTCACCGAGTTCACGCCCGACACGGTCTGCGACGGCCTGCGCGGCACGCTCGGGGCCATCAACTTCGACATGCTGCGCGACCACGACGCGCAGGTGCTGACGGTGGACGACGCCGACACCGTCGCGGCGATGCGCCTGTTCTGGCAGCGGACCAAGCAGATCGTCGAGCCGTCCTCGGCGGTTGCGCTGGCCGCGATCCTCAAGCACGCCGGCCTGTTCGCCGGCCAGCGCATCGGCGTGGTGATTTCTGGCGGAAATGTCGATCCGGACGCACTGCCGGCGCTGTTCGCACGCGCCTGAGCGGGCCCGGCGTCCACGCCGGGCCACGCCATTGCTTTTTGTGACGAATTGACCAGAATCCCTTTGCCGTTTCTGGCGCAAGCCAACAACGACCGTATCGCCGACGAAGGAGGCACCGGATGGGGATCCGGCGCCAGATCCGCGCGGCGCACGACGCATCGATACCAAGGCGCGCGATATCGCGCGACATCGGGCCATGGGGGTGGCGGATGGTGGACGTGGAATTCCGCGTGGTCTCCGACCGCCGCGAAGGCTTGCTGTTGGCGCTTGGCCAGGCCGTGATCGCGCACGGCTTCGCCCTGCTGCGCCAGCGCATGGCCGGCGGCGAGGACGGCGTCGTGCTCACGATGCTGGTACGCGGCCCGCAGAAGAACCTGGCGACGCTGGAGGAATGCGTCGCCACGCACCCGCTGGTGACGAACTTCGAGGCGACGCGGCCCGGCAACGAAGCGCCGGAAGAGCATCCGCACTCGCGCGCGATCGCGACGCCGCGCTGCACCGGAACCTCGCCGTGCGATTCGCATCGCATCGAAGCGCTGGTGCCGCAGCTCACGCGCGACTACCCGAACCTCTTCGTGCCGCTGCTCGAACTCGAACGCGACCTGCCCGACGACCAGCGCGAGCAGGCGCTGCGGCAACTCGGCGAGCGCATCGGCGCGTGGGTGCAGGCCCGCGATTTCGCGCCCGTCGCCGCGCTTTCGTTGTGCGAAGCCGTGCGACGCGTCGCGCTGCCGGCGATGCGGCAGATCGTGCAGGCGCAACTGCATGGCGACGCGCTGCACGTGAGCGACAGCCCCTTCTGCCATCGCGGCGACCACGGCGCGTGCTGCCATTTCCTGCGCGGCATGTTGGGCGGACTGCTCGGCGGCGCGCACGGAGCGCAGACGTTGCGCGTGGTCGAAACGCATTGCCGCAACGACGGCGCCGATATCTGTTCGTTCGAATTCCACGCCTGAGCGCGGTCGCGCTACGTGTGTAGGCCGCGTGAAGGCGAACGACGCGCGCTTCGTGGCAAATGCGCTTTATGGAGCCGGTCACGGTCGGGCCCGTGCAGGCGCCGGCTATCATTGCGATTCCGCGCCCATGACGGCGCATGTTGGTCCCGCAAGGACTCGCGATGAAGATCGACGGAACCCGCACCAACGACCGCGCCACCGAACTGATCCTGGCGTACTACGCCGCGTTCAACCGCGGCGACTGGGATGGCATGCTCGTGCTGCTCGGCGATGACGTGGTGCACGATCTGAACCAGGGCCCGCGCGAAACCGGACGCGAGGCGTTTTCCGCCTTCCTGCAGCGCATGCACCGGAGTTATCGCGAGCAGCTGCACGACATCGTGGTGATGGTGTCGCCCGACGGCGCTCGCGCAGCGGCGGAGTACATCGTGCACGGCGAATACCTCGCCGACGACACCGGCCTTCCGCCCGCCCGCGGACAGAAGTACATGCTGCCGGGCGGCGCGTTCTTCGAGCTGCGCGACAACCGCATCCATCGCGTGACGAACTACTACAACCTCGAGGACTGGGTCGCGCAGGTTCGTTGAGCGAGTGCCCACCGGGCTCCCGCTTTCTCCCCGCTTTCCGATTCTCCGACACGCCGCCGACACTCCGGTCACTAGCCTGTCACCGGTTTCCTACGGGCCGGGCCCATGCGCCAGCTCCTTAGATCGCCTGCCTTGTGGACTGCCGCGTTCGCGGTGGTGCTGGCACTGGCGTTCCTGGGATCGCGTGGCATCTGGGATCCCGACGAAGGCCGCTACACGAACGTCGCGCTGAACATGCTCAACAGCGGCGACTGGCTCAATCCTCGCCGCAACGACGAAATCGGCCACTGGACCAAACCGCCGCTGACGTACTGGGCGATCGCCTCCAGCGTCGCGGTGTTCGGCACGAACACGTGGGCCGCGCGATTGCCGGCTGCGTTGTCCTACCTCCTCTGCACATGGCTGGCGTGGCGCGTCGCGGCGCGCCTCGCGCCAGGGTCGCAGCAGGCTGCAGCGGTGGCGTACGCGACGATGCTGTTTCCGTTCGGCGCGTCGCAGATGATCACGACCGACTACCTGCTCAGCGCATGGATCGCGCTGGCGATGTGGGCGTTCGTGGAAGCGCGATTTGCGCCGACCGCGCATCCGCGTCGCTGGATCGCGCTGATGTGGATCGCGCTCGCGCTGGCGTTCGTCACCAAGGGGCCGGCGGGGCTGTTCCCGCTGCCGGTGGTGCTGCTGTTCGATTTCCTGCTGCCGGGACGGCGCGAGCATCGCGTGCTGCAATGGTCGGGGTTGCTGCTCTTCGCGTTGCTTGCGTTGCCGTGGTACCTCGCGGTGTTCCATGGCAATCCGGGGCTGTTCTCGTATTTCGTCCATGACGAACTCGTCAACCGCATGACAACCGGCGAGTTCGGCCGCCATGGCGAGTGGTACGGCTGGATCGAGATCTACGTGCCAACGCTCATCGTCGGCACCCTGCCGTGGACGCCGACGTTGTGGCGCTTCGCGCGCGGACTGCCCGCGATGGTTCGTCCGTGGTGGCGCGATCCGCAGCGCCGCCAGCGCGACGCGCAATGGCTGGTGCTCGTGCTGTGGCTGCTGCTGCCGCTGGCGGTGTTCTTCATCGCACGCTCGCGCATGCCGCTGTACCTGCTGCCGTTGTTCGTGCCGATGGCGGTGATCGTCGCAATGCAGTGGGAACGCGAAGGACGCGGCCTGCCATCATGGCCGAAGCTGCTCGCGTGGGCGCTGTTGCTGCTGGTAGCAAAGGCGGCGACCGCGTACTGGCCGACGCACAAGAACGCGCACGCGTGGGCGCAGGCGATCGTCGAACGCGCGCCGGGCCCGGTCCACGAGGTCGTCTTCGTCGAGGACATGGCGCGTTACGGCCTGCACCTTGAGCTCGGGCGCGGCATGGAGATCGAGAAGATCTCACTCGATGCATTGCACGAGCCGCGCTTCAACCCGCAGTACGACGAACCGCTCGCCGTTGAACTCGGCGAGCACGAACACGGCGTGGTGTGGATCACCAAGCAGGACGACTGGCCGACCGTGCGCGCGCGGGTCGACGGCTACGGCTATCGCGCGATCCCGCTGGGAACGCCGTTCGAACGGCGCGTGATGTTCCGCGTCGAACCTCGGCGCTGAGCGCGCGTCAGCGCTGCGTGCCGGCGCCTAGCGAGAGGTAGTCGATGCCCTGGCTCAGCAGCAATCGCATCACCGAGGCGCGTTCGCCAACGGGGCGCGATGCCATCGCATCCATCAGCCACCCGACCGAACGGCAGCGTGCATCGTGGTCACCGCCATTGAGGCCGGCGAGGAATCCATCGTTGAGCAACGCGGCGCGCACACCGGCAGCCTTCAGCGCCTGCGTGGCGACATTCGCGTCGTACGGCTGGCGCGGGCTCTGCGCGGCAGTCAGGAAGAAGTTCGTCGCGGCGTCGGCGAAACGCATGCGGCTCGTCTCGCTCAGCTGCGATGCGATGCGGTTGTAGCCGTCGAGGTCGCGCTGCGCGTCGGGATCGAACAACGTGCATAGCGTGCCTGCGTCCTGCGGCGTCTGCGCGCTCGCGTGCACGGCCTGGAAGAGCCCGTCGACGCTCGCATCGGGCGCGCGCAACAGCAGTTCGCGGCCGTCGGCGACGAGTGCGCCGGGATCGAAGCCCCAGCCGCCGAAATCCTGTGCGGCGGCGGGTAGCGTGTTGACGGCCAGCAGCAGGCTTGCGGCGAGGGTGAGTGCGGTTCTGGCCATGTCGTCGTCGCGATGCCGTCGGGTGATGGGGCGATCGTAGGACGCTGCGGCTGAACGAGAATGCGGTTGCGACCCGGTGCCTCTTGCATGAACGCGGGTGCAATCTGGAATGACGGCGTTACTCCCGCAAGCGCGGCACGCCGTGCGCGTCGCGTTCTTCCATGACGGCCTGGTCGAAGATCGTCTGCCGCAGGTCGCGCCCGGGCAGCGGCGGTGTCGCTTCGCCGCGCGAGGCGGCCAGCGCGTTCGCGTAGCTGTGCCGCGCGAGCTTCTCTTCGCCGGCGGCGGCGAAGCCCTGGCCAAGTTCTTCCCACGCCTCGCTGTTCGCTCCCTGCGCCAGCGCGCGATGCAGGTACTGCTCCGCCTGCGGCCACTGTCCCTGCGCGCGCGACAAACGCGCGAGCGTGAGCAGTAGCGCCGGGCTGGCGGGGTGCGCCGACAGCCAGCGCTCGGCGGTGGCGCGGCGCTGCTCATGGCGATTCACCGGCAAGCGCCCGTAGAGCGCGGCCAGCGATTCATCCCAGCGCGAATCCAGCGCCTGCTCGACGCTCTTCGCTGCCGCTTCGTCCCAGCGCATCGCGGCGGCGCGTTCGGCATAGGCGGCCACGGCTGCGGGGTCGCTGCGAAGCGGCTTCGGCAGCGCCTCCCAGCGATCGGCCAGCACGTTCGCATCGGCCGCTTCGCGCAGCGAGGCCGCGGCCCATTGCGCTTCCAGCGCGGCGAGACGTTCGTTCGACAACGCCTGCTGCTGGCGCAACGCGCCGAGCGTGCCGTAGGCCTCGCCGCTGCGACCCAGCGCAGCGAGCGCTTCGCCGCGCAGCACAAGGCCGCGCGGTGGCAACGGCGTCGCCGAGGGCGCATCGAGGATTGACAGCGCGTCGCCCGCGCGGCCCTGCGTCAGCGCGAACTCGGCGTCGGCGATCGCGCGTGAAGCGGGATTACTGGTTCCGATCGCAGCCAGATGCGCACGCGCCGCCGTTTCGTCGCCGCGCGCCCACGCCGCACGCGCGGCGCCGATGCGGCCGACGGCCAGCGCGTCGGATTCCTGCGACGCCTGCTCCAGCAGTTTCTCCGCGCGGTTCCATTCGCCGCGATGCACGGCGTCGAAGCCGTCGATCAGACGTGCGCGCGATTGCTTTCGACGATGCCGGCGCATCGCCGTGAACGGTAGCGTCGCCAGTTTCCACAACAGCCACAGCACGACCAGCGCGACGATCAGCAGCGCCATCGCCTTGGGGACGTTGGTGGTGTAGTCGTTGCCGCCGTAGCGGACGAGCACGTAGCCCGGGTCGAGCACCAGCAACTGCGCGACCAGCGCACCCACCAGCGCCAGCACGATCCAGAACAGCACGTTGCGGAACAGGTTCAAGGGCGGCTCCTTGTCGTGGGGTCGTCGACGCGTTCGTGCGTGCCTGGCCTGCCGGTGCGATCAGCCCGCCGTGCGCAGCTGTCGCAACTGCTGCAGTGTGCTGCCCAGCGTCGGAAGCGAAAGTGAAAGCTCGCGCGCGCCGATCGCACGCAGCTGCTCGCGCTGCTTGTCGAGCGTCGGCGACGGCGGCCACAGCCGCGTCACCCAGCCGTCGGCGCGTTGCAGCGCGGCGCGGAAACCGGCCTGGTCGCGACGTTCGGCGGCCGCGCGGGCGAGCGAGATTTCCAGCTGCAATCCCGACGCCGCCGCGATGCGGTCGGCCGGCTGCACGGCGACGGTGCGGTCGCTGGGCTGCACGTCGATCAGCGTCGCGAACGCGCGGCGCCACCATGGCGAATCGGCCGGCACGTTCGCCTGCGTCGGGATCGGCGCGGTGCTGATCGTCAGCGCGAACGCGTCGAGTTCGGCCATCGCGCGCACGCGCGGTTCGACGCCCAGCGCATCCAGGCCGGCGCGCTCCTGCTGCAGCGTCTGGCGAAGGCTGAGGTAAGCGGGGTCGTCGATGCCGTCGAGCACGTTGCCGGCCAGCACGTAGGCGCGACGCGCGCCTTCCAGGTCGCCGGCGATCAACAGCCGCTGCTGCGCCATGTTGAGCAGCAGTTCGGTTTCGTCCAGGCGCAGCGCCTGCGCGCCATGGCGATTGGGATCGGCGAGCTTGGACACGGTGTCTTCGATCAGCGACGAACGCTGGCCGATGCCGAGCACTTCGTCGCGCAGGACGCGGTTCGTCGCATCTGCCTGCTGCAGGCGCTGAAGCTGCGAGCGCTGGTCGCGGCGGATCGCATCGATGCGGCCTTCCACCGCATCCAGCCGCTGGCCGGCGTCGGCCTGGCGCTCGCGATCGTGTTCGTTGCGCGCCTGCCACGCGTTCCAGCCCCACGCGCCGGCCGCGACGGCCAGCACTGCGACGATCAACCACGCGATCCAGCCGTAGGAACGGCGGGCGGGCGGCGGCGTCGGGGCGGGAAGTTCGGACACGGCTGACTCGGCTCGATCGGCAAAGCGGCGGAGGTCGCCATGCTACCGGAAGGCGATGTGCGTCACTCCGCGGGCATGCCGGCCGCCGCTGCGACAAGGTCTGCCGGACGCGCGCTGCGCGCGAGGATGACGTCGGTGAATCCGTGTTCGCGGGCGAGTGCAGCGAGGCGCTCGCTCGCCGCGACGACCTGTGCCTGGCGAAGGCGTTCGCGCAGGGATTCAGGAAGCGCGTCGATGACGAGCTGGAGTGCTTCGCCGCTCGACAGCGCCAGTTTCATCGGCGCGTCGAGTTTCGCCAGCTGCGCGAGCGAGCGCGGCGATGGCGCGACCGCGATGCGTTCGTACACGTCGGCACGGATGACGCGTGCGCCGCGCGCTTCGAGCGTCGGTACCAGAACGCCGCGACCACCGGGCGCGGTGACGAAGCCGACCGTTTCATCGCGAATTTCAGCCAACCCTGGCAGAGACAGCAGGCCTTCACTGTCCATGCGTTGCGGCGCTTCGACCTCCGCGACTCCGGCCCGCCGCAACGCCATCGCAGTGCCTTCGCCGACGGCGAACCAGCGTTGCGCGGACAGCGCGCGCAGCGGTTGCAAGCGCCTGGCCGCGCGCACGGCGACGGGGCTGGTGAACACGACACGCGGCGCGGCGAGCGCTTCGCGAAGGCGTTCGCGCGTCGCGGCGTCTTCGCGCAGATGCAGGCGCCAGGGCGAGATCGCAACGATCCCGGCGCCCACCGACGCGGCCGCAACGCGCATCGGCGCGTGCTCGCCGCGGGCGCGCAGCGAGATCACGTACCATCCGGGCGTCGCGGGATCGGGCATCGCACCAGCATAGCCGCCCGCACGTCCTGCCCCCTCGCTATCGGTCCCCCACGATCCGCATGACTTCCGAATTCCAGACCGATGCCGGCACTGCCGGCCACGATCATTCCGACGCGCTCGCCCGGCTGCACCACCACTATCAGTCGATGCCCCCGGTCGCGGCGATGGACGTGACCGTCGCCGGCTACGACGGCCATCGCCTTCGCCTGCACGCGCCGCTGTCCACGCACGTCAACGACAAGGGCTGCGCTTTCGGCGGCAGTCTTGCTTCGATGATGACGCTGGCGTCGTGGGGGGTGGTGTCGCTGCACATCGAGGAAGCGGGCCTTGAGGCCGAGGTCTTCGTCGCCGACAGCCAGATCCGCTACCTCGCGCCGCTGTTCGCCGACCTGGACGTCGAGGCCGAAGTGGCACCGGACTCCGCATGGCCCGGCTTCATCGCGACGCTTCGTGAACGCGGCCGTGCACGCATCGGCCTGGTCGCCCGCGCGAAGCTGCCCGATGGCGGAATCGCGACCGAGTTCACCGCCCGTTACGTCGCCATCGCCAAACCGCGCGCGGCGGCGCCCGTCAGCGGCTAGCATGGACGCTCGAATCGAGGGGAACGCGATGCGCCTGACCAAGACCCTGCTGCTGGCCGTGCTGGCGCTGCTGTTCGCGGCCGCCCCTGCGGCGTTCGCCCGAGGCAAGATGGACCAGCTCCAGGCCAACCAGTACGCGTGGTCGGGGGCGATCCGCTGGGGCGACTTCGAGGGCGCGCTGAGCCTGATCGAACCCGGCTACCGCGAAGCGCATCCGGTCACCGACCTGGAACTCAAGCGCTACGAGCAGGTGCAGATCACCGCCTATCGCGAGAAAACCAGCAGCGCCGACAAGAAGGGCGGCGTGGCGCTGCGGGACATCGAGATCGGCGTGGTCAACCGCCACACCCAGGCCGAACGCACCGTGCGCTACCGCGAGGAATGGCGCTGGGATGAAGCAGGCAAGAACTGGTGGCTGGTGTCCGGGATGCCGGATCTGTGGGACGGCGAGTAAGGCCAGACCGGGCGTTTTGCGCCGCCGCCGCCACTGGGCGACAATCCCGGCCCCGTTCCGCCGCCGTGATCTAAGTGACTTTCCAAGACCTGCTGGCCTTCGCCGAGCGCCACCTCTATCTCTCGCTCGGTCTCGTCGGCCTGACGCTGGCGATCCTCTACACCGAAGTCGCGCGCCTGTTCCGCGGCTACAAGGCGCTGCGCCCGGCCGAACTGACGGGCCTGATGAACCGCGAGAACGCGTTGGTCATCGACCTGTCGGCCAGCAACGAGTTCGAAAAGGGCCACATCGCCGGCAGCAAGTCGGTGCAGCCCAGCCAGTTCGACCCGGAGAGCAAGCTGCTCGCCGGCGCGAAGGAGCTGCCGGTCGTGGTGGTGTGCCGCAATGGCCAGGGCTCGGCGGATGCCGCCAAGCGCCTGAAGAAGGCCGGCTTCAAGCACGTCTATTGGCTGGACGGCGGCATCGGCGCCTGGCAGTCGGCCGATCTGCCGCTGGTGAAGGGTCGCGCCTGACACGTGCGAATTTGCCGCGCGGCGCGGACTTGATCGCCGCCGCGCGCGCCCCAACACCGGTTCTGGGGACAGCCTTGAAGGCTCGTCGGGGCACCGTCGCCCACGCATTCTGAACAGCCGGGCACGTCGTTAACGCGTGCCATAATCGGCCGGTTTCCGCACTTTCACACACTTAATTTTTGCCTGGAGTCACGAGATGTCCGAAGAAAACGTCAACGGCAATGCCGCGTCCGCCGAGAACAACGGCCCGGCGTTCACCGTCGAGAAGATCTACGTCAAGGACGTCTCCTTC
>Ga0209256_1001541_pt1 | contig 23031 bp, 20 predicted proteins | sample AraplaCol_mCL_r2_2_FD_184270 | JGI IMG/M metagenome (GOLD analysis project Ga0209256, IMG submission 184270) | Arabidopsis root microbial communities from North Carolina, USA - plate scrape MF_Col_mCL_r2 (SPAdes) (version 3) | ecosystem: Host-associated > Plants > Roots > Endosphere | place...
GGTGCCCAGGCCGAGGAACACGCTGTCGTCCTTCACCGGCATGCCGACCGCCTTGAGGTTGGCGATCGTCGCGTCCTTCAGGTGCACGGCGCGGTTGGACAGGTACAGGATGGTCACGCCCTTCGCGTTGGCGGCCTTGGCGAAATCGACCACGCCCGGCACGGCCTTGGCCTTCTTCTCGGCGACCCACGCGTCCCAGGTGACCTCGTCGTACTCCGTGCCCTGCTTCACCAGGCGCGCCTGGTAGGGCGAGTTGTCGAGGACGGTCTCGTCCACGTCCATGATCACCGCCGCCGGCAGGCCGGTGGCCGCGTTGCCGCGCTCGGTGGTGACCAGCGCGTCCCAGTTCTTTTCCTTCAGCGCGACGTCGAGCTTGTCCGCGGCGGCGCGATAGACCGTGGTGGTCGCGGCCGGATATTCGGCGCTGGCCTGCATCCACAGGACGGCGTTGAGGTTGTCGTTGGCGGCGCTGGCGGGCTGCGCTGCGGCGGGCGAAGCGGCAGGCGCGGGCGCATCGGCCGGCGCGAGCGTGTCCGCGCGCTTGCAGGCGCCCAGCGCGAGTGCGCAGGCGAGGACGGAAAAGGTAAGGGCGCGAGGCGACATGGCGATCCGGGGCATCGATTGGACGCGCGATTCTAGCCGAGCCGCACGACGCCTTCGTTTCACCGGCGGGCGGCTCGCCTCAGGCGCGCGCCACCTGCAACGACACCTGCTTGCGCCCGTCGGCGACCCATTGCGAACCGACTTCGTGGAAGCCGAACGCCGCGTGGAAACGGCGCGACGCCTCGTTCGGCGGCACGGTGTAGAACTCGCACGTCACGGTGTCCACGTCCGACTCGCGAGCGAAGGCGAACAGGTCCCGATACAGCAGCGGACCGAGCCTGCGCCCCTGGTGCGTACCCGCGACGACGATGCGATCGACATACAGGAAGCGCGGATACCGCTGCGCGAACCAGACGTAGTTCGGGCTGTCGTAGGCGACGCCCTCGCGGAACGCGAGCAGGAACGCCACCACGTCATCGCCTTCGCACGCAACGCGGTGGTACGCGGACATCGCATCGAGTTCGCGCAACCGCGCGGCATCCATCGGACTCAGCATCTCTTCCGATTCGAGATTCAGCGCGAGGATGCGTGCATGGTCGGCCGCGTTGGCCGGACGGATCGCGAAGCTCACGCGCCGGTCTCGTAGAGTTCGATCGGCAGGTCGTCCGGATCGGCGAAGAACGTGAAGCGCCGGCCGGTGTATTCGTCCACGCGCAGCGGTTCGACCTCGATGCCGTGCGCTTCCAGTTCGGCCTTGCACGCGGCGACATCGGACACCTCGAACGCGAGATGCCGCAATCCACGCGCTTCCGGCCGCGACGGACGCGGCGGCGGCGACGGAAACGAGAACAGTTCGATCTGCGTGCCATCCGGCAACGCGAGGTCGAGCTTCCAGGAATCGCGCGCCTCGCGGTACGCCTCGGCGACGACGCGAAGACCGAGCACGCGCGTGTAGAAGTCCTTCGAACGCGCGTAGTCGGACGCGATGATGGCGACGTGGTGGATGCGGTGGAGGTTCATCGCTCGGCCCTAGAACTTGTGCAGCTCGACATAGGCAACATCGGTGGCAGCAGGCAGGACGACATACGCGGCGCACGCAGCCTGCTCGCAGACGGTCCCCGGAATCGAAACGTCGCCGCGATAGAGCGTCCCGTTCGCCACCAGCGGCATGCCCCGCTGCTGCAGCAGCGTGCGGTAGTACGACGTGTCTTGCTCGTCCGCGACGGCGAATCTCGCGTCCGCGTTCAATGCGGACCTGAGGTCCCCGCGCACCCGTACGGTCCATTCCCCGCGCGGATCGGGCCATGAGCCTGTCTGGCGATACTCGATCGTTTCGAAGGCGAGCTTGAAGTCGCGTGCGAAGAGTTCCTGGAGCGCCGAATCCATCGGGCGTGGCGCGTTGACGGACGCGATCGACATGGCCATCGCCAGTAGAGCGATGGCAATCAGTGCGATGGGCAGGGCTCGGCGCATGGCGGGATGCTAGCAGCCGTCGGCCGGCCGATCACTCGCCGAGCAACGCCTTGATCGCCGCGAACCCTGCCGCCGCGCGCTCCTGCTTGCGCGCTGCGTCGGCCACCGGATCGGCGCCGTCGCGCTGGATTTCCGCGGTCGGCAGCTCGTCGTAGAAACGGCTGGGTTTCAGCCGGATCTTGTCGCCCCACTTGGACGCCTCGCGCGAGTGCGACAACCACAGCTGTTCCTTCGCGCGCGTGATGCCGACGTAGAGCAGGCGGCGCTCCTCTTCCAGCGAGCCTTCCTCCAGCGCCATCTCGTGCGGCAGCGTGCCGTCTTCCATGCCGACGATGAAGACGTAGCGGAACTCCAGGCCCTTGGCCGCGTGCAGCGACATCAGGCGCACCTGGTTGCCGGCGTCGCCCTTGTCGGCATGCGACAGCAGCGCGAGCTGCGCGGCGAGTTCGCCCGGGCCGGAGCCCTTGCCGCCATCGAACCAGCCGGCCAGCTCCTCGAGGTTTTCCTTGCGGCGCTGGAACGTGGCTTCGTCCTTGCACTGCGCACGGATCGAGGCGTTCAGGCCGCTCTTGTCGGCAAGCACGCGCACCAGTTCGGCGGGCGAGATCTTGAAGGCTTCGCCGCGCAGGTGGCGCACGATGCTGACGAAACCATCCAGCGCATTCGCGGCGCGCGGCTGCAACTGCTTCAGCACGCCGATCTGCTCGGCGGCGCGCGACATCGGCATGTGCGCGTGCTGGGCCATCTCGGCGAGCTTGGCCAGCGTGGTCGCGCCGACCTCGCGCTTGGGCGACTGCACGGCGCGCAGGAACGCGGCGTCGTCGTCGGGGTTGGCGATCAGGCGCAGCCACGACAGCGCGTCCTTCACTTCGCCGCGTTCGAGGAACGCCGTGCCGCCGCTGAGGTGGTAGGGAACGCGCAGCAACTGCAGCGCCTTCTCCAGCGCGCGACTCTGGAAATTGCCGCGGAACAGGATGCAGAAATCGCTCCACGGCGCGGTCTTCGCCGCGGCGAGGTAATGGATTTCCGCCGCGACCTTCTCCGCTTCGTGCGCGCTGTCGCGGCACTCCCACACGCGGATGCGTTCGCCGTCGGCCTGGTCGCTCCACAGCGTCTTGGGATGTTCGTGCGGGTTGTTGGCGATCAGCGCGTTCGCGGTGCGCAGCACGCGGTTGGAGCAGCGGTAGTTCTGTTCGAGCTTGATGATCTGCAGCGCCGGGTAATCCTTGCCCAGCTGCAGCAGGTTGTCGGGATTCGCGCCGCGCCAGGCGTAGATCGACTGATCGTCGTCGCCCACGCAGGTGAACAGGCCCTTCTCGCCGGCGAGCGCCTTGAGCAGGCGGTACTGCGCGTCGTTGGTGTCCTGGCATTCGTCGACGAGCAGGTAGCCGATGCGCTCGCGCCACGCCAGGCGCAGCGTCTCGTCGCTCTCCAGCATCTGCACGGGCAGGCGGATGAGGTCGTCGAAATCCACCGCGTTGAACGTCGTCAGGCGCGCCTGGTAGCGCTGGTACATCAGCGCCGCTTCCATCTCGCGCGGGCTCTTGGACACGGCCAGCGCTTCTTCCGGCGACAAACCCGAGTTCTTCGCGCGCGAGATCAGGTTGCGCATGTCGTCGATCACGTCGGGCTTGCTGCCCGGCGGCATCAGGTCCTTGATCTGCGACGTGCTGTCGTCGCTGTCGAACACCGAGAAGCCGCGGCGCAGGCCGGCCTTCGCGTGATCGATCTGCAGGAACTTGAGCCCCAGCGCATGGAACGTGCAGACGGTCAGCCCTTCGGCGGCGTCGCCCTTGATGCGCTTGGCGACGCGTTCCTTCATCTCCTTCGCCGACTTGTTGGTGAAGGTGATGGCGGCGATGCGTTTGGCCGGCATCGCGCGCGATGCGATCAGGTGCGCGATCTTCTCGACGATCACGCGCGTCTTGCCGCTGCCCGCACCGGCGAGCACGAGCAGGGGGCCGTCGGTGTGCAGGACGGCGGCGCGTTGAGGAGGATTCAGACCGTGCATGGGGCGTGTTTGCTGCCGCGGAGGCGGCCGCGTATTGTGCCGGAACAGGCCGTCTGATGGGCGGGCCGCCAAGGTGAATACGGCCCCGCACCACGGATGTATCGTGTCGAAGTGCCACTTTCACGGAATGGAGGTCGCCATGCGCATTGCCCGCGTTCTCGCACCCACGCTGCTCACGCTGATGCTCGCATCCACCGCGCACGCCGGGGATGCGCCGCCGTTGACCGACATGACGTTCATGGAGCTGGACACGGCGCTGCCGTCGCTGCGTGGACGTCCCAACGAGGAGTACCGCGTCCTGGGCCTGAAGGCCTATGGACAGGGTCATTACGACGACGCGATCAGGCGGTTCGACATCGCCGCGCTGAACGCGGACAAGTATTCGCAGCATTACCTGAGCCTGATCCACTGGTATGGCGTCGGCACGCCGGTGGATCGCGTGCAGGCCTACATCTGGAGCGACCTGGCCGCCGAACGTGGCAGCCCGCGACTGCTCGCGATCCGCGAGAAGATGTGGGCGCAACTGAGCACGCAGGAACAGGCGCGTGCCCGCGACGAGGGTGTTGCGTACTACGAACGCTACGGCGACGAGGTCGCCAAGCCGCGCGCCGAGGCGGAAATCCGCCGCTTCGCACGCAACATGACCGGCAGCCGCGTGGGCTACCGCAACCAGTGGCTCGACACCGTCGGCGCGCCCGCCAATGGCGTGTTCAACGTAGGCATCGGAAGCAATGCCTCGGCCTACGTGATTTCCGACGTGGGTCGGGAGGACGAGCTGTACGGCAAGGAAGGCGGCCTTCGCAGGCTGCAGACGTATTGGCAGGAACAGGATCGCCTGCTCGACGGCAGCGTCGAGGTCGGCGAGATGCAGACGGCCCGCGGCGAGCGCCGCAAGCCCTGACAGCGCACGCACGCGAGCCGCACACACGAGTCGACAAGGAGAAAACGCCATGGAACTGCTGACCTCGATCCTGCTCACCACCGCATTCGTCGCCGGACCCACCGCGCCGGCACCCGGCGCCATCGAAGCGGTGGTCGCGCCAAGCGATCGCATGCACGCCGCCGACCTGGACGAGCGCACGCGCAAGTCGGTCAACTTCCCCAACGAACTGCATCGCCTCTACGGCAGCGAAAGCGCGGCGCGCGGCGACTGGGACGAGGCGCTGGACCAGTTCACCAAGGCCGCGCGCTATGCGGACAAGTATTCGCAGCACCGCATCAGCCTGATGTACTGGCATGGCGTGGGCATGCCGCGCGATCCCGCGCTGGCTTACGCGTGGGCGGATCTCGCGGCCGAACGCATGTATCCGTCGTTCGTCGTGCTGCGCGAGAAGATGTGGCTGGAGCTGGATGAAGCCGAGCGTGCGCGTGCGCTGCGCGAAGGGGAGGCGCTGTACGCGCAGTACGGCGACAAGGTCGCCAAGCCGCGGCTGGCGGCGATGATCCTGCGCCAGAACACGCAGATCACCGGCACGCGCACGGGCAGCATCACCAGCAAGTTGCAGATGCACGCGCCCACGCCGGGCGCGTTCGAGCCGATGGCGGCATCGGGCTATGAAATGCGCGACATGTACGCGTCCTGGCGCCTGGATCCGGAGCGGTACTGGGCGGTCGAGGACGCGATCTGGAAGGACGGCAGCGTCGAGGTCGGCCCGGCCGGAAAGGCCACGCAGGACGCACCGGCGAAGGGCGACTGAGGCGGCGCGCGCGAGGGAGGAATGATGGAACCCTTGAACTCGTTCCTCCTCGCGATGGCGCTCGCCGCCGGGCCCACGGCGCCTTCGCCCGAAGCGCAGGCCGCCGTCGTCGCATCCAGCGACCACATGAGCGCGCGCGACCTGGACGAACGCACGCGTCTGGCCGCCAACTTCCCCAACGAACGCTTTCGCCTGTATGCGAGCGAAAGCGCGGCGCAGGGCCACTGGGCCGATGCGCTGCGCCAGTTCACGCTTGCGGCGCGTTATGCCGACAAGTACTCGCAACATCGCATCAGCCTGATGTACTGGCATGGCGTCGGGGTCGAACGCGATCCCGCGCTGGCCTATGCCTGGGCCGACCTCGCCGCCGAACGCATGTATCCCAGCTTCGTCGTGCTCCGCGAGAAGATGTGGATGGCACTGGACGAAGCGCAACGTGCGCGCGCGCTGCACGAGGGCGCGGCGTTGTACGACCAGTACGGCGATGCCGTCGCCAAGCCGCGTCTCGCGGCGGAAATCATGCGCCAGAGAACGCAGATCACCGGCAGCCGCGTCGGTTACACCGACGGACGCCTGTACGTGCAGGCCCCCGGTCCCGGCGCGTATTCGGCGAGCGACACGATGGGCGGCTTCGACCTCGCGCCGATGTACTACGCGTGGCGCCTGGACGCCGATCGCTACTGGGCGGTGGAGGACGCGATCTGGAAGGAAGGCGCGGTGGAAGTCGGGCCGACGCGCAAGGCGCAGACAGATCCGTAGGATGGGTTTCGCGACGCGAAACCCATCGTCCCGTGGTCCACGCATCCCATGTGCACAGCGACGCCGTCGTAGCCCGGGTAAGCGAAGCGCACCCGGGTCAAGCGTGACAGGTCCCGAGTGCGTTTCGCTTGCCCACGACGGGTGACAGATTGAAATCGTAGGATGGGTTTCGCCATGCGAAACCCATCGTGATCCGTGACAGCCGATGGGTTCCGCGTCGCGGAACCCATCCTACGATGGCCCGCGGTTAGACTGCCCGTCCGCTTCCTCGACGGATCCGACATGCGCCTGGGCCTGGCCGCCAACCGCCTGCACCATCTCAGCGAGAACGCCGCGCTGTTCCGCTGGCTGCAAAGCAGCGAACCGGGCATCCGCGAACTCGGACTGGAACTGCACACCGTCGGCCGCACGTTCGATGCGATCGCCGCGGCCGGCCTGCTGCCGGGCTACACCGGTCTTCGCCGTTATCCCTACGGTCGCGAAGGCGGCCTGATGAAACTGGTGGCCGAGATCGTCGGCCTCGGCAGCCCCGAACGCACGCTCGATGGCGCGATCTACCTGATCGATCCGGTCGATCCGTCCTCGGTGTTTCCCGAAGCCATCGCGCTCAAGCGACAGTGCGTGATCCACGGAAAGCCCTTCATTTCGACCGTGGCATCGGCGCGCGACTGGATCGAAGTGGAGCGCATGCACGCGGGGTTGGCGCCGGATCCGTCGGTCGATCCGCTGCACGCGTTCGAGAGCCAGACGCTGGCGCTGATCGCGCACGACGCGATGAAGCCGCAGATGATGGCCTACGCCGCCGAGCACTTCGACCTGCTCTCGCGCTTCCAGCGCCGCGTCGCCACCGGCACGACGGGCCAGCGTCTGAACGAGCTCGCCTGGAGCCGCGGCTGGCCGCAGGGCCAGGCGTGGGCGCAGCGCTTCGAAAGCGGCCCGATGGGCGGCGACGCGCAGATCGCCGACCTCGTGCTCGAACGCCAGTGCCAGCGTGCGATCTTCTTCGAGGATCCGCACGTCGCGCGCCAGCACGAGGCGGACATCCAGCTGCTGGAGCGGGCCGTCACCACGGTGACCTTCGACGCGGTCTGCATCACCTCGCCGGCCGTGGCGCAGCGGTGGGCCGCGGCGGCGGGACTGCGTGCCGCACGTCGGAATGCTGCTTTGGGCGATTGAGCCCCGCCGAAGCGGGGCACAGCATGGGCCTGCGTCGCGGTGGCACCGGTCCGGTTCCGGTGCGCGACGCCGGAGGCATGGCATGGCCCGGACCCAGGCGCCGCGATGGTCGTTCATCCTGATGCTGGCCCTCGCGCCCGGCGCGCTCGCCGCCGAACGCGCGATCAACGCGCATCGCTACGAATCCGCCCTGCTGGAGGCCTCGGGCCATCCCGACGAACTGAGCCGGTGGCGCGGCATCTGGAACTACGACAACGGCCGCGCGGAGGAAGCGCTCCGCCATTTCGAACGTGCCGCGCTGCACGGCGACAAGCTGTCGCAGCATTTCCTCACGCTGATGTACTGGAACGGCGACGGCGTGGATCGCGATCCCGTCCAGGCCTACATCTGGGCCGACCTCGCCGCCGAACGCGGCAACAGCGACGACCTGGTCCGCGTTCGCGAACACATCTGGACCGAACTGGATGCCGCGCAGCGCGAGCAGGCCGTCGCCACCGGCGGCCAGTGGTACGACCGTTATGGCGACGCGGTGGCGATGAAGCGCAACAACACCGAGCTTCGCCGCTTCATGCGCACGCAGACCGGCAGCCACGTCGGCCTGCTCACCTCGCGGCTGGATGTTGCCGCCGGCCATCCGGACCTGTGGGCCAGCGGCGCCACGTCCAGCTTCGGCCCGCACACGGGCATGGGCACCGACTTCCACGCCGACAGCCGCAGCAGGCCCGAGGCGTACTACAAGGCGCAGGACCTGAGCCTGGACGCGCTGATGAAGCGGATCGGCGCCGGCACGGTCGATATCGGCGAAGTGCGCAAGGTCCGCACGCCCGCGGACGACAGACCCGGCGACGATAAATAGGCGCCGCGCCTATCGCCCCATGCAAATCGCGCACCGTAAAATGCGCGCATGGCAAAGCTCTATTTCTATTATTCGGCGATGAACGCCGGCAAGACGACGACGCTGCTGCAGTCGGCGCACAACTACCGCGAGCGCGGCATGCGCGTGGCGATCCTCACCCCGCGCCTGGACGATCGCGCCGGCGCCGGCGTGGTGGCCTCGCGCATCGGCCTGCGGTCGGAGGGGATCGCGTTCGAGCGTACCGACGACCTCGACGCCATCGTCCGTCGCGACATCGCCCAGCACGGCCCGCTCAACTGCGTGCTGGTCGACGAATCGCAGTTCCTGACCAAGGCGCAGGTGTGGCAGCTGAGCGAAGTGGTCGACGCGCTGCGCATCCCGGTGCTGTGCTACGGCCTGCGCACGGATTTCCGTGGCGAACTGTTCGAAGGCAGCCAGTACCTGCTCGCATGGGCGGACGAACTCACCGAGATCAAGACCATCTGCCACACCGGCAAGAAGGCGACGATGGTCGTGCGCGTGGACGCGCAGGGCCGTGCGGTGCGCGAAGGCCCGCAGGTCGAGATCGGCGGCAACGACCGCTACATCTCCGTCTCGCGCGCGGAATACAAGAAGGTGATGAGCGGCGAGGGCACGATCGAGCCGGTGCAGCCGCCGTTGCCGTTGTAACGGCGCGCCTTCAACGGTGACGCAGGATGGGTTTCGCGCAGCGAAACCCATCATCTGGGCGCACAAACGATGGGTTTCGCATGACGAAACCCATCCCGCGAAACCGCCTACCCACACCCGCGCACGATCGCCGCCACTTCGCGCGGAATCGCCCCGCCGTCCGGATGCGCATCGCGCACCTGCTCCTGCAACGTCTCCAGCCGCGCCATCGCGGGATCGCGATCCGGTCCGTGGCAACGCAGCTGCGCCGCATACGCCTGCGCCCGCCACGCGGTGCGACGCAGGTCGAGGTCGCCGTGCGACAGGCCCGCGAGCGCATCCAGCCGCGTGAGCGCGCCATCGTCGCCTTCCAGCGCCTGGGCATGGGCGAGCGCGAGTTCGGCTTCGCGCGTGTTCGGATGCGTGCTGCCGTAACCGCTGCGCGTCAGCGTCACGGCCTGCGCCAGGTGCGCCATGCCCTGGTCGTGCTGGCCCAGCGACAGTTCGATCACGCCAAGCAGTCGGTCGCTGTCGCCGATCAGCGCATGCCGCGGACCGAACTGCTCGATCCGCAGTTCGCGCGCTTCGGTGAGCGATCTGAGCGCCGCACGATCGCGACCGGCCGCATGTAGCAACCGCGCCTGGTCGAACAACGCATCGGCCAGTCGTGACCTGTCGCCTTCGCGCCTTGCCAGCGTCACCGCGTGCTGCATCGAGGACAACGCTGCGGAGCTGTCGCCGCGTTCCCACGCCACCAGCCCAAGCTGGCGCTGCAGGCGGCCGAGCTCGCTCGCGCCGCGTCGCGTCTCGCCGGGATCGCCGCCGGCGTGCACGCGCTCCTGCTGCAATGCGATGGCCTCGCGCAGTTCGCGATCGGCGAGCGCGTAACGGCCCTGTTCGATATGCAACCCGGCGAGCTGCCTGCGCAGCGACAGCGTCGCCGGATGCTGCGCGCCGTACACCTCGAGCGCGAGCGTGAACGCCTGCGACGCGGAGCGCTCGGCCGCATCGGTCTGCTCGATTCCTTGTTGCAACGATGCCATCCGCGAGCCGATCTCGACCATCAGCGCATGACGCGCGCCGACCTTCTGCTGCAACTGCGTGCGCGCCTGCTGGTAGCCCTGCAACGCGGCACCGGATTGCCCCGCATCCGCCTGCAGGTTCGCCAGATCGATCAGGTTCTCGACCGTACCGACGTCGTCGCGATCGTCGCGCCGCAGCGTTAGCGAACGCTCGAACAACTGGCGCGCGCCCTGGCGTTCGCCGTTGTCGCGGCGGCAGCGGCCGAGTTGCGAATAGAACTCGCTGACCTGTGGCGGAAGCTGCGCCTGTTCGCGGCGCGCGGTCGCCAGCGCCGGTTGCATCAGGCCGATGCACTGGCGCGATTCGCCGAGCAAGCGCAGCGCCTGTCCGCGCTGCGTCAGCGACTCCAGCTGCAGGCTCACGGGAACGTCGGGCGCGGTGTCGAGGATGCCGGCCTGCCGGTTCAGCAGCACCAGCGCTTCGCGGTAATCGCCCAGGCCGATGCGCAGGCGCGCGATTACGCCCAGCAGTTCGGCGCGTGCGCGCGGCTGCAATGCGAGTTCGCGATTGCCGCGATCGAGCGAATCGTCGAGCAGGCCACGCAGGTCCAGCGCCTGGCCTTCGGGCGTGCCGCGCGCGCTTTCGAACACGCCGACCATGAAGTCCTGCATCGCCTGCGCACGGCCGGCTTCGGCCACGGCCTGGCGCGCCTGCCAAGCGACGATCGCCAGCGCCGCCGTCAGCACGACCGCGACCAGCGTGCCGGTCGCCAGCGCCCAGCGATGCCGGCGCAGGTATTTGCCGAAGCGATATCCGAGGTTCTGCGGCCGCGCCTGCACGGGGCGTCCGGCTTCGTAGCGGCTCAGGTCCAGCGCCAGCGCTTCCACCGATGGATAGCGATGCTCAGGCCGCTTCGACAAGGTCTTCAGCACGATGTTGTCGAGATCGCCCGACAGCATCCGCGCATGGCGACGCAGCGCATGGACGTCGGCGCCGGCGTCCTCGGCGCGACGAAGCACCGTGTGCGAAGGACGCTGCGGGTCGGCGGCGAGGATCGCTTCCTCCCATTCCGCATCCGTCTGCCGTTTCAACCGGTACGGCTTGGTGTCGGTGAGCAGTTCGAACAGCACCACGCCGAGCGCGTACACGTCGGTCATCGTCGTGACCGGCTCGCCACGCACCTGTTCGGGGGCGGCGTAGTGCAGCGTGAACGCACGAACGCCGGTGCGCGTCTGTTCGACCATCGGCGCTTCGGAATCGAGGAGTTTCGCGATGCCGAAGTCGAGCAGGCGCACATCGCCGCTGGGCGTGACCAGGATGTTCGACGGCTTCAGGTCGCGATGCACGATGAGGTTCGCGTGCGCGTGGCTCACCGCATCGCAGATCTGGTGGAACATGCGCAGCCGCTGTTCCAGCGGCAGCTGGTGGTTGCGGCAGTAATCGGTGATCGGCTCGCCTTCGACGTATTCCAGCGCGAGGTACGGCAGGCCGTCGCTGCTGATGCCCGCGTCGAGCAGGCGCGCGATGTGCGGATGCGCGAGGCGCGCGAGGATCTGGCGTTCGCGCGAGAAGCGCAGGCGCAGGTTGCTGTCGGCCAGGCCCGGGCGCAGCAGTTTCAGCGCGACGCGGCGCTGGTACAGGCCGTCCGCGCGCGCGGCGAGCCACACCTGGCCCATGCCGCCTTCGCCGAGCAGGCGCTCGAGTCGGTACGGACCGACTTCACCGCCCGCACGCAGCGCCGACAGCGGCGGGATCAGCGGTTCGGAAAGGAAGTCCTCATGGCTTTCGTCCAGCGTGATGAGCGTCTGCAGCTCATCGGCGAGCGCGGGATCTTCCTCGCGCAGCTGCGCCAGGCGCAGCTCGCGCGCCTGCGGCTCCAGTTCGAAGAGCGCATCGAGCAGCGGGGAGATGCGTTGCCAGCGCTCGGGATCCATGGGCGGGAGTGAGTGTGGAGAAGTGAGGAGTGAGCGGTCGGATGGGCGTGAGCGCCTTGCTCACTTCTCACTCCTGACCACTCACTCCTTCAGGGATGCGAGCAGGAACAGCCGCGCCTTCTGCCAGTCGCGGCGGATGCTGCGCTCGGAGCGTTCCAGCAGCGCGGCGATCTCCAGTTCCGACAGGCCGGCGAAATAGCGCAATTCCACCACCTGTGCCAGGCGCGGATCGACGGCGGCCAGCTTGGTCAGCGCGGTGTCCAGTCCGAGCGTGTCTTCGTCCAGGCGCAGGCCGCCCTCGACGTCGTCGGGCAGTTCGGTGACGCGATGCAGGTCGCCGCCGCGCTTCTGCGCCAGGCGCTGGCGTGCGTAATCGACCACCACGGAGCGCATGGCGGATGCGGCATAGGCGAAGAAATGCGCGCGATCGTCGAACTGCGCCTCGCGGCGGCCGATGAGCTTGAGGTAGGCCTCGTGCACCAGTGCGGTCGCATCGAGTGTCTGTCCGTGCTGGCCGGCGAGTTGTCGCCGGGCCATCGTGTGCAGCTCCTGGTAGAGCGTCGCGAGCACGCGGTCCAGGGCACCCCGGTCCCCTTCCCGTGCAGCATCCAGCAGCAGCGTGATATCGGCGGTATCGGCCATGGGATGCCCCGTGCGCAATGGTCGGGACTATACCGCTTTCCGTGACTGTCACCACGAATTAGTCGTGTAGGGAATTCGCGCGATCGAACTCAGTTTTTTCCGACACCGGGCGACATTCGCTCTGACATCGTTCCGACAAATATCCCCAAGAAACCGGACTACTTCTGACAGTGGCCGCACCACACCGTCGTGCGCTGGCCGATCGCCGCCTGCTTCAGCGGACGCCCGCAACGCGGGCAGGGTTCGCCTCCGCGGCCGTACGCCGACAGTTCCTGCTCGAAATAACCCGGCGCACCGTCGGGCGCCAGGAAGTCCCGCAGCGTGGTTCCGCCGCGCTCGATGGCGTGGGCCAGGACGCGGCGGATTTCCTCCGCCAGCCGCTGGTAGCGCTCACGCGAGACCTTGCCCGCCGCACGCAGCGGCGAGATCCCGGCGGCGAACAGCGCCTCGGCCACATAGATGTTTCCGACTCCGACAACCACCCGCTGGTCCATCAGGAAAGTCTTCACCGGCGCGCTGCGGCCCCGGCTCAGGGCGAACAGGTAGTCGCCGTCGAACTGGTCCGACAGCGGTTCGGGCCCGAGGTCGGCCAGCAGTTCGTGGGTTTCCCCCGGCGGTTGCCAGAGCAGGCACCCGAACCGGCGCGGGTCGTTGAACCGCAGCACGCGCGCGCCCTGGCGACCGGCGGCTTCCAGCGCGATGTCGACGTGGTCGTGCGTGCGCACCGGCGCATCGGCCGGCAGCACGCGCAGGCTGCCGGACATGCCCAGGTGCAGCAGCGCGCTGCCGGCCTCGGTATCCAGCAGCAGGTATTTGGCGCGGCGGCGCACGCTGCGCACGGTCTGGCCGGGGAGCAGGCGGGAGACCTCCTCCGGGATCGGCCAGCGCAGGTCCGGCCGGCGCAGGACGACCCCCGACACGCGGCGGCCTTCGACATGCGGCGCCAGGCCGCGACGGGTGGTTTCGACTTCGGGCAATTCGGGCATGGGGCGAGCGTACTATCCGGCTACGCGACCGGAGTCCGATGGATGGGTTCGGAACGGGCCAACGACAAGGCCGGCACGCCGTCCGCGCCACCCGCCGATGCGGGCCGGGCGTTGCTCGCCTATGTGCGCGGCGAGGTGGACATCGCCCGCGACTCGCTCGCCGCCCCGGACCTGCACGAGGGCGTGCATCAGGCGCGCAAGGCGATCCGCCGCGCCCGCGCCGTCCTGGCGATGGGCGACGGCCTGCTCGGCCCGGGCGCGGGCCTGGTCGATCGCGAACTGCACGCGCTGAACGACGGCCTTTCGAACCTGCGCGACGCGCATGCGCTGGTGGAAGTGCTCGACCGCCTGCTCAAGCGCGAACGCAAGGACGAGGTGCGCGCCGTGCTCCAGCGCGCCCGTGAGGCGGCCGTCGCGTCGCGCACGCGCATTGCCGAAGACGCGACGCGTTCGGATCCGGGGCTGGCGTCGCGTCGCGCGATGCTCGACGTGCTGGGCGCGGCGATGACCGCGCTCGACTGGTCGCGGCCCACGCCGGCAGGCCTGCGCATGGCTGTGGCCGACAGCGACCTGCGCTCGTACGAAGCCCGCCTGCGCGCCTGCGAAACCGGCGATGACGACGACTGGCACCGCTGGCGCCGCCGCGCGCGCCGCGCTTCGCACCAGCGCCGTGCGCTGGAGGCGGTCGGATTGCCCGTGCCGCAGGATTCGGACCGCTTCGACAAGCGCTCCACGCACCGTCTTGGCGAGGCGCAGGACCTGGCGCTGCTGCTGGATCACTGCCGCCGCGATTCCCCATTCAGCAAGGAAGATCGACAGGCCCTGCGCGATCGGGCGCGACCGTCGCTGCAGCGTGCGCGCAGGCGTCTGGTGCGTGCGCTGGCTGAACCGCGCGACGCTTGCACGACCGACTGAACGACCCCATCACATATCCACGCCATACAGGCGCGAACGGTGCCGCGCCACTGGCATGATCCACCAGGACCGCGCGGAAGGCCGGTCGAATCAAGCCGGATGCGCGCTGCGCCGGCGCTCGCGGAGTCGAAGAATGTCCCTGTCCCTGCTCGACCTCATCGCTGGCGGCCTCACGCAGGCCGGCCTGGGCGAACTGCTGATCTACCTGCTGGTGGTCACCCAGCTGACGATCTTCTCCGTCACGCTCTACCTGCATCGTTCGATGGCGCACCGCGCGGTGGATTTCCACCCGGTGCTCGCGCACTTCTTCCGCTTCTGGACGTGGCTGACCACGTCGATGATCACGCGCGAGTGGGCGGCGATCCATCGCAAGCACCACGCCAAGTGCGAGACGGAAGAAGATCCGCACAGCCCGCAGTTCAAGGGCATCGACACGGTGATGTGGCGCGGCGTCGAGCTGTACCGCGACGCGCGTGCGCAGCGCGAGGACATCGAGAAGTACGGCAAGGGTTGCCCGGACGACTGGATCGAGCGTCATCTCTACACGCCGCACGCGACGATGGGCCCGGTGGTGATGCTGGCCATCAACGCCGCGCTGTTCGGCCTGTGGGGCGTCGCGCTGTGGGCCGTGCAGATGCTGTGGATCCCGTTCTGGGCCGCGGGCGTCGTCAACGGCCTGGGCCACTGGTGGGGCTACCGCAATTTCGAAACCACCGACACCGCCACCAACCTCACGCCGTGGGGTTTCTGGATCGGCGGCGAAGAGCTGCACAACAATCACCACGCGTTCCCCTCGTCGGCGAAGTTCGCGCTGCGCAAGTGGGAATTCGATATCGGCTGGAGCGCGATCAGGCTGCTGGAAAAGGTGCGCCTGGCGAAGGTGCTGCGCGTCGCGCCGACGCTGGACGTGCGTCCGAACATCGCCATCCCCGATGGCGAAACGTTGAAGGCGCTGCTGGCGATCCGCTTCCAGGCGATGACCGATTACTACCGCAGCGTCACGCTGCCGTCGTTGCGCGAGGCGAAGTTCAAGCTGCCGCGCAAGATGCGCCACGGCCTGGCCGATGGCGGCCGCTGGCTGGACGACGACAAGCGCGCGAAGTTGCAGGCGTGGCTGGCGGAACGCCCGAAGATGGCGACGCTCGCCGATTTCCGCCAGCGCCTGGCGCAGGTGCTGGACGACCGTTCGCACGACGCGCAGGCCACGCTGGCGAAGCTGCATGCATGGTGCACCGAGGCCGAAGCCACCGGCATCCACGCGTTGCAGGAATTCTCCGCGCGCCTGAAGGGTTACGCGATCGTGCCGGCACGCGCGGCCTGACGCCGACGCATCGATGATCGCGACGGATCGCAGGTCCAAGGGTAAGCCCGCGCAGGAATGCGCGGGCTTTCTGTTTTGTCTCGCGCTGTTCTGTGCGGGTCATGCGTCCGCGCAGTCGATTCCGTTGCGGATGAATCGCGCGCCGGCGACGCAGACATCCGAACCGGTTCCCGCGCCTGCGCCGGCAGCGCCCCTGGGCGCGGTCGATGGCAGCACCGATTACGTCGCGCGCATGGATGCCGACCGGGATGGCCGCGTGTCGCTCGCCGAGTACCAGGACTGGCTGAGCTACGCCTTCAAGCGCATGGATGCGAACGGCGATGGCGTGTTGTCGCCCGACGAGTTGCCCGGCGGCCGTGGAAAGCCGGTGACGCTGGCGGATCATCGCCAGACGGTGGCCGAACGTTTCGCGCGGCAGGATCGCAATCGCGACGGGTTCCTGGACGCGCAGGAACTGCTGGCGCCGCCGCAGTAGCGAACCGCGGCACCGTAGGATGGGTTTCGCGAAGCGAAACCCATCAATCAGGCGCAGAGACGATGGGTTTCGCTCGGCGAAACCGCATCCTGCGGTGCGTTCCGACTGGTTCCTGCGAATCCGCGAAGACTGGTCCACGCCTCATGCCGCCCCTTTCCTAGTCTGACCTCGACACCCCCGAGGCCACGACCATGTCCCCTGATACCAGCGCATACATCTGCGAAACCTGCGGCACCCAGTTCGCGAACAGCGCGACGCCGCCGCCGAACTGCCCGATCTGCGAGGACGAGCGCCAGTATGTCGGCTGGAACGGCCAGCAATGGACCACGCACGACGAGCTAGCTCGCCGCTTCGGGTTGCGCATCGAGGAGGACGCCGGCCTGCTCGGCATCGGCATCGATGGCGACTTCGCCATCCCGCAGCGCGCGCTGCTGCTGCCCACCGGTGCCGGCCACCTGATGTGGGAATGCGTGAGCCTGGTGACCGACGAAGCGGTGGCCGCATTGAAGGCGCGCGGCGGCGTGGATCGCATCGTCATCTCGCACCCGCACTTCTACAGCGCGATGGTGGAGTGGAGCGAGGCATTGGGCGGCGTGCCGATCCTGCTTCATGAAGCCGATCGCCAGTGGGTGCAGCGACCGTCCGATCGCATCGAATTCTGGCGCGGCGACCAGCTCCGCCTGTCCGACGACGTCACGCTGCTGCGCGTGGGCGGCCATTTCGACGGCAGCACCGCGCTGCACTGGAAGGACGGTCCGCGCGAAGGCGGCGCGCTGTTCCCGGGCGATGCGTTGCAGGTCGTGTTCGACCGGCGCCACGTCACCTTCATGTACAGCTATCCGAACTACATCCCGATGAAGACGCGCGACGTGCATGCGATGCGCGCGCTGCTGGAGGGATTCGATTTCGCCGATGTGTATGGATTCACCTGGGGCCGCAACATTCTGGGTAACGGGCGCGCGGCGGTGGATGCGTCGTTCGGGCGGCATCTGGAAGCGGTGGCAGCGTGAGGTTCTGCTCCTCCCCTGCATTCGCAGGGGAGGGAGTAGACGCGCTGGGTCGGGATCACTATCAGCGCCCAAGCGCCTTCGCCAACACTCCCAACCGCTCCCGGATCCCCGCCTCATCCACGCAGCCGATCCCGAACGCCACCCCGTGCAGCGCATCCTCGCGCCGCGACAGCGCGCGCAACGGCATCGCACCCGCCGCATGTTCGCGAACGCGCGGCAGCAACGCATCGCTCGCGTTGGCATCGACGAACCGCGCCGCCACGTGGATGCCCGCTTCAGAGGGAATCGCCTCGAACCACCGCGACAACGGCCCGTCCAGCATCGCGAACAAGGCCTCGCGACGACCCGCATACACCCGCCGCATGCGCCGCACATGCCGCGCCAGATGCCCTTCGAGGATGAAATCGGCCAGCGCGTCCTGCACCTGCGCGCTGCCGCAGGTATCGGCGCTTTCCTTCGCGGCGGCGAGCGCGTCGCGCAGCCACTCCGGCGCCACGACGTAGCCCATGCGCAGCGACGGGAACAGGCTCTTGGAGAACGTGCCGACGTAGACCACGCGACCTTCGCGATCGAGCGTCTGCAACGCATCCAGCGGACGCGCGCCGTAGCGGAACTCGCCGTCGTAGTCGTCCTCGATCACCAGCGCGTCGTGCTCGCGCGCGAAAGCGAGCAGCGCACGCCGCCGCGCCATCGACATCGCCACGCCGGTCGGATACTGGTGCGAAGGCGTGACGTAGACGATGCGGGCTTCACGCGGCAACGCATCCACGCACAGGCCTTCGTCATCCACCGGCACGGGCACGACGTCCGCGCCGGCCGCGGCCATCGCCGCGCCCGCGGTCGGATACCCCGGATCCTCCACCGCCACCGTCGTGCGCCCCGGCACCACCAGCAATCGCGCGAGCAGGTCGAACGCCTGCCGCGCACCGGAGGTCGCGATCACGTCCTCCGCGCGGCACGACACCGCACGCGCGAACGAGACATGTCCCGCGATCGCCTCGCGCAGGCGCGGCCGCCCATGCGGCGGCTGGTAGCCGAACGCCGCGCCGTGTCGCGGATGGAACGCGCGGGCCAGCAGGCGTCGCCACACATCGAACGGCAGTTCGCGGTGATCCGGAACGCCGAGACGGAAGTTCGATGTCCACGCATCGCTCGTCGCCACCGCGCTGCTCCACGACGGCGGCTGCCAGCGTGTACGCAGGTGCCCGTCGGCCAGTCGCGGCGTGCGCGTCGCCGGCCGCGTGGCGACATCGGCGACGATGGCCTTCGCTCCGGCGCGCGTGACGACATAGCCCTCCGCGACGAGCAGGTCGTAGGCCGCGATGACGGTGTTGCGCGCCAGGCCGTAGGCCGTCGCGACACGGCGCGTGGAAGGCAGTTCGGCGCCGGCGCGCAGCCGGCGGTCGAGGATCGCCTCGCGCAGCGCCTCGTGCAGCGCTCGCGTCCGGCCCGCGGCCGCGACCGCGCCCAGGTCCAGCGGGAACTCGAAAACTGGTTCCGTCGAAGTCATGGCAACTGGCCCGCCGTGGGATCCAGTCCAAGCCTACGGTATCGCCTGACGACCTCAAGCCCCGGAGCGCCCCGATGACCACGATCCGCCGCCCCATCGACGATTTCCTGCCCGCCCGCATCGCCACCGCGAAGGACACGCCGTGGATCCCGATGTCGCCCGAGAAGGCCTGGAAGCCGCTGCGGTTCCTGGAAAACGGCCGCGGCTTCGTCGAACTGCTGCGCATGCGGCCCGGCGCGATCATGCCGCTGCATCGCCATACCGGCGAGATCCACGCCTACAACCTCGCCGGCACCCGCACGCTGTGCACCGGCGAGGTGATCGGCCCGGGCGACTACGTCTACGAACCGCCCGGCAACACCGACTGGTGGCGCATCACGGGCGATGAGGACATGACCGCGCTGGTCGTGGTCATCGGCGCGGTGGAATTCCTGGGGCCGGGCAACACGGTGATCGCGCGCGCGGACGCGCATTCACAACGCGCCGCCTACGAAACCTGGTGCGCCGGGCACGGAATCGAGGTCCTCGACCTGTCCGAATGAGCCTCGCGCCGATGTCAACGGGTACCGCGGCGCGATGCACATTGCGACAATCGCCCCTCTCCCGGATTCGCCGGGCTTTGACGATTGGAAGCAATGCAGCACACCCCGCAAGTCGCCGCAAAGATCGCCCGCCTCATCGCCGAGGAAATCAACGCACAGCCGCAGCAGGCGCTTTCCGCCATCGCGCTGCTCGACGAGGGCGCGACCGTTCCCTTCATCGCGCGCTACCGCAAGGAAGTCACCGGCGGCCTCGACGACACGCAGTTGCGTAACCTGGAAACGCGCCTGACCTACCTGCGCGAGCTGGAAGACCGCCGCGTCGCGGTGCTGGCCAGCATCGAGGAGCAGGGCAAGATGACCGACGCATTGCGCGCGGACATCATCGCTGCCGACAGCAAGGCGCGCCTGGAAGATCTCTACCTGCCCTACAAGCAGAAGCGCCGCACGCGCGCGCAGATCGCACGCGAAGCCGGCCTCGAGCCGCTGGCCGACGGACTGCTCGCCGATCCGACGCTGGTTCCTGAGGAGACCGCCGCCCCTTACATCGATGCCGAAAAGGGCGTCGCCGACGCGAAGGCCGCGCTCGACGGCGCACGCGCCATCCTGATGGAGCGCTGGGGCGAAGACGCCGCGCTCGTCGGCGACCTGCGCAACTGGCTGGGCGAAGTCGGCGTGATCCGCTCGCGCGTGGCCGAAGGCAAGGAAACGGCCGGCGAGAAGTTCCGCGATTACTTCGACCACGCCGAACCGCTGTCGAAGATTCCCTCGCATCGCCTGCTCGCGCTGTTCCGCGGCCGCCGCGAGGAGTTCTTGTTCATCGACCTCGACCCGGGCACCGATGCCGACGCCGGCCACCTTCAAGGCGAAGGCCGCGTCGCGCACCACGCCGGCATCAAGGCGCAGGGCCGCGCCGCCGACAAGTGGCTGCTGGATTCGTGCCGCCTGACGTGGAAGGCCAAGCTCCATCTGCACCTCACGCTCGACCTGTTCGCGCAGGCGCGCGAGAAGGCCGAAGCGGAAGCCATCGACGTCTTCGGCGACAACCTCAAGGACCTGCTGCTCGCCGCGCCCGCGGGACCGAAGGCCGTGCTCGGCCTGGACCCGGGCCTGCGTACCGGCGTGAAGGTCGCCGTGGTCGATCGCACCGGCAAGCTGGTCGATACCGCGACGATCTATCCGCACGAACCCAAGCGCCAGTGGGACCAGTCGCTGATGGTGCTGCGCGCGTTGAGCGCGAAGCACGGCGTCGAACTGATCGCCATCGGCAACGGCACCGCTTCGCGCGAAACCGACAAGCTCGCGGGCGATCTGATCAAGCTCGCGCCGGAACTGAAGATGCAGAAGATCGTCGTCAGCGAAGCCGGCGCGTCGGTGTATTCGGCATCGGAATTCGCGGCGAAGGAATTCCCGGACCTCGACGTCTCGATCCGTGGCGCGGTGTCGATCGCACGCCGCCTGCAGGATCCGCTCGCGGAGCTGGTGAAGATCGAACCCAAGGCCATTGGCGTGGGCCAGTACCAGCACGACGTCGACCAGTTCAAGCTCGCGCGCGCGCTGGACGCGAAGGTCGAGGACTGCGTGAACGCCGTCGGCGTGGACGTGAACACCGCATCGGCCGCGTTGCTCACGCGCGTGTCGGGCCTGTCCTCGACGGTGGCCGAGAACATCGTGGTCTACCGCGATGCGAACGGCGCCTTCAAGTCGCGCAAGGAACTGATGAAGGTGCCGCGCCTGGGCGACAAGACGTTCGAGCAGTGCGCGGGCTTCCTGCGCATCGCCGATGGCGACCAGCCGCTGGATTCGTCCTCGGTGCACCCGGAGGCGTATCCGGTGGTCGAGCGCATCCTCAAGCAGTGCGGTCGCGAGGTGAAGTCGTTGATCGGCGATGCGTCGCTGCTTCGTTCGTTGAAGGCCGAGCAGTTCATCGACGAAACCTTCGGCGTGCCGACCGTGCGCGACATCCTGAAGGAGCTTGAAAAGCCGGGCCGCGATCCGCGTCCGGAGTTCAAGGCCGCGCGCTTCGCCGACGGCGTGGAAGACATCAAGGACCTGCGCGAAGGCATGATCCTGGAAGGCGTGGTGAGCAACGTGGCCGCGTTCGGCGCGTTCGTCGACATCGGCGTGCACCAGGACGGCCTGATCCACATTTCCGCGCTGTCGGACAAGTACGTGAAGGATCCTCGCGAAGTGGTGAAGGCGGGCGACATCGTCAAGGTGAAGGTGCTGGAGGTCGACGTGCCACGCAAGCGCATCGCGCTGACGCGTCGCCTCGACGACACCGCACCGGCGCCGCGTGCGGGCGGCCGCGAGGATCGCGATTCGCGCGGCAACGCGCCGCGCGGCGGACGCGATGGTGGCCGCGATGCGCGCGGTGGCGGTTTCAACGCCGCACGCGCGAACACGCCGCCGCCGATGAACAACGCACTGGCGGCGGCCTTCGCGAAAGCCAAGAAGTCCTGACGTTCCCGTGCGTCCGCAGCCCGGGTAAGCCAAGCGCCCGGGTCGCGCGATGCATCGACAGGGCGGGTCCAACGGCCCGCCCAACGCCCTCGACTTTCGGCGGACGGCCCATTCCGGCAACGCCGCTTCGGCTACGATCGACGATCACTCCGGGGAGTTACCGTCGATGCGTCTGATGCCCGCGCTGCTGAGCAGCGCCCTGCTTGCCACGCCCTTGTTCGCCGCCCACGCACAGGAGCGGCCGGAAGTCGCCGCCGCCGCCAAGGCCGTGCAGAAGGACGTCATCGCCTGGCGCCGCGATTTCCACCAGCACCCGGAACTGTCCAACCGTGAGGAGCGCACCGCGGCGAAGGTCGCCGAGCACCTGCGCGCGCTGGGCCTGAAGCCGAAGGTCGGCATCGCGCACCACGGCGTGGTCGCGATCATCCAGGGCGGCAAGCCCGGCCCGCGCGTCGCGCTGCGCGCCGACATGGACGCGCTGCCGGTGACCGAGCAGGTCGACCTGCCGTTCGCATCGAAGGCGACCGCGACCTTCCGCGGCGAGACCGTCGGCGTCATGCACGCCTGCGGCCACGACGCGCACACCAGCATCCTGCTCGGCATCGCCGATGCGCTGGTGAAGATGAAGGCCGACCTGCCGGGCTCGGTGATGCTGGTGTTCCAGCCCTCCGAGGAAGGCGCGCCCGATGGCGAGGAAGGCGGCGCGTCGCTGATGCTGCAGGAAGGCCTGTTCAAGGACTTCAAGCCCGACGCGATGTTCGGCCTGCATGTGTTCTCCACGCTGCCGGTCGGCCAGATCGGCGTGCGCCAGGGCCCGCTGATGGCCGCGTCGGACAAGTTCACCATCAAGGTGAAGGGCCGCCAGACGCACGGCTCGCGTCCGTGGGGCGGCATCGATCCGATCGTCGCCGCAGCCGACGTGATCGGCACCGCGCAGACCATCGTCAGCCGCCGCACCGACATCGCAAAACTCCCCGCCGTGGTGAGCTTCGGTTCGATCAAGGGCGGCATCCGCTACAACATCATCCCCGATGAAGTGGAAATGGTCGG
>Ga0209256_1001548_pt1 | contig 22921 bp, 22 predicted proteins | sample AraplaCol_mCL_r2_2_FD_184270 | JGI IMG/M metagenome (GOLD analysis project Ga0209256, IMG submission 184270) | Arabidopsis root microbial communities from North Carolina, USA - plate scrape MF_Col_mCL_r2 (SPAdes) (version 3) | ecosystem: Host-associated > Plants > Roots > Endosphere | place...
ATGGAGAAGCACTCGGTCAGCCGGCTCATCGGCGCGCCCCCCGGCTATGTCGGCTACGACGAGGGCGGCTACCTGACCGAGGCCGTGCGCCGCAAGCCCTACAGCGTGCTGCTGCTGGACGAGGTCGAGAAGGCGCATCCGGACGTGTTCAACGTGCTGCTGCAGGTGCTCGACGACGGCCGCCTGACCGATGGCCAGGGGCGCACCGTCGACTTCAAGAACTGCGTGGTCGTGATGACGTCCAACCTCGGCTCGCAGCACATCATGGCGCTGCAGGGCGAGCCGGAAGAAGTCATCCGCGACGCGGTGTGGGGCGAGGTCAAGGCGCATTTCCGGCCCGAGTTCCTCAACCGCATCGACGAGACGGTGATCTTCCATGCGCTGGGCGCGTCGCACATCAAGTCGATCGCGAAGATCCAGCTCAAGCAGCTCGAGCAGCGGCTCGAGAAGCTGGAGATGAAGCTCGACGTCAGCGACGAGGCGCTCAGCGAACTGGCCAAGGTCGGCTTCGATCCGGTCTTCGGCGCGCGGCCGCTCAAGCGCGCGATCCAGCAGCGCATCGAGAACCCGCTGTCCAAGCTGATCCTGCAGGGCCGCTTCGGCCCGAAGGACGTGATCCCGGTCGGCGTCGAGATGGCGCCGGGCGGCGAGCCCGGCGAGTTCAGCTTCGGACGCGTCGTTCACTGACCGCGTCGCCGTCCGGCGAGGCGTCCTCGCACGGACGCTTCGCCGGCCGCGCGACCGGCCCGCAGAGCGCGGCCGGCGGCCGCGCGGGGAGCCGGCAGGTGGTCCAGTCGTCGAGGATCACGCCCTCGTCATAGGCGGCGGCGATCTGCAGGTTCAGCAGCTGAAGCGCCGTCGACCACGGCAGCGTGCCGGCGCAGCGCGCGTCACCGGTCATCATCGACATCAGCGTCCCCAGCTGCAGGTTGATGAAACCGAGCGCCAGCATGACGGCGCGCAGCAAGGGCTCGTCGCCGGATTCGGGCGAAGACCAGCGCGTGTCCGTCCTGTTGCGCTGGCCCGCCTGCCACACGCCATCCCCGCGCTGGATCAGCTGCAGCGGCTCTGGCGCGCCCTGCCGGGAGGCCATGGCATTGCCGTACAGCATCAGGGACTGCGTCTGGGCATGCCGCGCCCGGATCGCCAGGCCCTGGGGCCATCCGAACATCTGCGGCAAGGCCCGCAACTGCAACGCGTCGCGGACCATCGTCGGCGGCCCGGCAGCGAGCAGCACCTCCGACGGCCTGCGCACCGGCACCGCCTGCGGCGGCGGATCGCCGGCTGCCTCGCAGGTGAGATCGATCAACGGCGCCGCCGCGGGCGGCGCGCCTGAGGGGGAGGCACCGGAGAACATGGCACGACGGTCGCCGCGGGGCGCCGTGAAGTGGCGGGGCGGCCTCAGTGGCCGCGTCGCATGCGCCGTTCCAGCCGCTCAGGTCCGCAGCTTCTCCAGCACTTCCGACCGGAACTCGCGCTGATAGAGCACGTAGACCACGCCCGCCGCGGCGAGCATCAGCGCCCAGGGCGAGAAGAACCATCCCACCACCGGAAACGCGAGGTAGTAGCCGCGCAGCCCGTCGTTGAACGCTTCCGCCGCCATGCCGACGACGGCGCCCGCGCGGTCGGCGAACTGCTCGCGGGCCTCGCTGCCGAGCTGCGCGAACTGGCTCGCCTCCGGCGCCGATGCGACCAGCAGCGCCCCGAAGGTGTACTGCCGCATGCTCCAGGTGAAGCGGAAGAAGGCGTAGACGAAGATGCCGGTCAGCAGCGCCAGCTTGAGGTCGAATACCAGCGTGCTGGTCTTCACCGTGAAGGGCAGCTCCAGCACCATCGCGCTGGTCTGCTCGCTGGCGCCCAGCGCGGCCAACAGGCCGCCGATGATCAGGATGGTCGTGGAGGCGAAGAACGAGGGGCTGGACAGCAGTGCCTGGCTGACCGCGCCGTCCAGCACGCGCATCTCGCGGTAGGTCAGCTGCAGCATCCATTGCCGGCGCACGCGGTTGGTGATGGCGAGCAGCGAGCCGCGCTCCTCGGCATGCCGTTTGGAGAACTGCGCGTAGCCCACCCAGGTCAGGAAGTACAGGGCGAGCGCGAACCAGTCGAGCAGCGGCAGCGCGGAAAGCAAGGGGCGGAGCGTGGGCATCGCGCGAGTGTAGGGGCGCCGCGCGGCCCCTCGGCGCCCGCCGGGGGTGCGCCGGGGTCCTGCGGCCACAGCGCCAGCAGCGTCGAGAGGTCCATCAGCGACGCCGCCACATGGGCGGTCAGGCCCTTGAGCACGGCGACGACGAACTGCACCTCCAAGGAGCGTCCCACCCAGGCGGGCAGCTCCAGGCCCGTGGACTGGCAGCTCAGGCACTCGAAGGCGCCGGTCTCCGGATCGAACCGGATGTCGATCACGCGGCGCGCGCTGGCAATGCGCCCGAAGGTGAGCGCCGCGCGCCGGCCCCGGCACAGGTCCGGTCCGCCGGCGATGCCGTGGACGCGGATGCAGTGGTCGGCGGGCCACTCGCCCAGGCCGACCAACTGGCCGCCCAGCGCCACCAGCGATCCGGTATCGGGGCAGGACACCGGGATGGGGGGCAGCGGCTGGACGAGGCACGGAAGGCGAACTGGCATCGCAAGACTCCACCCGGACGCCGGCCGGCCGCGAGATGTGGCCGACCGGTCCGGGAAGGGCGGCAGTGCCACCCGCCGGAAGCAGGGTTCCGGGGGACGCCCTCTGGGGGGAGTCAGACCGGCAGATCGAACACCAGCACCTCGGCGTCCTGGCCGGCCTCGATCGTGAGGCGGTCCTCCTTGGCGAGCTGCAGCGCATCGCCGCTCGTGAGCGATTCGCCGTTGACGCGGACCTGCCCGCGCACCACATGCACGTAGGCCAGCCGGTCGGCGGCGAGCGGCAGCTCGGCGCGTTCATCGCCGTTGAACAGTCCCGCGTACAGGCGCGCGTCCTGGTGGATCGAGACCGAGCCTTCCGCGCCATCGGGCGCGGCCACCAGGCGCAGGCGGCCGCGCTTGTCGGCCTCGGCGAAGTGCTTCTGCTCGTAGCCCGGCGTCACGCCCTGGCGGTCCGGCATGACCCAGATCTGCAGGAAGTGGGTCTCGCCGTCCTTCGAGTGGTTGAACTCGCTGTGCATCACGCCGGTGCCGGCGCTCATGCGCTGCACGTCGCCGGGACGGATCACGCCGGCGTTGGCGCCGCCGGGCTTGCCGTTGCCCATGCTGTCCTGGTGCGCCAGCTCGCCGCTGAGCACGTAGCTGATGATCTCCATGTCCCGGTGCCCGTGGGTGCCGAAGCCGGTGCCGCCGGCGATGCGGTCCTCGTTGATCACCCGCAGCGGGCCGAAGCCCATGCGGCGCGGGTTGTAGTAGTCCGCGAACGAGAAGCTGTGGAAGCTCTTCAGCCAGCCGTGGTCCGCGTAACCGCGATCCGAGGACTTGATGACTTCACGCATTTGAATGCTCCTTGTCTGGCCCGTTCGGGCCCTGCTGTGTTTGCGATGGCTTCACTGTAGGCAAGCGGGCTTCTCCCGAGGGGGAGGGGTCTTGAAGCCACCGTTCAAATAAGATGAAGGGATGTCACAGCAAGACAAACGACGGGTGCTGACGCCCGAGGCGCTGGCCATGATGGACAGCATCGCCCGCAGCGGCAGCTTCGCCGCGGCGGCGCGGGAAATGGGCAAGGTGCCGTCGGCGCTGACCTACTCGGTGCGCCAGCTGGAGGACGCGCTGGACGTGCTGCTGTTCGACCGCAGTTCGCGCCAGGCGGTGCTCACCGCGGCGGGGCAGGAGCTGCTGACCGAGGGGCGGCGCCTGTTGCAGGAGATGGACGCGGTGGCGAACCGCGTCAAGCGCGTGGCCACCGGCTGGGAGAGCGAACTCACGATCGCCTTCGACGACGCGGTCGCGCGGCGCGCGATCTTCGATCTGATGGAGGCGTTCTACGAGCAGAAAGAGGACGGCAAGCCGCCGCCGACCCGGCTCAAGCTGCGCACCGAGGTGCTGTCGGGCACCTGGGAGGCGCTGATCTCCGGCCAGGCGGACCTGGCCATCGGCACCACCGCGCAGCCGCCCGGCAGTTCGGTGGTGTGCGAGGTGCTCGGGCCGATGGAAATGGTGTTCTGCGTGGCGCCGCATCACCCCTTGGCGGGGTTCGAGGGGGTGCTGACCTCGGCGGAGATCGCGCGCCATCGCATCGTGGCGGTGGCGGACACCGCGCGTCACCTGGCGCCGATGACGGTCGGCGTGGTGCCGGGGCAGGAGGTGCTGACCGTGCCGTCGATGGCGGTCAAGCTCGAGGCGATGCTGCGCGGACTGGGGGTGGGCTCGCTGCCCACGCCGATGGTGCGCCGGCATGTCGAAGCCGGCCGCCTGGTGATGAAGCAGACCTTCCAGGGCCGGCGCGTGTCGCCGATGCATTACGCCTGGCGCAACACCGGCCACCGGCCGGCCAAGGCGCTGGCCTGGTGGCTGGATCGCCTCAAGAGCGAGGCCACGCGGCGCTCGCTGCTGGAGCAGCACGAGGGCTTGCTGCTGTGAGCCAGCGGCGCTACGCCGGGCGCTTCGCGCCATCGCCGACGGGTCCGTTGCACGAGGGCTCGCTGGTCGCGGCGCTGGCGAGCTGGCTGGATGCGCGCGCGCATGACGGACGCTGGCTGATCCGGATCGAGGACGTGGATGGGCCGCGCTGTCCGCCCGGCGCGGATGCCGTTGTGTTGTCGCAGCTGGCGCAGGTGCGGCTGCTGCCGGATGAGCCGCCGGTGTGGCAGTCCAGCCGGGACGCGGCCTATCAGGAGGCGCTGGACCGGCTGGTCCGCGCGGGGTGGGCGTATCCCTGCGGTTGCTCGCGCAAGGACATCGCCGAGGCGATCACGGCGCGCGGCCAGCACAAGGCGCGCCATGGGGAACTCGTCTATCCCGGCACCTGCCGGCATGGCCTGAACGGCAAGCCCGCGCGGGCCTGGCGGCTCAGGAGCACCGCGGCGATCGACGACGAAGCGCCCCTGCGCATCGGCTGGGTGGATCGGAGGCTGGGCGCGCAGTCGCAGGACCTCACGGCGGAGGTCGGGGACTTCGTGCTCAAGCGGGCGGACGGGCTGTGGGCGTATCAACTGGCGGTGGTCGTCGACGATGGCTGGCAGCGCATCACGGACGTCGTCCGCGGCGAGGATCTGGCCGACAACACGCCGCGGCAGATCCGCCTCCAGCAGCTGCTCGGGCTGCCGGTGCCGCGTCACTTGCACACGCCGCTGGTGCTGGGCGGGAATGGCGAGAAGCTCTCCAAACAGAACGGCGCGCTGGCGCTGGACCTGCGGGATCCGCTCGCGGCGTTGAAGCGGGCGGCGGAGCGGCTCGGACTGCCGGCGATCGAGGGGGCGACGCTCTCCGACTGGCTGGCGCACGCCGTGCGGGCGTGGAGCGCACAGCTGCGTGCGCGATAGGGCCTTCGGCGGCTGGCATGATCGCGGTTTTCGCTTTTGAGGACCTCCCACCATGCAAACGACCGCCAGCGGCCTGCAATTCGACGACACCACGCCGGGCACCGGCGCCACCGCCCAGGCCGGCCAGGACGTGAAGGTCCATTACACCGGCTGGCTGTTCAAAGACGGCCAGAAGGGGGCCAAGTTCGACTCGTCCAAGGATCGCGGCGAGCCGTTCGAGTTCGAACTCGATGGCGGCATGGTCATCAAGGGCTGGGATGAAGGCGTGCAGGGGATGCAGGTCGGCGGCACGCGCGTGCTGGTCATCCCGCCGCAGCTGGGCTACGGCGCCCGCGGCGCCGGCGGCGTGATTCCTCCGAACGCCACGCTGATGTTCGAAGTGGAGCTGCTGGGCGTGTCCGGTGGCTCCGAGCCGCTGACGCTCGGGAATCTGGCCAAGACGGCCTCCGGACTGCAGTTCGAGGACGTCACGGAAGGCGAGGGCGCCATCGCGGAAGCCGGCAAGCGCGTCACGGTGCACTACACCGGCTGGCTCTACAAGGACGGGCAGCGCGGACGCAAGTTCGATTCGTCCAAGGACCGGCGCGATCCGTTCCGCTTCCACCTCGGCGCCGGTGAAGTCATCAAGGGCTGGGATGAAGGCGTGCAGGGCATGAAGGTCGGCGGCACACGCTTCCTGGTCATTCCGTCGGAACTGGGCTATGGCGCGTACGGCGCCGGCGGCGTCATTCCGCCGCACGCGACGCTGCTGTTCGAAGTGGAACTGCTGGCGGTCTGAGGGCGCCGGACCCCCTCGCCCGCTTGCGGGAGATTGGCGGGAAATCAGCGGGAGACTGACGCGTGAGCGCCTTCAGCCTCCCGCGGTCCTGCGTCTGATCATCATGGCCATGGCCGCCGCCAGGAGGCAGGCGGCCCCGGCCACGTACAGCGCGGGCGCATAGCTCAGCAGCAGGCTGCGGCTGAGCCCTGCGCCATAGGCCGCGACCGCCGCGCCGATCTGATGTCCGGCGAACACCCACCCGAACACCATTCCCACCCGCGCCGCGCCGAACCGCTCCGCGCTGAGCCGCACGGTCGGCGGCACGGTGGCGATCCAGTCCAGGCCATAGAACACCGCGAACAGCGACAGGCCATACAGCGTGAACTCCGCGTTGGGCAGCCACATCAGCGACAGGCCGCGCAGCGCGTAGTACCAGCACAGCAGCTTGCGGGCGTCATATCGATCGCTCAGCCAGCCCGACGCGATGGTCCCGATGAAGTCGAACATCCCCATCATCGCCAGCACCGAGGCTGCCGGCACGGCCGCGAGCCCGTAGTCGCCGCACAGCGAGATGAAGTGGGTCTGGACCAGGCCGTTGGTCGACAGTCCGCAGATGAAGAAGGTGCCGAACAGCAGCCAGAAGGCGGGCTGGACCGACGCCTCGCGCAGCGCCGCGAAGGGGGTGCGCCAGGTCACCTGCGCGGCAGGCGCCGCCGATGCCGCGCCGTCCTTCGCTCCCTCCTTCGCCCCCTCCTGCGCGCCATACGGTGCCAGTCCCACATCGGACGGCCGGTCGCGCATGAACAGCAGCACCAGCGCCATCACCCCCAGGCACAGCACCGCCAGCGGCAGCAGCGGGGAGCGCCAGCCCCAGCGCTCGATCATCCACGCGGCGATCGGCAGGCAGATCAACTGCCCGGTCGCCGCGCTGGCAGTGAGGATCCCCATCACCAGCCCGCGGCGCACCGCGAACCAGCGGTTGGACACGATCGCGCCCAGCACCAGGGCCGTCATCCCGCTGCCGATGCCCAGCATCACGCCCCACAGCAGCACCAGCTGCCACAGCTGCGTCACCAGCCCCGCGAGCAGCATCCCGCCGCCCACCAGCGACAGCGCCACCGCGACCACCGCCCGCACGCCGAAGCGCTCCATCAGCACGGCGGCGAACGGCCCCATCAAGCCGAACAGCGCGAAGCGCAGCGCCAGCGCCGACGAGATCTGGCTGGTCGACCATCCGAATTCCTTGGCCAGCGGCTGCAGCATCGCGCCGGGCAGGCCCAGCGCCGCCGACATGAACAGCATCGTGAGGAAGGTCAGCCCGGCGATCACCCAGCTGAAATGCAGCCCCCATGGGGCCAGGCGGCGGGACAGGGCGATGGCGGGCATCCTCGACTCCTCGTCGGCGTTGTTTTGATGACGGCCGGCATCGTATCGGGAATCTCGAACTCGATCGCTGATTTGATGATGACCTTATTCAAAACCATGCCTTCGGGCTGCGGCCCGGATGACCGTTTCCTACAATCCCGCCCATCATGAAAGTCACCAAAGAGCAATCCGCCGCCAACCGCCAGGCGCTGGTGGACGCGGCCTCCCGGCTGTATCGCGAGCGCGGCGTGGACGGTGTCGGGCTGGCCGAGATCGCGCGCGAGGCCGGCTTCACGCATGGCGGCTTCTACGGCCGCTTCGCGTCGAAGGAAGAGCTCGCGGCCGAGGCCTGCGGCCTGGCCTTCGAGAACGCGATGGCCAAGCTGTCGGCGCAGTTCGAGCGCCATGGCGGCGACCTCACGACGCTGCTCAAGCGCTACTTCAGCGCGGCCCACCGCGACACGCCCGGCGCCGGCTGCCCGATGAGCTCGCTGTCGGTGGACGCGGCGCGCGAGGGCGGGCTGCTCGCGCGGGCCATGGGCGAGGGCATCGCCGCCTATGTGCGCGAACTCGCGGTCCACCGGCCCGACGGCACGGTGCTGGACGAGCCGTCCGCGGACGACGAGGCGCGCGCGATCCGGCTGCTGTCGACCATGGTCGGGGGCCTGGTGCTGGCCCGCGCCTGCGCGGAGGCGGCGCCGGCGCTTTCGGACCGGATCCTCAGGACGTCGCTCGAGACGTCGACGACGGCAGCCTGAGCACGCCCACCGCCAGCGCGGTGCCCAGCAGCACGACCAGGCAGCCCAGCGCCATGCCGGTGCTGAGCGTCTCGCCCAGGAAGATCCAGCCCCACAGCAGGCCGAAGACCGGGATCAGGAAGGTCACCGAGATGGTGTTGGTCGGGCCGACGCGCTTCATCAGGCGGAAGAACAGGATGTAGGCGACGCCAGTGCACAGCAGCGCCAGCAGCGCGACCGCGCCCCAGGCAGGGCCGCTGGGCATCGCGGCCGGGCGCAGCGTCCACGCGGGCAGCGCCAGCAGCAGCGCGGCGGCGAACTGGCTGCCGGTGGCCACGGCCAGCGGGCTGGCGCCGGTCAGATAGCGCTTGGTGGCGTTGGCGGCGACGCCGTAGCTCAGCGCCGCGATCAGGCAGGCCACGATCGCGAAGCCGCTGCCGCCGGGCTTGAAGGACGCCTTGTCCCAGGCCAGCAGCACCACGCCGGCGAAGCCCAACGCCAGGCCCAGCAGCCGCGAACCGTCCAGCCGCTGTCCGAACCAGGCCCAGGCCACCAGCGCGCCCCACATCGGCGTCGTCGCGTTGAGGATGCTCGACAGGCCGGCGTTGATCGACAGCGCGGCGAAGCTGAACAGCGCGAACGGGAAGGCGCTGTTCAGCACGCCCACCAGCAGCAGGCCCTTCCAGTGGGTGCGCAAATCGCCGAGGCCTTCGCGCAGGCCCAGCAGCGGGATCAGGAACAGCGAGGCGCCAGCCACGCGCACCGCGGCGGTCGCGACGGCGCCGAACTCCGGCGCCGCCAGCCGCATGAACAGGAAGGACGCGCCCCAGATGGCGGCCAGGACGAGGAGTTCGATCAGATCGCTTCGTTTCACGCGGGCACCCTTGGCTTGTGGTTCCGGCGCGGGGCCGGCTTCTTGGACGGGGAGGGGGACGGGGAGGGGCGAAGCGTAGCGGGCAAACCGCCCTCGATTGTCAGTAGGGCCTCCTTGCGGTGCAGTCCGCCGGCGTAGCCGGTCAGGCTGCCGTCCGCGCCGAGCACGCGGTGGCACGGGATCAGCACCGAGACCGGATTGCGCCCCACGGCCGCCGCGACGGCGCGGACCGCGTCCGGACGGCCCAGCCGCGCGGCCAGCTCGCCATAGGTGACGGTCTGGCCGGCGGGGATGGCCAGCAGCGCCTGCCACACGGCCTGCTGGAACGCGGTGCCGGCCGGCGACATCGGCGGCAGCGCGCCGCCAGCACGGCCCGCGAAGTAGGCCTGCACGGCCGCGACGGTGGCGCCGAGCAGCGGATCGCCGTCGGCACGGGGCGCGTCCAGCGCGCCGGGGTGGTACTTCTGGTCCTCGAACCACAGGCCCGACAGGCCCTGGGCGTTGCGGGCCACCAGCAGCCGGCCCAGCGGCGTGTCGGTGTCCGTCCAGGCGGTGTGGCGTGCGGCATGAGCGGTCTTCATGGCGAGTTTCCTTTGCGGGGTTTGAGCGCGGCGTCGCGCCAAAGTTGCAACACGGCGTAGCTGCGGTAAGGGGCGAAAGGCTCGGCGGCGGCGATCAGCTCGCGCGGGCGCAGCGGGCCGCCGGCGCGCTGTTCCAGGCACTGCTTGAGCACCACGTCGCCGGGCAGCCAGGCATCGGGCCAGCTCCAGCCACGCATCAGCATGTAGTGCGCCGTCCAGGGGCCGAGGCCGGGCAGGGCGGCCAGTTCGGCGATGGCGGCCTCGACCGTGCCGCGGCCCTGCGCGAAGGCCAGCACCGGCCATTGGCGCGCGAGGTGGATCAGCGCCTCGGCGCGGCGGGCGGGCATGCCCAGCGGCGCGATGTCGTCCACCGTCGCGGCGGCCAGCGTCGCGGGCGCGGGGAAGACATGCGTGACCCCGGGCGGAGCGCCGGAGCCCTCGGGCAGCGGCTCGCCGAACTTCGCGATCAGCCGCGTGGCCAGCGTGCGGGCCGCCGCGACCGTCACCTGCTGGCCGAGCACCGCCCGGATCGCCAGCTCGAAGCGGTCCAGCGAGCCGGGCAGCCGCAGCCCTTCGGCGGCGGGGCCGAGCGTCTCGCCCAGCGCCGCGGCGATGGCCTGCGGATCGGCGTCCAGGTCCAGCCAGCGGCGCAGGCGCGGCATCAGCGGCGCGATCGCGGGCCACAGCGATGGGCTGAGCGAGAGCCGCGCCTGCGGGCGCTCCGCGCCGTCCGGGCTGAGCCGCAGCGACAGCCAGCCCAGCAGATCCGGCTGGCCCGGGCGGACCAGGCGAACGCTGCGCGACAGGCTCATCCGCTCGACGTCGACCTGCTCCACGCCCGGCACCGCGCGCGCGGCCAGGAAGCTCAGCAGCGCCGTGCCCAGCAGCGGCGGACGCAGGTCCAGGCGCAGCCCGGCCGTCTCCGGCGCGGGATCGGCGCTGTCGGCCTCGGCGCCGCCCTTGCGCAGCGCGGTCGGGCTCAGGCGGTAATGCTCCTGGAAGGCGGCGTTGAAGCGGCGCAGGCTGGAGAAGCCCGCGGCCAGCGCGACCTCGGCCACCGGCAGCCGGGTGTCGGTCAGCAACTGCTTGGCCAGCAGCAGGCGGCGCGTCTGCAGGTACTGCAGCGGCGCCACACCGTGCACGGCGGTGAAGACGCGGCGCACGTGGCGTTCGCTCACGCCCAGGTGCGCCGCCAGCGCCGGCAGCGAGGCGTCCTCCGGGGCGCAGTCGTCGAGCCAGCGCGCAGCCTCGCGGGCCAGCACTTCGGCGGCGTCCATGGTGCTCCAGGGGCGCGACGCGGGCGCCAGTTCGGGCCGGCACTTCAGGCAGGGGCGGAAGCGCGCGGCCTCGGCCAGCGTGGCGCTGGGGAAGAAGCGGCAGTTCTCGCGCCGCGGCGTGCGCACCCGGCAGATCGGCCGGCAGTACACCCCGGTGGAGGTCACGCCGACGAACCATTGCCCGTCGAAGCGCGCATCCCGCGCCAGCAGGGCGGGATAGCAGTGGTCGGGGTCCAGAAGGAAGTCCATGAACCGCATGATAGGAGCCGGTCCGCGCCGCTTCTGGCCGTTTTCGGACATGTCCCTGCGCGCCTTCCGGCCGCGCCCTGGTCCGCCGTTTGCCTGCGTGCACCGGGTTACACGGAGGCCTCAAAGGGCCTGCCTACAATGCGCCCCAGTTTTGAACCATCACCCATTCCTGCAAGGACGCACATGCAAGTTCACGCATCCATCTTCAAGGCTTACGACATCCGCGGTGTGGTCGGTACGACGCTGGACGAGGCCCTGGCCGAGCACCTGGGCAAGGCCTTCGGCACCGAGGCGATCGCGGCCGGCGAGAAGGCCGTGGCCGTGGGCCGCGATGGCCGCCTGTCGGGTCCGTCACTGGTGGATGCGCTGATCCGTGGGCTGAAGTCGACCGGCCTGGACGTGGTGGACATCGGCGCCGTCACGACGCCGATGCTGTATTACGTCGCCGCCACGCGCGGCGAGCATGGCTGCAACTCCGGCATCCAGGTCACCGGCAGCCACAACCCCAAGGACTACAACGGCTTCAAGATGGTCCTGAAGGGCGCCGCCGTCTACGGCGAGCAGATCCAGGGCCTGAAGCGCCGCATCGAGGCCGAGGATTACGCCACCGGCCAGGGCCGCGTCGCGAAGATGGACATCACGGCCGAGTACACCCACCGCATCGTCAGCGACGCCAAGCTGGCCCGCCCGATGAAGATCGTGGTCGACAGCGGCAACGGCATCCCCGGCGCGACCGCGCCGGCCATCCTGCGCGCGCTGGGCTGCGAGGTGGTGGACATCTTCTCCAAGGTCGATGGCGACTTCCCCAACCACCATCCGGATCCCTCGCGTCCCGAGAACCTCGAGGACCTCAGGCGCATCGTCCACGCGACCGATGCGGAGCTGGGCCTGGCCTTCGACGGCGACGGCGACCGCCTGGGCATCGTGACCAAGGACGGCACGATGATCATGCCGGACCGCCAGATCATGCTGATCGCGGCCGACATCCTCAAGCGGCTGCCGGGCTCGGAGATCATCTTCGACGTCAAGTGCACGCAACGCCTGGCCCCGTGGATCCGCGAGCACGGCGGCAAGCCGCTGATGTGGATGACGGGCCACTCGCTGGCCAAGGCCAAGCTGAAGGAGACCGGTGCGCCGCTGGCGGGCGAGCTCTCGGGCCACATCTTCTTCGCCGAGCGCTGGTACGGCTTCGATGACGCGATGTACACCGCGGCGCGCATGCTGGAGATCCTGTCGCGCAGCGACGACCCGAGCAAGGTCCTGAACGACCTGCCCAACAGCGTCAACACGCCGGAGCTGAACGTCCCCTGCAAGGAAGGCGAGCACCATGAGGTAGTGGCCAAGCTCAAGGAGATCGCCGAGTTCCCGAACGCCAAGGAAATCATCACGATCGACGGCATCCGCGTGGAATACGACGACGGCTTCGGCCTGGTGCGCGCGTCCAACACGACGCCGGTGCTGGTGCTGCGCTTCGAGGGCCACACGCAGGAGGCGCTGGAGCGCATCCAGAAGGAAGTGCTGGCCCAGTTGGCGCGCGTGAAGCCGGACATCACCTTCACGTCCGGCCATTGAGCCGCGTGCCGATCCGTTCGATCCGTCCGATCCGTTGAGCGCCGACTCGTTCAAGGAGCGCCTGGCGCGCGGCGTCTTCAGCACGGTGCTGAGGCTGGCGACGCCGGCCTACCTGCTGCGGCTGTTCCTGCGCGGACGCCAGGAGCCGCTGTACCAGGCGCACCCGGCGGAGCGCTTCGGTTTCGGCGCGGCGATCGAGCCGGGCTCGATCTGGGTGCATGCGGTCTCGCTGGGCGAGACGCGGGCGGCGGCGGCGCTCATCGAGCGCCTGCGCCACGACCGTCCCGGCATGCGGCTGCTGCTCACGCACACCACCGCGACCGGCCGCGAGGCCGGCCGCGCGCTGCTGCGCGAGGGCGACACGCAGCGCTGGCTGCCCGTCGACACGCCGGGGGCGGTGCGGCGTTTCCTCAAGCGCACGCGGCCGGCGGTCGGGGTGCTGATGGAGACCGAGATCTGGCCCAACGTGCAGCATCAGGCGCGCAAGGCGGGGGTGCCGATGGTGCTGGCCAACGCGCGTCTGTCCGCGCGCAGCCTGCGCCGCGGCGAGCGCTTCAAGGCGCTGCTCGCGCCGGCGGCGCGCACGCTGCGGCTGGCGCTCGCGCAGACGCAGGCCGATGCCGAGCGGCTGCGCCAGGCCGGCGTGCCCGACGTGCGGGTCTGCGGCAATCTCAAGTTCGATCTCCAGCCCGATGAGGCCCAACTGACGCGCGGCCGGGCCTGGCGCGCCGGGCTGAACCGGCCGGTGGTGATGCTGGCGGTCTCGCGCGAAGGCGAGGAGGCCGCGATGCTGGCTGCGTGGAAGGACGCGGCGGCGGCGAGGGCGCGGGCCGGCTCGCCGCTGCTGCTCATCGTGCCCAGGCATCCGCAGCGCTTCGACGAGATCGCGGCGCTGGTCGGCGCCGCGGGCTTGACGCTCGCGCGCCGCAGCGCCTTCGGCACCAGCGCGATCGCGACGCCGCCCTTGAGCGCGGGCGTGGCGGACGCCTGGCTGGGCGACTCGATGCGCGAGATGGCGCTGTACTACGGCCTGGCCGATGTCGCGCTGCTGGGGGGCAGCTTCGAGAAGCTCGGCGGGCAGAACTTGATCGAGACGGCCGCCTGCGGCGTGCCGCTGTTCATGGGCCCGCACACCTTCAACTTCGCCGAGGCGGCGGAGCTCTCGCTGCAGGCGGGCGCAGCGCGCCGCGTCGAGACGCTCCCGCAGGCGCTGGATGAAGCGCTGGGGCTGCTCACGAAGCCCGAGGAGCGCGCGTCGATGGCGGCCGCCGCGACGGCCTTCGCGGCCGCGCACCGCGGGGCGGCGGCGCGGATGGCGGCGGCCATCCTGGCGCTCACTGGTTACTCGTCGACCTGACCTCACCGAGGGTGGTGACGCCCTGCAGCACCTTGGCGATGCCGTCCTGGCGCAGCGTGCGCATGCCCTCGGCCATCGCCAGATGCATCAGCTCCTCGGCCCGGCCGCCGGTCTGGATGAGGCGGCGGATCGGCCGCGAGACGGTCAGCAGCTCATGCAGCCCCGCGCGGCCCTTGAACCCCGTGTGATCGCACTTGTCGCAGCCGGGCGAGTGGTAGTGCAGCAGGTTGGGCTGCCCATAGGCGCCTTTCCATTCGGCCAGCACCGACTCGCGCGACGGCCGGTTCTCGGCCGAGAACACATGCAGGTAGTCGTCGAGCAGCTCGTTGAGCGTCGCCTCGGGCATGGGCTCCGCGGTGCGGCATGACGAGCAGATCCGCCGCACCAGGCGCTGCGCCAGCACCGCCAGCAGCGAGTCCGCGAAGTTGAACGGGTCCATGCCCATGTCCAGCAGCCGCGTCACCGTCTCCGGCGCGCTGTTGGTGTGCAGCGTCGACAGCACCAGGTGACCGGTCAGCGAGGCTTCGACCGCGATCTCGGCGGTCTCCTCGTCGCGGATCTCGCCCACCATGATCACGTCCGGGTCCGCCCGCAGGAAGGCGCGCAACGCCTTCGCGAAGGTCCAGTCGATCTTCGGATTGACCTGCACCTGCCGCAGCCCCGCCTGCGTGATTTCGACCGGGTCCTCGGCCGTCCAGATCTTGCGCTCCGGCGTGTTGATGTTGGCCAGCACCGAGTGCAGCGTCGTCGTCTTGCCCGAGCCCGTCGGCCCCACGCACAGCACCATGCCGTACGGCCGCTCCGAGGCCGCCTTCAACTCGCGCAGATTGCGCTCCGAGAACCCCAGCTTCTCCATCGGGATCGGCTTGGCCGAGGCCAGGATCCGCATCACCACATCCTCCAGCCCGTTGCTCGTGGGGATGGTCGCGACGCGCAGCTCGATCTTGTGGCGCTCCGAGAACTTGGCGAAATTGATCTTGCCGTCCTGCGGCTTGCGGCGCTCGGAGATGTCGAGGTCGCACATGATCTTGATGCGCGCGATCATCGCGCTCCGATAGGTGTGCGGCAGCTCCAGATGGGGCTGCAGCACGCCATCCTTGCGGAAGCGGATCTTGACCTTCTCCTTGCCCGGATAGGTCTCGATGTGGATGTCCGACACGTTCTGGTTGTGCGCGTCGATGATCATCGTGTTGATCAGCCGGACCAGCGAGTTGTCGCTCTGCTCGATCTGGCGTTCCTTCTCCTCCTCGCGCGCCGCCTCGCGCGCGACCTGCTCCTGGCCCTCGCGCTCCAGCGTCTCGATCAGCTTGTCGGAGCTGTCGAGCTCGAAATCCATCGTCAGCGCCGGCAGCCCGGAGGCCAGCGCCGGCTGCCCGCCGAAGCGCTCGTACGAGGTCGGGATCGCGAAGGCCAGCGAGCCCAGCCGCGACAGCGCCGGCACGACCTTGAGCTGGGTGATGAACTCGACCTCGTCGATGCAGTCGCGCCGCGTCGGGTCCTCCATCGCCACGATCAGACGGCCGTCGCGCAGCACCAGCGGCAGCACCTCCAGCCGCTTGGCCACCGAGAACGGCAGCTTGCGCACCGCGTCCGGCTCGATCGCGAAGTTGTCGGCGTCCACCAGCGGATAGCCCATCTTGCGCGCGAGCGCGGACTGCAGCTGCGCCCGCGTCACGATGCCCTTGCGCACCAGCAGCTCGCCCAGCGGCACCGAACGGTCCTGCTTCTGCTGCGCCAGCGCCTCGTCCAGCTGCGCCTGCGTCACCAGCTCCAGCGCCAGCAGCGCCTCGCCAATGCGCACCATCGGCATCTTGGCCTGCTGCTCGATCGCGATCATCAGCTGCTCGGCCGACACGATGTGCTGCGCCACGAGGATGTCGCCGACACGGCGGTCACGCAGCTCGCGCTGCTCATCGGCGGCGTCGTCGACCTGCGCCTGCGTCACCACCTGCTGGCGCACCAGCAGGTCGCCGATGCGCTCGCCGACCTCGAAGCTCACCAGCACCTCGCGCGGCACGAACATGCAGCGCACCCAGTCGCTGGTGTCGCTGACCGGCGGGAACAGGAACAGGCCCAGGTCGGTCTCGTGATGGCCGATGGTCGTGCCCTTCTGCTCCTCGCCGCCCTGGTAGACCAGCTTGAACTCGCTGCGCGGACGCTGGTCCAGCGACAGCGGATCGTTGGCGGTGGCGGGGTCGCGCGGCGGGACCTCGACGGCGTGCAGCAGCTTGAGCGCCTTGAACTGCGAGAACTTCAGCGGCATCGCATTGCGCGCCGGCGGCACCACCACCTGCGCCAGGCGCTCCGACGGCACCATCAGGATCACCTTGCCGACCGTGCGGCTGCCGTTCAGGCCGAGGATCTCGCAGGCCTGGGGCTCGCGTTGCGGGCGAGGGCGGGGATAGGCGGCGAACGGCGGCGTGGGCCACTCGAACGGCGGTGCCGCTTCAGCCGGGGCGGATCCCGGCTGGGCAAGGGACCATTGCAGCGGCACGGACGGGTCGGTCATCTGGCGGTCTCCGCGGGGAAGGCTGTCTCTGAAAGTTTCAAGCCGGGAGGGTAACCCGTTTGAGATGGGTCAACTACCCGAATAAGCAGGTGGCGTGCCTGCCGCCGTAGACTCGCCGCCATGAAGAACGTGCTGCTCACCGGCTTCGAGCCCTTTGGCGGGGAATCCGTCAATCCGTCCTGGGAACTGGCGCGGGCGCTCAACGGCGAGGTGATCGCCGGCCTGCGGGTGGTGTCGGTGCAACTGCCTTGCGTGTTCGGCGAGGCGCTGTCGCGATTGGACGAGGCGCTGGCCCGGGTGAAGCCCGCGGTGGTGCTGGCGATCGGGCAGGCGGGCGGGCGCTGCGACCTGTCGCTCGAGCGCGTGGCGATCAACGTCGACGACGCGCGCATCCCGGACAACGCCGGTGCCCAGCCCATCGACGAGCCGGTCGTGCCGGACGGGCCGGCCGCCTATTTCTCGACGCTCCCGATCAAGGCGATCGTCGCGGGGCTGCGGGAGGCGGGTTTTCCGGCGTCGGTGTCGCAGACAGCGGGCACCTTCGTCTGCAATCACCTGTTCTACGGCCTGCAGCATCGGCTGGACGGACGCGGCGTGCGCAGCGGCTTCATGCACATCCCCTATCTGCCGGAACAGGCCGCACGCCATCCCGGCGCGCCCAGCCTGCCGCTGCCAACGCTGGTCGCCGCGATGCGCGTGGCCGTCGAACTGGCGGTGACGGCCGAGGAGGCCCGCATCGGCGGCGGGCAGCTCGACTGAGCGGCCGGCTCAGGCGGAATGCTCGACCTGACCGGCGAGGGCCAGGAGTTGCCTCGCGTGCGCGGCGATCTCCTGCGCCAGCGCATCCGGCTCGAGGATGCGGAACGCGAAGGGCAGGGCGGCGAATGACAGCGCCATCCAGGGCAGCTCATCGGCCTGGCAGCGCAGCAGCACGCCGTCCTCCTGCTGCTCCAGGCTGCTGATCGCCGCCAGCGGCTGGCGGGTGAGCGCTTCCAGCGGCGCCCGCACCAGCGCGCGTACCGAGTAGGCGCGCGGCATCTCGACGAGCGAGGCGTTCAGGTGCGCCAGCACGTCGAAGCCCTCCGGGCGGCCGAAGCTCTGCGGCAGCGGATCGACCGACTCGATCCGGTCCAGCCGGAACGAGCGCAGCGCGCGCCGCAGCCCGCAATGGCCCACCGCATACCAGCGTCCGCCGCGGTATCCCAGTCCGTAGGGATCGAACGGCCGCTCGCTGAGCCGGCCTTGCATGTCCCGGTAGCGCATCGCCACGCGCTGCTGCGCCAGGGCCGCGGCGCCCAGCGTCGACAGCGCCGCCGGATTCGCCGGCACGGCCGGCTGCAGATCGAGGGCGACGCGCTCGGCGATGCCGCGCTGACGCTGCTTGAGCGCCGCCGGCAGCACGCGTTCGAGCTTGGCCTGGGCACTGGCGACGGCCGGCGCGGTGTCGGCCAGCCCCAGTTGCCGCGCGGCGAGCAGCCCCAGCCCGAGGGCGAGCGCCTCGTCCTCGCTGAACATCAGCGGCGGCAGCCGGAAGCCGGCCGCCAGGCGGTAGCCGCCGAAGCGGCCGCGCTCGCGGTCGACCGGAATGCCCAGCGCCTCCAGCGCCGCGATGTAGCGCCGCACGGTGCGGCGCTCGACCTGCAGCTCGGCCGCGATCACGGCGCCATCGAGCTGGCCGCGCGACTGCAGCAGTTCGAGCAAGGCCAGGATCCGGGAGGCTGGAAGCGACATGCGGGCGAGTCTACGGCGGCCGCGTTCGATATAGGGCGGAATCCGTCCTATATCGGTCCTACGCTGCGAGCCATTGCGCGCCACACGCCGCGCTTTTCATTTCGCTTCACACGCAACTCCGGCGCCAACGCCGCGCCGAACCAGGAGACCCCCGAATGACGCCCGCCGATCTGACCCTCTACTTCGCCCTGGTGCTGGGCATCGTGCTGATTCCCGGCATGGACATGGCCTTCGTGGTCGGCCACAGCCTGACCGGCGGGATGCGCGCGGGACTGGCGGCGCTCGCCGGCATCGTCGCGGGCGCGTTCTGCCACCTCACGATGGGGGCGATGGGACTGGCGCTGCTGCTCAAGGCCTTGCCTGGCGCGTTCACCGCCATGCTCATGGCGGGCGCGGCCTACCTGGCCTGGCTCGGCTGGGGACTGATGCGGGTCCAGCCTTGCGCCAGCCCGCAGCAGCACTCCACCGGCGGCTCACGGGCGCGCTCCGCGTTCTTTGGCGCGATGCTGACCAACCTGCTCAATCCGAAGGCTTATCTCTTCAGCCTCGCGGTGCTGCCGCAGTTCGTCCATCCGGAACGCGGCGGCCTCGCGCTTCAGCTCGGCCTGATCGGACTGGTCACGGCGGGCACGCAGATCGGCGTCTATGGCGGACTCGCCTGGCTGGCCGCTGGCGGGCGGCGCCGCCTCCAGGGCACGGACGCCGCTGCCCTGCGCCGGCAGCGGCTGCTGCTGCGCGGGGTCGGGCTGCTGCTGTGGGCGACGGCGCTCTACACCGCTTGGCAGGCCTGGGCGCAGTCGGCGTCGCCGCTGAGATGAAAGAGGGCGGGAGGGGCGGCCGAGGGCGAGGCAGCGATGGCATGTCCAAGGCGTTCGGTGGTTCTCGGTCGCGTCGCGCACGCCTTGACCGATGTCAATGATGGGGCGGCTCCCAGCGCGCGAGTGAGGCAGGTGACCCAACTGAGGGCCGGCGCTGGGCGGACACGGTCGCGGGACCGGTCGCCGGGCGCCCTTTCTTTCCCCTTGCGGGCGAGGCCCCGCGCATCGGAGTTGCTCATGTCCACTCGTCCCATCGTCCTGGCCGCGCTGACGGCCGCCCTGTCGGCGGGCACCGCCGCCACCGCCCATGCCGCCGATGGCAAGGCCAAGGAAAAGTGCTACGGCATCGCCAAGGCAGGTCAGAACGACTGTGCCGATCTGTCAGGCCTGCATGGCTGCGCCGGCGCGGCGCGCTTCGACCACGATCCCGAGGAATGGAAGTACGTTCCGCAGGGCACCTGTCATGCGGCGGGCGGGAAGACCGCGGAGGAGGCGCGCGCCGCCAAGGCCGCCAAGGCGCCTCGATGAGGGCCGGCGCCACCTTGTGGCCGGTGGCGGTGGGCGTCGGCTGGCGCCAGCCCCATTACCGGGAGGTGATGGCCACCGGCGCCCCGGGGATCGATTTCCTGGAAGTCCACACCGAGAACTTCCTCGCGCCCGGCGGCGCCACGCGGCAACTGCTGCGGGACGCCGCGCTCAAGTTCCCGCTCAGCCTGCATGGGGTGGGCATGAGCCTGGGATCCGCCGCCGGCGTCGACCTGGGCCACCTGAAGCGGGTTCGCGCGCTGGTCGATGAGGTCCGCCCCGGCCTGGTGTCCGAACATGCCGGATTCAGCCGCGTGCAGCGCGCCGCTGGCATGGCGCATGCGCATGAGCTGCTGCCCGTGCCGTTCAGCGAGCGAGGCCTGGCGCTGCTGGCCACGCAGGTGGACACGGCGCAGCAGGCGCTGGGCCGGCAGATCCTGATCGAGAACCTCAGCGCCTATGTCGCTTGGGAGGAAGACACGATCCGCGAGCCCGAGTTCTTCAACCGGCTGGCCGCCGCGACCGGCTGCGGTCTGCTGCTCGATCTCAACAACCTGCACGTGAATGCGCTCAACCGCGGGCTGGACGACGACGCGGCGGTGCGCGACTGCGCCGCCTGGCTGGACGACATCGACGCCGGCGCGGTCGGGCAATACCACCTGGCCGGGCATGCGCAGGTGGAAGGCATGGTCCTGGACCACCACGGCGGCCGCGTCGCCGAGGCGACCTGGTCGATCTACCGTCATGCGCTCGGGCGCATCGGGGCCCGCCCCACGCTGATCGAGTGGGACGCGGAGCCGCCGCAACTGGCCACGCTGGGCGAGGAAGCCGCTCGCGCGCGGCGCGAGCAGGGCGCCTTCGAGCGCGAGCTGATCGCGCCGCCGCCCGCCCGGCCGGCGCCACGATCGCCGTCGCGCCGGCGGCAGACACAGGAGGCCGGTCATGCGGCGCCTTGAATGCGATGACGATGCGCGCCAGGCGCTCCTGGCGCTGCAGGCTGGCGTGGTGGACGCGCTGCTCGCGCCGCCGGGGCGGCCCCCTTCGCAATGGGCACCGGAAGGCCTGAAGGCCTTGCCCGGCATCCGGGGCGCGCTGCCTCAGGCGCTGGGGACGTATCGCGGTCATGCCCGCGCGCTGTCGCAACGCGCGCTCCGCTCGATCTACCCCCGGCTGCGCGAGCGCATGGAGGCCGGCGCGCCCGGCAGCTTCGCGGCGATCGCCTGGTCCTGCTGGCGGCATCATGCGCCGGTCCAGGGCGATCTCGGCGACTGGGGGCAGGCCTTGATCGGCCAGCTCGCCGAAGCGCAAGCCGATGGCCTGCCGCCGGCCTGGACGGCGCTGGCGCGCCTCGAATGGGCGCTGCATCGCGTGGAGCGGATCGCCGATCCGGTGCAGGACCTGGGCTCCCTCGCGCTGCTGGGCCGGCTGCCGGCCGCGGCGGTGCGGCTGGTGCTGGCGGACCATGTCGACCTGCACCGCGGCGACGACGCCGCGATGCGCGAACTCCTGGACCTGCCGCCCGAATGCTTCGGCACCGGTCCGCGCGAAGCCGTGATCGTCTGGCGCGACGGCTGGCGCGGTCAATGGGCGGCGCTGGACGCGTCGGTGCTGGGCTGGTGCGAGGCGCTGCGCGAGGGGGCCGACCTGGAGCGCGCGCTGCAGGACGCCGGCCCGGCGTTCGACTTCAGCGCCTGGCTGCCGGCGGCCGTGGCGCGCGGCTGGTTGGCGCGGGTCGAGACCCTCTAGAACCCGCCGGAACCCTCTGCACAAGGCCGCGGGCGCCCGCCGCGGCGGCGCCTCACTCTCTGGGCCGGAAGGTGATGATCATCACCTGCGGCACCCGGCCGTCGGTGTCGGGCGGGAACTTCTCGGTCTTGTCCAGCGCCCGCAGCACGGCGTTGTCGAAGTCGGGCAGGCCGCTGGACTTGACGACCCGGCGCGCGATGATCGTGCCGTCCGGCGCGGCGCGCACCTCGACCTCGGCTTCCGGATTCGACGGACCGCCCGGATCGCTGTAGATGATGTTGGGCCGCACGCGCGCCTTGATCCGGCCCGCGTAGTTGGCCGAGGGTCCCGAGCTCTTGAGCGCCGAACCCGTCGAGGTCGGACCGCCGCTGGCCCCGGCCATGCCCTGGATGCGCCGCAGGTTCTCCTGGCGCTGCGCTTCGGCGCGGGCCTCGGACTCCTTGCGGGCCTTCTCGGCCTTGGCCTTGTCCGCCTTCTCCTTGGCGTCGTCCTTCCTGGCCTGTTCTTCCTTGGCCTTGCGGTCGCGTTCCTTCTGCTCGGCCTCTTCCTTCTTGCGCAGCTGTTCCTGCTTGCGCTTCTCGTCGGCCTCGCGCTGCTCCTGCTCTTCCTTCTGCTTGCGCTCCTTGGCCTTGGCGATCGCGATGTCGGCGTCGCGCTGGGCCTGGACCTCCTGCGGCGTGGGCTGCTGGGGTTTGGGGGGCTCGGGCTGGGGTTTCGGGGGCTCCGGCTGAGGCTGGGCCGGCAACTGCTCCTTGGGCGCGGCGGCCTGGGGCACGGCGGACCAGAGTTCGGCTTCCAGCGCCGGCACCGGCGTCGAGCGCCAGCTCACGCCGAAGCTCAGCGCCACCACCAGCAGCACGTGCGCGACGACCGCCAGGCTGAAGCCGCGGCCCAGGCCGGGCGCGGGCGGCGGCCGCAGCGGGTCGCGGTCGGGGTGGAAGCGGGAGGCCAGGCCCATGGCGGGATTCGCGGCGTTGCTCATCGAAGGGACTCGCTCCCGGCGCTCAGCGATCGGCCGGGGCGCCGTTCTTCACGGACAGCCCGACGCGCTGGATGCCCGCGCGCTGCAGCGCGTCCATCGTCTTGACGACCGCCTCGTACTTGACGTTGCGGTCGGCGGAGATGACGACCGGTGTCGCCGCGTCGCCCTTCTGCGCGTCCTTGACGCGGGCGGCCAGCGCCTTGAGCGGCACCGGGGAGGGATCCTGGTCGCCGTCGAGCTTGATCTTGAGCTGCTCGTCGGTGCCCACGATCACCTGGATCACGTGCTGCGGCTGGGCCTTGGCGGTGCCGACGCTGGGCAGGTCGACGACGCCGGTGGTGATGAGGGGCGCGCTGACCATGAAGATGATCAGCAGCACCAGCATGACGTCGATGAA
>Ga0209256_1001549_pt1 | contig 22921 bp, 24 predicted proteins | sample AraplaCol_mCL_r2_2_FD_184270 | JGI IMG/M metagenome (GOLD analysis project Ga0209256, IMG submission 184270) | Arabidopsis root microbial communities from North Carolina, USA - plate scrape MF_Col_mCL_r2 (SPAdes) (version 3) | ecosystem: Host-associated > Plants > Roots > Endosphere | place...
TGGGCCTCCCATTAGGCTGCCGAACCCGGCGCGCCCAGGGCCCCGTACAGCGCCGCCGCCGGCGCGGCCTCGGCGTAGAAACGGTCGCGGTCGGCGTCGCTGAGCGGGCGGACATAGGCGTGATAGGCCTCCATGAAGCCGAAGCTGGCGGTGGCCTGCACCCAATCCAGAAGCTCGACGTCGTTGGCGCGGTAGGCCGCGCCGGCCGGGGTGTCGCCGGTGACCCTGTCATGCATGCGCCGCACGCCGGCGATCATCTTCTCGGCGACCGACCGCGCGCCATAGACCGTGACCATGGCCGCGAGGCCGGTGCGCTTGAGGCGCGGCAGCGGGTCGCTGCGGAAGCTGGAATGCTCCCACACCCCGGTGCGCACGCGCGGCTCGGCCAGTTCCAGGATCACCGCCGTCACCCCGCCGACGAACAGCGACACCGGGTTCTTGAACACTCGCCACGACACCGAGTCCGGCGCGGCCAGGGCGGGCTCTCCGGGCGGACCGCGGAAGTCGATGCGAGGGCCGCCTTCGGGCTGGTAGAGCCCCTGGATCAGTCCCGCGATGCGGCCTTCGCCGTCGGCCATGCGCTCATCTCCTTGCGTGCGACACCCAATCCTGTTGTCATCCCGGAAGCCTTGCAGAGGCTGTCCGGGACCCAGGGGACTGGGTCAACGCCGTGCAGCCGCCCCTGGGTCCCGGACAACGCTTCGCGTTTCCGGGATGACAACCGTGGGGCGGTCTTGGATGGTCAGGCCATCTAGTTCACCCGCCGCTCCTTGCCCGCCCAGTAGGGTTCGCGCAGTTCGCGCCGCAGGATCTTGCCCGAGGCGTTGCGCGGCAGGGCCTCGATGAAGTCGATGGTCTTGGGCGCCTTGAAGCCGGCGATGCGCCCCTTGGCGAAGGCGATGATGTCGGCGGGGTCCTGGGGCGCGCCGGGCTTGAGGGCGACCACCGCCTTGACCGCCTCGCCCCACTTGTCGTCGGGCACGCCGATCACCGCCACCTCGGCCACGTGCGGATGGCCGTAGACCGCGCTCTCCACCTCGGCCGGATAGATGTTCTCGCCGCCCGAGATGATCATGTCCTTCACCCGGTCGTGGATGAACAGGTAGCCGTCCTCGTCGATGTAGCCGGCGTCGCCGGTGCGCAGCCAACCGTCGGCGTCGATCGTCCCGGCGGTCGCGTCAGGCATCTTCCAGTAGCCGGCCATGTTGGCGGGCGAGCGGACCGCTACCTCGCCGACCCTGTTCGGACCCAAGGTCTCGCCGTCGGCCCCGATGACCTTGAGCTCGGCGCCGGGCATGGGCAGGCCGGCCGAGCGCATGCGGGCGTTGCCGGCCGGATCATGGTCCTCCGGCGGCAGATAGACCACCGTGCCGGTCGTCTCGGTCATGCCGTACTGCTGGACGAAGCCGCAGCCGAACACCTCGATGCACTCGCGCAGCAGGTCCAACGGGATGGGCGCGGCGCCGTAGAGGATGTGGGTCAGGCGGCTGTAGTCCACCTGGCGGGCGCGCGGCAGGCGCACCACGATCTGCAGGGCGGCGGGCACCATGAACATCTTTGAGACCCGGTCCTTCTCGATGAAGTCCAGCACCTTGGTCGGGTCGAACTCGCGGGCCACCACGCCCTTGGCGCCGTTGACCAGGCCCACCACGCCCCAGCCGGTGCCGCCGATATGGGCCACGGGCATGGCCACCAGGCTGACATCGTCGGGACCCCAGCGGTTCCAGTCCATGTCGGCCAGGGCCGCCAGCTTGCGGGTGGCCAGGATGTTGGCGTGGGTCAGCATCGCGCCCTTGGGCCGGCCGGTGGTGCCCGAGGTGTAGAGCTGGATGGCGATGTCGGCGGGGTTGACCGACACCTCGGAGAGATCGCGCGCCGCGGCGCCGTCGCGCCATGCTTCGAAGGTGGGGTGGCCGTAGTCGTTGGCCTCCATGGCGATGACCACCGGCTGGTCCAGCATCAGCACGGCCACGTCGCGGACATGGGCCAGCAGCTCGGGGCCGACGAAGACGACCTTGGCCTCGGCGTCACCCAGAATGTAGGCGATCTCGCGCGGGGCGAGGCGCCAGCCGATCGGGGCCAGCACCACCCCGACCTTGGCCGCGCCGAACAGCAGTTCGAAATAGTGGTCGCTGTTCTTGCCGACATAGGCGATGCGGTCGCCCTTGTTCAGCCCCTCGGCCAGCAGGGCGGCGGCCACGCGGTCGGTGTGGCGATCGAACGCGGCGAAGGTCGTGGCGCGCCCTTCGAACTCCAGGGCCGTGGCCTCGGGACGCTCCTGGCGGTGATAGCGGGCGACGTCGCCCAGGGTCGTCATGCGATCGAAATCGACGGCGGCGGGTCCAGGCATTTTGACAGGTCTCCTCGCGTGCGCCGAGGCGATCTGACGTCGCCTTCGGCCTCCATGAACCTCAGGATGACGGACATTTTCAGGCCGCGGCTAGGAAAAAACGCGGCTTCCCTGGCGTCAAACGCGCGTCTCGCCTCAAGCCTTGGCGGCCAGGCGGCGGGCGTTGGCGGTGGCGGCGGCGTGTAGCGGAGTTAGCATCGCAGATTGCCAGGCCACGCCCAACGACATCATCCGGCTCCAGAACGCCATCGCGCCCATCGACGCTTCCAAGGCTGGCGCCAAGCCCCAGGTCGGCGCCTTCCAGGCCTGGGCGAGATAGCGGTTGGATTCGGCCGCCATGGCCAGCCAGGCCGGTCCGGCGGCGTGGGCGCCGCGCGCGAAGGCCAGGGGCTTTTCGGAAACCATCCGCGCCAGCTCGGCGTAGTCGCCGCGCACCGGATCATGGATCGCCTGGGCGATCATCGGCGTGCGGGCGTTGACGACGCGCAGCGAGGCCAGGGCCAGCTCGGCGCCGGTCGTGGCCAGGGCGAAGGCGTCGGCGGAGGTCGCCCTGCGGCGGGATCTGCGGGTGCGGGCCATGGCGAGGGAACGCGCGTGGGCGGCGCCTTGCTCCACGAAAAAGGCCGACCCCGCATCGCGGAGCCGGCCCCTTTGTCCGGATACGGAAGCCGCTTAGTGCGCGGCGTCCTTGGCGTCGTGACCGGAGTCCTTGGCCTGGTCACCGGCCTTCTCGGCCGTGTCGCCCGCGGCGGCGGCGGCGTCGCCGGCGGCCTTGGCGGCTTCGGTGTCGCCCGACTGGGCGGCGGTGGCGCTGGCGTTGGCGGCCTGGGCGGCGGCGTCGGCAGCCTGCTGGCTGGAGGCGGCGGCGGCGGTCGCGTCAGCGGCGGCTTCGTTGGCCTTTTCAGCCTTGGGCTGGCAGGCGGCGGCGCCGATGGCGAGGGCGGCGACGGCCGCGATGGTGACGATACGCATGCTGTGAAGTCTCCCAATAACCCCGACATCTTTGCCGTGGGCGCAAAGAGAACCCCAAGCGCGGCCTAAGGTTGCGCGCGACCACGCACGCCGTAAGTCGCCCTAAGCGCTTGACCCGACGCGGGGGTCGCCTTCACCTTGCGGGCCTCCCCAAGGATGAGCCTCCCCGCCTTGCAAGACCCGGTCGCCCCCGACCCCGTAGTGAACGCGTCACCTCCAGCCGTCGGCACCGTGCGTCGACGCCTGCTGCTGATGGCCCTGAGCCTGGTGGTGCCCGCCACCCTGTTCATGGCCCTTCTGGCCCGCGCCGAGTTCGGCGAAAGCCGCGCCCGCTACGAGCGGCAGCTGATCGCCACGACCCGCGCCCTGGTGCTGGCCACCGACCGCCAGATCGGCCAGGGCCAGAGCATCCTGCAGACCCTGGCCGTCTCGCCCGCCCTGATCTCGGGCGACATCCCCGCCTTCGAACGCCAGGCGCGCGCCGCCGTGCAGGGCGAAGGCGGCTGGATCGTGCTGCTCGACAACGAGCGCCAGCTGGTCGACACCCGCACGCCGACGGGCGAACCGCCGCCCGCGGGCGCCCTGCCGGACTATCGGTGGCAGACCATCCGCGCCGGGCGCACGACCGTGTCGAACCTGATACGCCCTGCCAAACCGGGCCAGTTCGAGCCTTTCGTCTCCATCGACATGCCGGTGATCGTCAACGGCAGGCTCTACGACCTGGCCTATCAACAACGGCCCGAGGCGTTCTCGTCGATCTTCGCCGGCCAGGGCATCCCGCCCAGCTGGACGGCCAGCATCGTCGATGACAACGCCACGCTGGTGTCGCGGTCCCGGGACGCGAACAAGTTTCTGGGTCGTTCGGCGAGCCAGGACATGCGTGACGCCATGGCCCGGGGCAGCGAGGGGGTCGTGCTGAGCCACACCCTCGACGGCACCCCCACCCTGTCGGCCTTCAGCCGCTCGGCGGCCAGCGGGTGGTCGTTCATCGTCGGCGTGCCGCGCGCCGAGTTGAGCCGCGCCAACTGGTCGTCGGTGGGCTGGCTGACGGCGGCCAGCGTTCTGCTGCTCATCCTTGGCGTAGGCGTGGCCGTGGTGGTCGCGCGCGACATCTCGGGCGCCGTGCGCGGGCTGGGCGCCGACGCCAAGGCCATGGCGGCGGGCGAGGAGATCGCGCTCGTGCCGGACCGCTATCTCGAGATCGCCGAGGTCCGGGCGGCCCTGCACGACGCCGCCGCCCAGCTGCGCGCCCGCGAGGCCGAGGAGCAGCGCGCCCATCAGCGCCAGCAGCTGATGATCAACGAGCTGAACCACCGGGTGAAGAACACCCTGTTCACGGTGCAGTCCCTGGCCCGCCAGAGCCTGGGCCGTCCTGCGGACACGCCCGGCCTGCAGGCTTTCAACGAACGGATCATGGCCCTGGCCCGGGCCCACGACCTGCTGACCCAGAGCGTCTGGGAAGGCGCCGACCTGAAGGAGATTCTCGAGGAGACGCTCGAGCCATACCTCGACCGCACCGTCCTGGCGGGCCCCTCGGTTGATCTTACGCCCAATGGCGCTCTGGCCCTGTCGATGGTGTTCCATGAGCTGGGCACCAACGCGGTCAAGTACGGTGCCCTGTCGGTTCCCGAGGGTTCGGTGACGGTCGTCTGGCACGTCGATCCCGGCGCCCAGCACCGGCTGACCTTGCATTGGGAGGAGCGTGGCGGCCCGCCCGTCTCGCCGCCAGCGCGCCAGGGCTTCGGCTCGCGCCTGATCGCCGCCAGCCTGAAGTCAGACCTGCACGGCGAGGCCCGCCTAGACTACCGCCCCAGCGGCCTGGTCTGCGTGCTGACCCTGTCGTTGTCGCACACCGGCGATGATGAGATCGACGATCAGCCGGGCGCGCCCGCCGTGGGGAACTAGCGGCGCGTTTCGGCGGCGGAAATTAGTAAGTCGTTTCTGAATTAGCACAGGAACCGGGCAAAACACCCACGAGCATCGTTCGGCGATCAATGGTCGATTGCACGACGGTTCGCGATGGTCTTACCTGCGTCGCTCACCCCCGCGGGACTTGCTCGTGAAAGGCCTGGGCGCATGACCACACCCGACACCCTGATGCTGCCGGCCCGGCCCGAGCCGATCGCCCTGCCCGTCGACAAGACGGCGGTGATCGTCATCGACATGCAGAACGCCTACGCCTCGCCCGGCGGCTATCTGGACCTGGCCGGCTTCGACATCAGCGGCGCGGCGGGGGTGATCGGCAAGATCAAGGACGTGCTGGACGTGGCCCGGAGCGCGGGCATGCCGGTGATCTATTTCCAGAACGGCTGGGACAGCGACTATGTCGAGGCCGGCGGCCCCGGCTCGCCCAACTGGCACAAGTCCAACGCCCTGAAGACCATGCGCGCCCGGCCCGAGCTGCAAGGCAAGCTGCTGGCCAAGGGCGGCTGGGACTACGAGCTGGTCGATGAGCTGAAGCCACATCCGGGCGACATCGTGCTGCACAAGACCCGCTACAGCGGCTTCTTCAACAGCCAGCTGGACAGCGTGTTGCGCTCGCGTGGCGTGCGCCACCTGGTGTTCGTGGGCATCGCCACCAACGTCTGCGTGGAGTCGACCCTGCGCGACGGCTTCTTCCTCGAATATTTCGGCACCGTGCTGGAGGACGCCACCCACCAGGCGGGCCCCGACTTCGTCCAGAAGGCCGCGCTCTACAACATCGAGACCTTCTTCGGCTGGGTCTCGACGACGGCGGATTTCAAGGGGGCGGTCAGCCAACGCGAGACTTGAGGAGCGAAATCCAGAGCCGTTGTCATCCCGGAAGCCTCGCAGAGGCTGTCCGGGACCCAGGGGACTGGGCTGGCGCGGTGCGGTTCACCTGGGTCCCGGACAAGCGCTTCGCGCTTTCCGGGATGACAACTGGAATTGGAAGGAAAGCCAAATGCCCAAGACCGTCATCATCCCGCCCGGCACGGGCACGCCCATCGCGCCGTTCTCGCCGGGCACCCTGGCCGACGGCGTGGTCTATGTCTCGGGAACCCTGGCCTTCGACAAGGACAACAACGTCGCCAATCCCGACGACGCCGAGGCCCAGACGCGCCAGGTGCTGGAGACCATCAAGTCGGTCATCGAGACCGCCGGCGGCACCATGGACGACGTGACCATGAACCACATCTTCCTGACCGACTGGTCCAACTACCAGACGATCAACAAGGTCTATGCCGAATACTTCCCCGGCGACAAACCGGCCCGCTACTGCATCCAGTGCGGCCTGGTGAAGCCCGGCTTCGTGGTCGAGATCGCGTCGGTCGCGCACATCGGCAAGAAGTAGGATGCGCAGCGGAACCGTCGACGGCCTGTACTACGAGGTCCATGGCGCGGCCGACCGCGCCACGGCGATCCTCTCGGCCGGGCTGGGCGGTTCCGGGGCCTTCTGGGCGCCGCAGATGGACGCCCTGCTCAGCCGGTTCCGCGTCGTGCTCTACGACCACCGCGGCACGGGCCGCAGCGAGCGGACGATCCCCATCCCCTATTCGGTGGCGGCCATGGGCGACGACATGGTCAAGATCATGGACGCCCTTGGCCTGGACCGCGCCCACGTCGTGGGCCACGCGGCGGGCGGAAACGCCGGGCTGGCGATGGCGCTGGACCATCCGGACCGTATCGACCGGCTGGTGGTGGTCAACGGCTGGTCGCGGCCCGACCCGCACATCCAGCGCTGCTTCGACACCCGTCTGGCCCTGCTGAACAACACCGGCGTCGAGGCCTATGTCCACGCCCAGCCGCTGTTCCTGTATCCGGCCGACTGGCTGAGCGCCAACCACGCCCGGCTGGAGGCCGAGGAGCCGCACCACGTGGCCGGCTTCCCCGATCCGGACGTCATGCGCGCCCGCATCCAGGCCCTGCTGAGCTTCGACATCGACGCCGACCTGGACCGGATCACCTGTCCGGTCCTGGTCAGCGCCTCGGCGGACGACATGCTGGTGCCGCTGGCCTGCTCGCGCCGCCTGGCCGAGCGCCTGCCGAACGCCACGCTCGACATCACGCCCTGGGGCGGCCACGGCTTCACGGTGACCGCGCCGGACGCGTTCAACGCCAGGGTCATCCGCTTCCTAGAGCGGGACACGGCATGACCCGCCAAACAACACTGTCATCCCGGACAAGCGCGCAGCGCGCCGATCCGGGACCGACGCGTGAGCTCAGCGCTTCTGGCGGTCCCGGGTCTTCGCTTCGCTACGCCCGGGATGACAGCCGCTTTGAATTTCTGGAGGGGTAGAAAAATGGAAATCGGCGTCTTCATTCCGATCGGCAACAATGGCTGGCTGATCTCCGAGGCGGCTCCGCAGTACATGCCGTCGTTCGAGCTGAACAAGACCATCGTGCAGAAGGCCGAAAAGTACGGCTTCGACTTCGCGCTCTCGATGATCAAGCTGCGCGGCTTTGGGGGCAAGACCCAGTTCTGGGAGCACAACCTCGAGAGCTTCACTCTGATGGCAGGCCTCGCCGCCGTGACCAGCAAGATCAAGATCTTCGCCACCGCCGCCACCCTGACCATCCCGCCGGCCATCGTGGCCCGCATGGCCTCGACCATCGACTCGATCGCCCCGGGGCGGTTCGGCATCAACCTGGTCACCGGCTGGCAGAAGGCCGAGTACGACCAGATGGGCCTGTGGCCGGGCGAGCAGCACTATACCGACCGCTACAACTACCTGGCCGAATACGCGACGGTGCTGCGCGAGTTGCTCGACACGGGCGTGTCGAACTTCAAGGGCAAGTACTTCCAGATGGAAGACTGCCGGGTCAGCCCGCATCCGGAGGAGACCAAGCTGATCTGCGCCGGCTCGTCCAACGAGGGCCTGGCCTTCACAGCCCAGTACGCCGACTACAGCTTCGCCCTGGGCAAGGGCGTCAACACCCCCACCGCGTTCGGCGGGGTCAACGACCGCCTGAAGGCCGCCGCCGACAAGACCGGCCGCGACGTGGCCTCCTACATCCTGTTCATGATCATCGCCGACGAGACCGACGAGGCGGCCATGGCCAAGTGGCAGGCCTATCGCGCCGGCGCCGACCAGGAGGCCCTGGCCTGGCTGACCAACCAGGCGGCACCCAACGCGGCGGCGGGCTCGACCACCAACACCACCCAGCTGGCCGCGCCGGAATCGGCGGTGAACCTGAACATGGGCACGCTGGTGGGATCGTACGAGAGCGTCGCGCGGATGCTCGACGAGGTCGCCGCCGTCGAGGGCACGGCCGGGGTGCTGCTGGTGTTCGACGACTTCGTGAAGGGCGTCGAGGACTTCGGGACTCGGGTGCAGCCGCTGATGAAGTCGCGGAAGGGAGTCTGAGGCTCACCCACTTGCCCCCACCTGGCGGCTACGCCGCCTGTCCGCCCCCATAGGGGGCGGAGGTCGCGCGATACCCTCTTCCCTCTCTGGGGGAAGACGACCGCGAAGCGGTCCGTAGGGGGCAAATGTTCACCCCCTCCAGACTTTCAGATCAGTCCACCGCCAGCATGTCGATCAGCTTCAGCCGGAACACCAGCGTGCTGTTGGCCGGGATCGGGCCGGTGGCGCGTTCGCCATAGGCCAGGTCGGCGGGGATCCAGAGGGTCCATTCGTCGCCGACATGCATCAGCGGCAGGGCCTCCAGCCAACCGGGGATCAGCCCCTCGGCCGGCATGATCGCCGCCTGGCCGCGCTGGAACGAGCTGTCGAACACTGTGCCGTCCAGCAGCTTGCCTTCGTAGTGCACCTTGACGATGTCGCCGACCTTCGGGGACTTGCCGGTCTTGGGCCCCGAGGTCGTGACCTTGTACTGCAGGCCGGAGGCCGTGGTGACCACGCCCGGCGCCTTGGCGTTCTTGGCCAGGAACGCCTTGCCCTCGGCCAGGGTCTTCGACGTGTCGATGGCGGCCGACAGCTGGGGCGGCGCCGAGGCTTCCTGCGCCAGGGCGGGGGTCGAGAGCAGACAAAGGCCCAGGACCAGGCCGGCGATGCGGTTCATGAGAGACTCACAGTACGATCGAGAGCGGAAGCCGCTCGAAGCTGGACTGTCTTTCATGGACCCGTGGCGGCATCAAGACCGCCCGTCCCCAAGCACGGTCCGAGACGAGCGGCGGCGAAGGAGGGAGCCATGGCCAGATATGCCGGTCCGTCGGCCGACCTGCGCCACTGGTGGCAGCGCCACCCGTGGGCCGGCCTGTATTGCGGGTGGTTCGCGATCGGCGCGGTGGCGCTGGGGGTCTCGCGATTGTGGGGCCTCGAGCGGCCGTAGAGCTCCTCCCCAATGATCCGCTCGTCCCGAAATTTTTGGAAGGCGCGCGCTATGAAAAGGCCGCCGGCGTTTCCGCCGACGGCCCTTTCAAGCTCTGAAAATTCCAGCGCCTACTTCTTCGGCGAATAGATGTCGTCGAGGCGCGCGGGCGTGCCTTCGATGCGCTCCAGGCGCGGGTACTTCAGGCCGCCGCGGTAGTCGATCTTGACCGTCCGATAGCGCTCGCCGTCCTTGATCAGCAGCTCCATCAGCGGGGCGTCGGCCTTGGACGCCGCCTTGATGGCGTCCTTGATCAGGTCATCGCTATAGGCCGTGCCGTTGACCGCCACGATGGTCTCGCCGGCCGTCAGGCCCGCCTTGAAGGCCGGGGTGTCCCAGTTGACCGCCGACAGCAGGCCGGCGGCGCCGATCGTGATCCCCACCGAATAGCTGAGGTTGACGATCTTGCCCTTGGTTTCGGCCGCCTTGAAGAACTCGGTCGGCGTGTCGGTATAGACCAGCTTGTAGCCGCCGCGGGTCAGGCCATCCAGCGGCGCGCGCGCCGACAGGCCCTCGACGCGGGTCTTCAGGAACGTCGCCCAGTCATAGGGAACCACGCCGTTCAGCGTGCGGACCACTTCGTCGAAGTCGTAGGTCAGGACGACGTACGAGCCGTTGTCTTGGCCGAAGAAGGCCTTGGCGAAGTCGTCCAGCGACTTCTTGCCGTTGGTCTTCTCACGGATCAGCGTGTCGGCGTCGAGCCAGATCAGCTGGCCTTCCGAGTAGTAGTCCTCGCTGCGTTGCCAGCTGGTCCACGAGGCCGGCTTGCGGTTGGCGATGATCGGGTCGTTGGTGGTGTCCAGCACGTTGCGCCAGTTGCGGCCGGCGCGGGTGTCGTAGAGGGCGGCGGTGATGGCCAGCGACTCCAGGCCCTGCTGCTTAGTCTGCAGGCCCGAACGCGAGGCCAGTACGTTGCCCCAGTACTGGGTCTGGCCCTCATAGACCCACATCAGGCTGTCGCGCATCGGCTCGTTCAGCGTGGGGGTATAGAGGTCGGCGCCGCGGCGGAACTTGCCGTTCCACGAGTGGGTGTACTCGTGGGCCAGCAGGTCGCGGCCCACATAGGTCTTTTCCCAGTCGGTGAAGTACTTCGGAACCACGCCGTTCTCGCTGGAGCGGTGATGCTCCAGGCCGATGCCGCCCATCTTGTCGGTCAGGGCCAGCAGGAAATCGTAATGGTCGTAATGGTGCGAGCCGTAGAGCTTGTAGGCCTGCTGCACCAAGTTGCGGTGGGCCTGAAGGGCCTCAGGCTTGATTTCCAGGAGATCGGGCTTGTCGGCGACGATGTTCAGGCGAACCGGCGTGGTCGCGCCCGGGTCGAGGTCGACCTGCTTGAAATAGCGGCCGGCGAACATCGGCGAGTCGACCAGGGTCTCGAAGGTGGTGGTCTTGAAGGTCGTGGACTGACCGCTGGTCGAGGCCTTCTCCAGGGCGGTTCCGAAGCCCCAGCCTTCCGGCAGCTTGACGGTCGGCTCGATCTGGATGCGGCGGGTGTAGTAGCCGGCCGGGTAGAAGCCCAGCTGCAGGAACTGCACGTTCATCATGTCGTCGGTGACGAGGATGCGGCCCACGTCGGACTTCACCGGGGTCAGGAACTGGAAGCTGACCTGCACCTCGGTGGCGCCTTCCGGCACGTCGAAGTGGAAAGCGTGGACGGCGACCGGGTCGCGGGTCCACGGCAGGGTCTTGCCGCCGGCGGTGATCACAAGGCCGGCCACCTTGTCCAGGTCGTTGCGCGGCGAGTGGCCGCCCGGGACCCACTGCGGGTACAGGATCGTCATCGGGCCGGACTTGGTGACGGGGATCGTCTCGCGGATCTGGAAGATCCGGCGGTCCAGGTCGGTGGCGTCGATGTTCAGCTTCAGCACGCCCGGATAGGCGATGTCCTGGGCGGCGACGATCGGCGGGGTCGGCGGGGCCTGGACCGGCAGGCGCTCCTGAGCGACGGCGGTCCCAAAGGTCAGCGAAAGGGCGAGGGCGGAGGCGGTAAAGAACAGCGTTTTCAAGAAACGACCCCAATGCGACGCGCGGGCATGCTCCCACGACGAAAGGCGGCATACTTCTCCTCTAAAGCCCGGCTTGTCGAGGTTGTTAGTCGCGGTGGACGGTCAGTCGGCTGAGTTTTTGGGACGAGCTTTCCAGACGGGCAGGCGGTGACCTTGGACGATCCGCGTTACGCGGCGCGGCGCGGCGCGGCGCGGCGCGGCGCGGCGGACGGTCCGACGATGGTCGCGGTTGGAACGCCATAAAAATGCGGAGGTTGGACGGGAAGGCGAGCCCGAGATCGTCGAGAACACCTCGTACGCAACGTCCACAACCCGTCGCGGACGGTGTTCCCGCCGCCTCGCGCCACGCCCGCGGCGCGGCCATCATCGTCGTGCCCGGCGGCGGTCATCGGATGCTTGTGTGCGTCAACGAAGGGGTCGGACCGGCCAAGTCCCTGGATGAGCAGGTTCGCAAGGTCGGCGTGTCGGCCGAGTGACACATGTTCGCGGACATGGACCACGGCTTCAACATCGCCGCCCATTCCGAAAGCCTGTCGATCCTGTATTGGCCCGACCGGTTGGCCGACTGGTTGGCCGACGGCGGCTGGTTCCCGCCAAGCCCCTCGGTCCCCGCCAAACTCTCGAAGCCCTGAAGGCCGCTCCTAGGCCGCCTGCTCCCAGCGCGCTTCCAGCGCCCGCACCGCGCCCAGCAGGCGGCCGGGGGTGATCGGCTTTTCCAGGCTGGCGTCGCCGCGCTCGTCGTCGTTCAGCAGATGCTCTTCGCGAGCCGAGGCCAGCAGCACGGCGGTGCGCGCGCCCCGGCGGCGGCGGGTGGCCTTGATGAGTTCGCCGCCGTTCATGCGCGGCATGGAGAAGTCGGTGATCAGCAAGTCGGGATCGAAGGCGTCCATGACCTCCAGCGCCTGCGCGCCGTCGCGGCAGACCAGCACGTCGAAGCCGGCCTCGCTGAGCGTGATTTCGTGGATGGTGGCCAGAAGGATATCGTCCTCGGCCACTAGGATCTTTTGCAACGCGCGCCCCCGACGAGCTTAACGATTGGTAAACGCAATCTAACCGCCCCCGCGTCCTGCGTCCCCGCGCGCTATCGTCGCACTGCGCGCCTCCAGGATTCCTTAACGCCGCTAGGGGCTTGCACTTGCAAGTCGTTCTCAATATGGGAAGAAAGCTCGACTGGGCTCGCCGCCGCCAACCTCCCGCACCTGGATTTCGTGAAGACCGCACCCGCCCAGCAAAGCCGCTCGTTCTGGCTCAAGCAGCTGCACCAGTGGCACTGGATCAGCGCCGCCCTGAGCCTGGTCGGCATGCTGCTGTTCGCCGTCACCGGCTTCACCCTGAACCACGCCGGCCAGATCGAGGCCGAGCCCAAGGTGGTCAGCCTCAAGGCGACGCTGCCCGCCGACCTGCTGGCCCAGCTGGCCTCGGGCCCGGCCGAAGGCAAGCGCCCCCTGCCGATCAAGGTGGAGACCTGGCTGGACAAGGCCGTCGACGCCGACATCGCCCGCCGCGAGGGCGAGTGGTCGGAAGAAGAGGTCTACATCGCCCTGGCCCGTCCCGGCGGCGACGCCTGGATCAGCATTGACCGGGCGACCGGCGCCGTGGAGCACGAGAAGACCACGCGCGGCGCGATCAGCCTGCTCAACGACCTGCACAAGGGCCGCAACGCCGGCAAGGCCTGGAGCTGGTTCATCGACATCTTCGCCGGAGCCTGCGTGGTGTTCGCGGTCACCGGCCTGATCCTCCTGCAGTTCCACGCGCGGGCCCGCCCCCTGACCTGGCCCCTGGTGGCCGGTGGTCTGGTGATCCCGCTGCTGCTCGTCATCCTCTTCGTCCACCTGTGAGGCGTCCCGCCATGAAGCGCTCCCTTTCCCTGCTGACCTTCTCGGCCCTCGGCGCCGCCACCACGCCGGCCCTGGCCGCCGACCTCAACGTCACCGTCGAGGTCCCGCGCCTGACGGTGGCCGAGTATCACAAGCCTTACGTCGCCATCTGGATCGAGAACCCGGCCGACGCCACCGCCGCCGGCACCCTGGCGGTCTGGTACGACGCCGACTCCAAGGAGGACAAAGGCGTCAAGTGGCTGAAGGACATGCGCCAGTGGTGGCGCAAGGCCGGCCGCACCATGAGTTTCCCGGCTGACGGGATCAGCGGCGCCACCCGCGCCCCCGGCCCGCAGAAAGTGGTCTTCGCCGGCGCCAAGGGCCCGCTGAAGGACCTCAAGCCGGGCCAGTACAACCTGGTGGTCGAGGCCGCCCGCGAGGTCGGCGGCCACGAGGCCGTCCGCGTGCCGTTCACCTGGGGCAAGCCCGGCAAGCCCGCCACCGCCAAGGGGACGGCCGAACTCGGCGCCGTCACCGTCGCCGTCAAATAGAACCAGAGAGAAACGCCATGACCTTCAAGAAGCGCCTTCTCGCCGTCGTCGCCGGGGCCGCCCTGGCCCTGCCGATCGTCCTGCCCACCGCCGCCAACGCCCACCGCGCCTGGCTCGTGCCTTCGGCCACCGTGCTGTCGGGCGAAAGCGCCTGGGTCGGGGTGGACGCCGCGATCTCCAACGAGCTGTTCTACGCCGACCACAACGCCATGCGCCTGGACGCCGTGGTCGTCACCCAGCCGGACGGATCGGTCGAGAAGATCCAGAACCCGGCGACCGGCAAATACCGTTCGATCTTCGACGTCCAGCTCAGCAAACCGGGCACCTACAAGATCGGCTCGTCCACCAGCAGCGTCATGGCCAGCTGGACGCAGGACGGCCAGGTCAAGCGCTTCCGCGGCTCGCCCGAAGACTTCGCCAAGCAAGTCCCGGCCGGCGCCGCCGACCTGAAGACCATCAAGAGCTTCAACCGCAACGAGACGTTCGTCACCCGCGACGCGCCCACCACCACGGTGTTCGCCCCGACCGGCAAGGGGCTGGAGCTGGTCCCGGTGACCCACCCCAACGACCTGGTGGCGGGCGAGGCGGCGACCTTCAAGTTCCTGCTGGACGGCAAGCCGGCCGCCGACCTGGAAGTGACCTTCGCCCCCGGCAATTCGCGCTACCGCGCCACGCCCGGCGACTTCAAGGTCAAGACCGGCGCGGACGGGTCGTTCAAGGTCACCTTCCCCGAGGCGGGCATGTACTGGATGAACGCCACGGTGCGCAGCGGCGAGACCGGACGAGGCCCGGGCGGCCCTGGCGGCGGCATGGGCGGTCCGGGTGGCGGCGCCCCCGGCGGCGCTCAAGCCCCCGCCACGCCCCTGGCCGGCAACGGCATGAGCGCGGGCTACACCGCCACGCTCGAAGCGCTGCGGCCGTAGCCACAATCGTTGTCATCCCGGAAGCCTGCAGAGGCTGTCCGGGGTGACAACGCTCTAAACGATCCTCCTATGACCCGCGTCCTCGTCCCCCAGCTGACCGAACCGCCCGCCCGCCCGATCGGCGGCGCGGTGCTGGCGCTGGCCGGCGAGACCATGGGCACGACCTGGTCGGTGCGGCTGGTCGCCCCACCCACGGCGAAAGCCGACGCCCTCACGGCCATGGTCCAGCGCGAGCTGGACCAGGTGGTCCGCGAGATGAGTCCCTGGGAGCCGCTCTCGGTCCTGTCGCTCTACAACCGCGCCCCCGCTGGGAGCTGGACCGACCTGCCCCCGGCCTTCGCCCAGGTGCTGCGCTGCGCGCTGGAGATCGCGGAGGTCAGCGACGGCGCCTTCGACCCGACCCTGGGCGCTTTGGTCGACCTCTGGGGCTTTGGCCCCCTCGCCTTCTCCGGCGCGCCGCCGACGGCCCACGACCTCGCCGAAGCGCGCGAAGCCGCCGGCTGGCGTAAAGTGACGCTGGACGGCGACAGGCTGCTGCAGCCCGGCGGGCTGCGCCTGGACCTCAACGGGATCGCCAAGGGCTTCGCGGTCGACCAGGTCGCCGCCGCTCTCGATCGCGCGGGCGTCCGCTCGTACCTGGTCGAGGTGGGCGGCGAACTGCGCGGGACCGGCGCCAAGCCCGACGACCAACCCTGGTGGGTCGAGCTGGAGCGGCCGCCCGTAGCTAATGACGGCTTGCGGACCCTGGTCGCCCTGCACGGCCTGTCGGTGGCGACCTCGGGCGACTACCGCCGGTTCTTCGATCACGACGGCCGCCGATACGCCCACACGCTCGACCCGGCCGCCGCCGCGCCGGTCGCCAAGCCCACGGCCAGCGTCACCGTGCTGGACCAAAGCTGCATGCGCGCCGACGCCTTCGCCACGGCCCTGACCGTGATGGCGCCCGACGCCGCCCTGGCCTTCGCGACGGAGCACGAGCTGGCCGCGATGATCCTCACGCACGGCCCGACCGGCCTGGAGGAGCGCCTGTCGCCCGCCCTGTCGGCGATGCTCGACGAATGACCGCTTTCGAAACCCTGTCGCCCGAACGCCTGCAGGCGGCCGGGCTGGTGCTGGGCGGCTACGTCCTGTTCTGCCTGGCTATCGCCGTGCGCGAGGCCCTGCGCCGCCGCGCCGCTCGCCGCGCGGCCGATGCGCTGTCGACAGGAACCGGGACGAGCGTGCTGGTCGTCCACGCCAGCCAGACCGGCTTCGCCGAGGAACTGGCCCTGGCTACCGGCCGACTGCTGGGCGACGCCGGGGCGCGGGTTACGCTGAAGAGCCTGGCGGACGTGACCGCCGCCGACCTGGCGCGGGGAGGTCGCGCCTTGTTCGTGGTCAGCACCACCGGCGAAGGCGACGCCCCCGACGCCGCTCGCCGTTTTATCCGCGACGTGATGGCCGGCGAGCCCCCGCTGCATGGCTTGAGCTACGGCGTCCTGGCCCTGGGCGACAGCAGCTACGCCCAATTCTGCGCCTTCGGCCGGACTCTGGACGCCTGGCTGGCCCGCCACGGCGCGGCGCCGCTGTTCGACCGTGTCGAGGTGGACGACGGCGATCCGGCCGCCCTGCGCCACTGGCAGGGCCAAGTCGGCCTGCTGGCCGGCGTCACCGACGCGCCCGACTGGACCCGTCCGCGCTACGGTCGCTGGCGGCTGGCCGACCGCCGCCGCCTGAACCCGGACAGCCCCGCCGACGCGGCCTTCCACCTGCGGCTCGAGCCCCTCGACGCCGCCACCTGGGAGGCCGGCGACATCCTGGAGGTCGGCCCGCGCAACGATCCGGCCGAGGTCGCCGCCCTGCTGGCGCGGTTGGGCTTGGCCCCCGCTGCTCCGGTTTCGGCCGAAGACGGTGCGACCCTGGCCGAGGCCCTGTCCTGGCGACGCCTTCCGCACGACGACACGCCGCCCGCGACCACCGCCCAAGCCCTGGTCGACGCCCTGCCGCCCCTGCCCCACCGCGAATACTCGATCGCCTCGCTGCCGGCCGACGGCGGGGTCGAGCTGCTGGTCCGGGCGATGAAGCGGGCCGACGGGCGGCTGGGTCTGGGCTCGGGCTGGCTGACGGCCTACGCCGGCGAAGGGGCCGAGATCGCCGCCCGGGTGCGCACCAACCGCGCTTTCCACGGTCCGGCCGATAACCGGCCGCTGATCCTGATCGGCAACGGCACGGGCTTGGCCGGGCTGCGCGCCCATCTGAAGGCGCGGGCGGCGCGCGGACATCACCGCAACTGGCTGGTGTTCGGCGAACGCACGGCGGCCCACGACTTTTTCCATCGCGAGGAGATCGAAGCCTGGCGCGCGAACGGCGTCCTGGCCCGCCTGGACCTGGCGTTCTCCCGCGACCAGGACCGCAAGGTCTATGTCCAGCACCGCCTGGCGGAAGCCGCCGACACCCTGCGCGCCTGGATCGCCGAGGGAGCGGCGATCTATGTCTGCGGTTCGCTGGAGGGGATGTCGGGTGACGTGCACGCCGTGCTGGTGTCCACGCTGGGCGCGGAGACGATGGAACGCCTGACGGACGAGGGGCGGTACCGGCGGGACGTGTATTAGGCGGGGACATGCCCTTGCGGCGTGTCCCCAACAGCATCCACGGATGCCAAGACTTGGGACACGCCGCAAGGGCATGTCCCCGTCAGCTGAGCGCCGCCCGCTCTTCCGGCGTATTTGCCCCCCGCAGCCTCGCCCGCATCGCTTCGTCGCAGGCCAGCGCCACCAGGCCCGCCCGCTCGACCAGCCGTCGCAGCGGCCAGCCCGCCTCGGCGTCCTCCGGCAAGGCCGACAAGCTCACCACCATGGGCACGGGCAGGCCGTCATAGACCGCCCCCGGCGCCTCCGCCGCCAGCAGCGGCGCCAGGTCCTCGACCGTCGCCGTCGGCGCGTCCACCGCCAGCACCAGGGCCCGCTTAAGGCCTTTCGCCAGCAAGGCCCGCGCGCCAGCCAGTACGCCCCCCACCGGGCCCGCGCCCGGCGAGGGATCGTCGACATGGTCCAACCCATGGTCCCGCCCCGCCGTCAGCACCCGCACGGCGCCGGCCGCGCTCGCCAGGGCCGCCACGCGATCGACCGCCCTCTGGCCGTCCCAATCCAGGGCCGCCTTGTCGGCGCCCATGCGGCGCGAGGCGCCGCCTGTCAGGATGATCGCCCCGAAAGGGATGGTGCTTGGGGTCATGGCCTCAATCTAGGTCAGACAAAGTTCGTCGTTCGCTCCCTTGTTGCCCGCAATGGATCCGGACGAAAGCAGGAAACGGCGGCGTCGTGATCGCGCTGTCAGTCCCCCTGTTTCATCAAAGACTTGCGCGTCGTCTTCCAAGACACGACCAAAACGGTCTAGTGTCCGCCGCCATCAAGGGACGGACCATCGATGAACGACCGTAACGAGCGTCAACGCCGCCGCACGACCCAGAGCGCCACCATCCGCGACGTGGCCGCCCTGGCCGGCGTGTCGCCCATGACGGTGTCGCGCGTCATCAACCGCGAGACGACGGTCAAGGAAGAGACGCGGGCGCTGGTCGAGGCGGCCATCACCGAGCTGAACTACGCGCCCAATCCGGCCGCCCGCAGCCTGGCCGGCTCGGCCCCGTTCCGCATCGGCCTGCTCTACGACAACCCCTCGACCGGCTATCTGTCGGAGTTCCTGGTCGGCGCCCTGGACGAAAGCAGCCGCACCGGCGCCCAGGTGGTGATCGAAAAACTCGCCGAGCCCGAACTGGCCGGCGCCACCCTGACCCGCCTGCTGAAGACCGGCGTCGACGGCCTGATCCTGCCCGCCCCGCTCTGCGAAAGCGCCACGGTGCTGGCCGAGGTCAAGAAGGCCGGCGCCGCCGCTGTTGCGGTGGCCCCTGGCATGCCCAGCGCCGACATGGCCACCATCCGCATCGACAACGAAGCCGCCGCTCATGAACTGGGCGAGCACCTGCTGGCGCAGGGCCACAAACGCTTCGGCATCATCAAGGGCCACCCAAACCAGACGGTCAGCCAGCAGCGCCTGGACGGCTTCCTGTCGGCCCTGAAGGCCGCCGGTGTCCCCGACGAGAACGTCCGCGTCGAGCAAGGCTATTTCACCTATCGCTCGGGCCTGGAAGCGGCCGAGCGCCTGCTGGGCGAAGACGATCGCCCCACCGCCATCTTCGCCGGCAACGACGACATGGCCGCCGCCACGGCGGGCGTCGCCCACCGCATGGGCCTGGACGTGCCGGAAGACCTGTCGATCGTCGGCTTCGACGACACCTCGATCGCCGCCAACATCTGGCCGCCCCTCACGACCGTGCGCCAGCCGATCGCCGACATGGCCCGCGCCGCCGTCGACCTTGTGCTGGAAGAGATCCGCCGCCAGCGCGGCAAGACCGGCGAGCCTCGCCAATTGATGCATCCGCACACGGTGATCGTGCGGGACTCGACAGGTCCGGCGCCCAGCGAAGGCTGATACGCGCCCCGCCGGCCCCAAGGACCGGCTCATCCAATCAATTGTAATATCAAATCACTGACTTGCGCGACCATGCATGTTAGCGCTAACAGATGAGCCGACGTGAACGAGCGTGGCCATGGTCCGGTCTCGAAAGCTCGGCAAGGGAGAAGACGCGGTGGGCATTTTGGAGTTCCTTCCCGACGACTGGCGCGACGCGACCCTGTTGGGCCGCATCGACTTCGGCGACGGCCCGACTCCGGTGCTGATCCGCGGCGGGCGGATCGAGGACGTCAGCAAGATCGCCCCGACCACCTCCGACCTGATGAACGCCTTCGAGCCCGGCGCGGCGATTCCGCGCGGCGAGGACCTGGGCCCGCTCGAGGCGCTGGACGTGCGTCCGGTCTGGGCCAACCCGGAAGGCGCGGCCGCCAAGCTGCTGGCTCCGGTCGACCTGCAAGTACTGAAGGCCGCCGGAGTCACCTTCGCGGTGTCGACCCTGGAGCGGGTGATCGAGGAGCGCGCCCGGGGCGACGCCGCCGCCGCCCTGAAGATCCGCGAGCAGCTGTCGGCCAGCATGGGCGGCGACCTGCGCAGCGTGAACCCGGGTTCCGAAGGCGCCGAGCGCCTCAAACAGACCCTGATCGCCGACGGCCTGTGGTCACAATATCTGGAAGTCGCCATCGGCCCCGACGCCGAGATCTTCACCAAGGGCCCGACCCTGTCGTCGATGGGCTGGGGCGACCACGTGGGTGTCCGCAGCGACAGCCACTGGAACAACCCCGAGCCGGAAGTCGTGCTGCTGTGCGACGGCCAGGGCCGCATCCGCGGCGCCTCGCTGGGCAACGACGTCAACCTGCGCGACTTCGAAGGCCGTTCGGCCCTGCTGCTCAGCAAGGCCAAGGACAACAACGCCAGCTGCTCGATCGGCCCGTTCTTCCGCCTGTTCGACGACGGCTTCAGCCTCGATGACGTCCGCACCGCCGAGGTCACGCTGAAGATCACCGGCCGCGACAACTTCGTGCTCGACGGCCACAGCAACATGAGCCTGATCAGCCGCGATCCCGCCGTCCTGGCCGGCCAGGCCTACGGCAAGCAGCACCAGTATCCGGACGGCTTCGCCCTGTTCCTGGGCACGATGTTCGCCCCGATCCAGGACCGTGACGCGCCGGGCCAGGGCTTCACCCACAAGGTTGGCGACCGCGTGCGCGTGGCCACCCCGAAGCTGGGCGTGCTGGAGAACGAGGTCACCACCTGCGATCTCGCCGCCCCGTGGACGTTCGGCGTCTCGGCCCTGATCCGTAACCTCGCCGGCCGAGGCCTGTTGTGAACATAGAAGTGAAGCTTCCGCCAGCGAGCACCGCCCAAGTGACCCCCTCCTCAGCCATCTATCCCAGCCTTCGGGGCAAGCGCGTCGTCATCACCGGCGGCGGCTCGGGCATCGGCGCCGGCCTTGTCGCCGGCTTCGCGCGCCAGGGTTCCGAGGTGATCTTCCTCGACGTGGCCGACGCGGATTCCAAGGCCCTGGCCGAGCAGCTGTCAGGTTCGGACATCGCGCCGGTCTATATCCGCTGCGACCTGATGGACCTGGACGCGGTGGCCAAGACCTTCGCCCAGATCGGTCCCATCGACGTGCTGGTGAACAACGCCGGCAACGACGACCGCCACAAGCTGGCCGACGTGACGCCCGCCTACTGGGACGAGCGCATGAACGTGAACCTGCGCCACATGCTGTTCTGCACCCAGGCCGTGGCCCCGGGCATGAAGGCGCGTGGCGGCGGGGCGGTGATCAACTTCGGTTCGATCAGCTGGCACCTGGGCCTGGAAGACCTGGTCCTTTACGAGACCGCCAAGGCCGGCATCGAGGGCATGACCCGCGCCCTGGCCCGCGAGCTGGGCCCCGACGACATCCGCGTCACCTGCGTGGTGCCGGGCAACGTCAAGACCAAGCGCCAGGAGAAGTGGTACACGCCGGAAGGCGAGGCCGAGATCGTCAAGGCCCAGGCCCTGAAGGGCCGCCTGGTCCCCGACCACATCGCCTCGCTGGTGATGTTCCTGGCCTCCGACGACGCCGCGCTCTGCACCGGCCACGAATACTGGATCGACGCCGGCTGGCGTTGATCGGCGCGTCCCTTCCCCTCCCGGCCGCCGTCGAAGACGTCGCGCCGACACCGACCTTTGGAGAGGCTGTCGCCAGGCGGCTGAGGGGGTATACCGCCTGTGAACTGAGAGGACGTCGCGCATGCCCACCCCCACCTGCGTCTGGGACCTGAAGGCCACCCTCGGCGAGGGGCCGATCTGGTCGGCCGAGGAGCAGGCCGTGTGGTTCGTCGACATCAAGGGCCATCGCGTCCACCGCTTCCATCCGGCCAGCGGCGCGACCGCCAGCTTCGACGCGCCTGACCAGGTGACCTTCCTGGCGCCCCGCGTGGGCGGCGGCTTCGTGGCGGGGCTGAAGAGCGGCCTGCATCACTTCCACCCCGATACGGGCTTCGCCTTCCTGGGCGAGATCGAGGACGCGGCGTTGGACAATCGCCCGAACGACGCCACCGTCGACGGCGCGGGCCGGCTGTGGTTCGGCACCATGCACGACGGCGAGGAAACTCTGACGGGCGCGCTCTACCGCCTCGATGAAGCCGGGCGGCCGATCAAGCAGGACGACGGCGTGTGCATCACCAACGGCCCCTGCGTGTCGCCCGACGGCAAGACCTTCTACCACACCGACACCCTGGGAAAGGTGGTCTGGGCCTATGACCTGGCCGAGGACGGCGCGCTGTCGAACAAGCGCGAGTTCTTCCGCCTGAAGATCGAGGACGCCTGGCCGGACGGCTCGGTGGTCGACAGCGAGGGCTATGTCTGGACGGCCCTGTGGGGCGGTCACGGCGCCCTCCGCCTGTCGCCGGAAGGCGAGATCGTCGATCGCATCACCCTGGACGCCATCAACGTCACCAAGCCCTGCTTCGGCGGGCCAGACCTGAAGACCCTTTATTTCACCACCGCCCGCAAGGGCCTCAGCGACGAGCAACTGGCCGCCTATCCGCTTTGCGGCGGCCTGTTCGCCTTGCCCGTCGCCGTCGCCGGCCAGCCCCAATACGAGGTGCGTCTTGACCTCCCCTAACCGTACCCCCCGCCGTTTCCGCTCGCGCGACTGGTTCGACAATCCGGACCACATCGACATGACCGCCCTCTATCTGGAGCGGTTCATGAACTATGGGATCACGCCCGAGGAGCTGCGCAGCGGCAAGCCGATCATCGGCATAGCCCAGACCGGCAGCGACATCTCGCCGTGCAACCGCATCCACTTGGACCTGGTCACCCGCGTGCGCGATGGCATCCGCGACGCCGGCGGCATTCCGATGGAGTTCCCGGTCCACCCGATCTTCGAGAACTGCCGCCGCCCGACCGCGGCCCTGGACCGGAACCTGTCCTATCTGGGCCTGGTCGAGACCCTGCACGGCTATCCGATCGACGCCGTGGTCCTGACCACCGGCTGCGACAAGACCACCCCGGCCGGCATCATGGCCGCCACCACGGTCAACATCCCGGCCATCGTCCTGTCGGGCGG
>Ga0209256_1001551_pt1 | contig 22876 bp, 25 predicted proteins | sample AraplaCol_mCL_r2_2_FD_184270 | JGI IMG/M metagenome (GOLD analysis project Ga0209256, IMG submission 184270) | Arabidopsis root microbial communities from North Carolina, USA - plate scrape MF_Col_mCL_r2 (SPAdes) (version 3) | ecosystem: Host-associated > Plants > Roots > Endosphere | place...
CGAAATTCAGATCACCGACGAGCCAGTGTCAACAGTCCTGCGCGATAGGTTGCCATGGCTGAACACCCCCGTGGGGCAGGAAGTGTTCGAGCGCGATCCACCAGGCAAACAACGCTCATATCGCGATCGTCCGCTGGGTTTTAAGGTCACAAAGGCCCATTTCTTTGGCGATGGAAGCCGGTAGTAAAATGCCCGCAACCGGCGCATTGTTGCCACCTCTATCACAGCGGTATTATTCGAAACCGCAATACGTGCATGGTCAAGGTGCGAAGCAAACAGCGCTAACTTATGATCCCTGATGGGAAAAAGAGGAGAATTCGATAAGGCCTCGAAGTTTTCGGAAGCGCAGATCGCATTTGTGTTGAAGCAGGCGGCGGATGGAACGCCGATCGGCGAGGTCTGCCGCAGGGCAGGAATTTCGGATGCGACCTGCAGGAGCAGGACGACGCAGCGGTTTATGAGATGGAATGGACAAGTAAAAATGAGCCCATTTATCCGCCGGATTGAAGACAGGCTAAGCCGAAGACCAATTTTTCGCGTGGCATTTTTGAACTGCTTGGCGACCTTCAGGTCGCCAGTTTAGTTCGATATGTCTGCAACCGGCTACGAAACGCGGACAACCTCGTTTGAAAGCAGTGGTGCCCGCATCTGCTAGATCACAGTATAATTGCGGCCTGCTGCGTTAGAACAGTGGAACCGCTGAGTCTCAACGTAATTTGCCATGTTCGTCGTCGCTCGGATTGTTTTTTACATTCCGATATTTTGGCAACTGTACTGCAGAGTCAAGAAGAGTGGCGCCCGGGTCCGGCACGAATCACGAGCAGCGGGCGCCAAGGTGATGCGTTTTCAGAAATCGAAACTCTTGTCATCCTTGTAGGATCGACGGAACTCCTCTTCCCACGGATCGTAGAACTTGATCGCTTTGGGAGGCGGGAGCCGCTTTTCCGGTTCGTCGTTCTTGTCGTCGTCTCTTGAGTCGGTCATCCGTCACCTCTGCGCGCCTTCTAGCGAGGAGTGAACCACACGTCGACCGTGCGTCGAACACATTTTGTGGACATCGCTAAATTGCGTGATCGAGGTTATTCATTCTCCTCGTATTTCAGCTCGGCGATATCCTCGGCCAACACTGCAGCGTGTTCGGAAAGAATGGCAGCAACATTGTCCAGGAGCTGCGCCAAGTCAGGATCGCTGGGGAAAAGCCGTTCCTGATTGGCCTTCAGTTTTTCGATGTAAAAGTTGTGAATATGCAGCGAACCGTTCATTTGCGCCAGGCTTGGCATGCTGATGCTCCATTCAAAGGAGGGTGGTCCGCCAAGGTAGCGTGGCTCACGCATTCCCGTCGACCTCTCCATCTTCATCGAGTTCGTGCACCGGCAGATAGGTGTTCTTTTCCATCCACTCCCGGACGATGAACCTGATCGTGTCATTGCGCGTCATGCCGAATTCGCCGGCCAGGTCTCGCAAAGCGTCCTCAACATCATCCTCCATCGAGACGGCGCCGGCGTTGCGCAGCCGCAGCGCTGCCCGACGGAGCATGATCTGCAGGTCCGCTCGCGAGATATCTGCGATCCGATCGGCGGCGTCCTCGAGGAGGGTGGCGGTGTCGGGCGAGGTCAATGGATGCCCTTCGGCGCGTCCTCGATCTGCTCAAGGATCTGGATCAACCCCAAAACGACATTGCTGTTCAGGCCAGCCATGATGAGACCGGACCTTTCGGCCACCTTCCCGGTGCGGCGGTCAAAAATGGTCCAAGTCTCGTCTTGATCTTTGCGAGCGCCGAAGCGGGGAATGTCGATCATGTGTTTGTCTCCCTCGTTCAACACATCTTATCTCGGGATCAGTAAATCACCAGCGGCATTCACGGCGCTAGTGAACGCCACTTCTTGATGCGCGCGGCTTCTGCCTTTCCTTTTTCGGTTAAGGCGTAGCAAAGGGCCTCCCGCTCTGTTTCGACCAGCTGGACCGCACCCGCTTTTCGCAACTCCTCAAGCATGGCTGGGCCGGCATTTGGTATCGACGCCACCGTTTCGCACTCAGGATGGGCGGCCATGTAAACGAGAATCGACTCGAGCCTATATTCCAGCCCCATTTGAGGGCGGTACTTGGCGCGGCGCTTTTCCTTTCCAGCACGCCACTCTGTAAGGCTATCGCGGCCGGATGATCGACCAGTGCGATTTTCTCGCTCCCAACTGTCGAATGGATCCACTGGCGCTGACGAGATGATGCCGCTGATCTCATCGAGCCTCGCATCGATCGCGCGACGGTCCCACTTGCGGGTTCCGGCGATGGCTGGCGGCATCTTGTGGGTTGCCACCCAGAGCGAGAATGTCGATTCGGCAATGCCGCAGTATTCGGCCGCTTCCTTGCGGCCCATCAGGCGAGGGGGAATGGTCATGGTGCTGACTTCCCGTAGTGCCAGAGATTAATGCGTTTCGCTTCGTCCATCCCGAGATCGGTCACAAGCCAAACTGTGTCACCATCCCGATCTGTCCCTTGGGCAGCAATCGCCCCCTTTTCGGCGAGCTTATCCATCGTAAAGGCGCCCGCATCCGGGATAGCGGCATGAGTTTTCGCGTCAGGGCGCGCGACCATATAGAGCAAGGTCTTCTGACCACGGTAATCAAGGTTGAGTCTGGGCTTTCTATCATTTCGCCGCTCTCGCTTCGACCGGGTCCAAGCGTCGCGATCTTCGGCTACGGCAGGTGATTGGATGTAGCTCTTCTCGATGCCGAGATATTGATGGTACCATTTGCGCACCAGCGGAACCGGCCGTCCGCCATGAAGGGCATCAACTCGAGGAAAACCCTGAGCGTCAAGTAAGCGCAGAGCGCCACGCTTCCATTCCGATGCGCGCTTCCGTCCGACGATAGCAATTGCGATCTCATCGTCCGTTGCGAAAAGCGGCAAACGATCGAAGGGGCTCGGTGGAAACGTCATTCTGACTTCGCCTTGTTCCTCGCCAAACGGGCATTTCGAAGCGCGGCCAGGTTCCTTTTTTGCCGGAAGTCTGCTGTTTTGTTCTCCCGCTGCTGGCGTTTGTCTGCCTTCGTCTCTTCTTTCAGCCGCAACGGAATGTCAGAGGCTGATATCAGCATCGATCGCCCAATCTTCTTGGCAATGCCAAGCCGCTTGGCCTTCTCCCATACAGTGCGCCCGGTAACGTGTATTCCACTCGCTGCTGAAATGCGCTCGGCGATGGTATCCGGCGTGACAAGGCTATCGAGACCGTCGGTCATTTCTTCTTTGCCTTCGCTGCTGCATGCCGTGAATTCTTGGCCGTCAATCTGATCAGTCTTTCGTATTTTTGCACATCGGATGGGAATGCTCTTGTCGTGGGCGGTTTCGGCACCTTGGCCGGCTCGCGGAGAGCTTCCCAGAGCGCCAACAGATCTTGTTCTGAGAACAAGTAGTCGCGGCCTCGCCGCGAGCATAAGCCGTACTGCCTGCCCAGCTTTATTACGCCACGATTCGTCAGCCTTAGGCGTTCGGCGGCTTCGACTGCGGTGTAGATGGTATTGAGTGGAATGGTTGACTCCAAGAGCTCACCTCCAAAAAGAGAACAGCATCAACCGCCGGCACGAATGCCGACTGTTTCGTCGCAGTCTCCTCATTGTGGTGGTGTGGCTTGGTGAGCCGATCTGAAAGTTATTGAAGCAAAATGGAGCCGTCAACCGTCACCGAGCCGCGGGTGCCAGTAGGCCCCTTTTTTCCAGATCATCGGCGATGACCTTCTCGATATACGATGCCACAGAGCGTCGCTCGGCTTTGGCGGCCGCTTCAATTGCGTCTTTCAGTTCGGGCTCTATGCGAATGCCGATCGCGGCCGTCTTCGCCATTGTCTTCCGTCTCCGTAAATTGCGGCATGTTCGCAGCATGCAAACATTTATCGCATTTCGCTATTGACCGCCATGAAATCATTCGATATACAAATACTAACATTTACCAACGCAACGAGGATCACACCAATGACCACTCATGCCCCGATCAGCCACGCCGACAGAAGTTTGTTACCGAGGGCGCTGCTTGGCAGACGACCAACACGAGTTTACCGCGCCGCAGATTTTCGTTTCTCTCCAGACGAGAGCGTGGCTTTCGGCGACCACATTGCAATCGTGATGGCCCGCTCTCGGTCAGCGATGGGAAGAGAAATCTATTATATTCAACTAATAACCGGTGACATGGCTGGCCGCCCGTTTCGAACGGTCGAAGGAAGCTGTCTCACCGCCTGCGGGAATCCCTATGAAGACCGGAGTGAAACGAGCTCTCGTTCTTGAGCTATTCGATAAGCAAGGCGGGCGCTGTTGTTACTGCGACTGCGCGATGATCCTCATCCCTCGCGGCGCCCGTCACATCCCTCCGAACGCAACCACGCTGGAGCATTTGGTCACTCACCGCCGTAAGGGATGGACCAAAGTCGACAACATGGCCGCAGCCTGCCGCGAGTGCAATGACATGCGCGGATCTGCAATGGACTGGCTTACCTTCAAGACGTACCGCCGGGGCGAGTTCTGGGAGCTCATTGGCGGGTGCAAGGATTTATAGATCGGCCCGCCCTGGCCGATACGCGGTCAGCCGTTGTCGCCGCATGATGCGGCTGACCGCTTCCAATTACCACGCCACCACAAGCGCGCCGTCGGCCCCACCAGCCGGCGGTTTTTCATATTTCGGGTCTAGCGCTTCCGGCGAGCGCCTCCAGAAAAGCTACACCGCGGCGATGTGGTCATATGCTTAAACCTGGGCGATCCGCTGTCGCTACTGTACGGCCGGACATAGCGATCGCACTCGGGGCAAAGGTATACTGATTGACGCCGGTAAAGCGCGTCCTGGATTTTGCAGTCTTCTAATTGACCCATCAAATTGCGGCGCTTAGCTGAGAGAAGAGGCGGCATGTAATTACCGAATACCACCGGGTGGCTTTTCGCTAGCTGCTTTAAAATACGAGTAAACGGTCTCAACCCATTCGCCACCTGGGATTTTTGCGAGCACCGGGACAATACCCCCCGCGGACAAAAGGGCGGTGACAATTGCTGCCGCTAACCGCTTCCGCCCGTCTGCGACGATATCGCGGCCGATTCCTAGGGCGACCTTCGACACGACCGACCAAACATTCTCGAGTGAACGCGAGAGCGACAGAACATCCCGGTTGTCAGGGATGTTGCTGTCCTGAACCCATCGAGAGGCAGTATCCAGCGCATCGACTACCGATATATCGGCCAGATGTTCATCCCGCAGCTTCTTGACGAGCTCTGCGGTTGCCTGAGTGAGTTTTTCGACTGAGCCAGCGTCAATATTGAGGTCTGCTGCGTTCTTCGAATAGATTCGCCAGTCCTCAAATTGAGCAAGGGCCGAAAACACGCTCTCGATGTGGCCGATCAAGAGGCTAAACATTGTCGGCGAGAGTTCCTCGATATCGCCATGTACGAGCCTCCGGCAGATTTGAGCACGCACTCCCACCTGCACGATATTCTTAAAGCCCGCCATCGTCACCTGAAGTTGCCGAAAAGCCTCCTTGAGACGAGGTGACGAGTTTGTCGCCGCCAAGTCACTAATCACGTACTCGCCATGTTCGACTGCCGCCTCAAGGGCAGCCATCGCCATTTCCTTCTCACGTGATGAAGGGAGCAATGGCTGATCAACGACTTTCAGCACATCTTCATCGAGTCGAAATTGAAACGCGGCCGTCTTTTGCCCTGGCAAGGACTCGAGCAGTTCGTCTGGCCCAAGTTGATTGAGGCCAAATTTTAGGCCGAGCACCAAATTCCCCAAGTTGGGGTGATCGCCGGGTGGTATTGGGATATTTCTAATCTGCTTCTCAAGAGCTAAAACATCGGCCGGTCGTAAAGAATCGACTTTGCTGATATATCTTCTCACTTCCGCCTTCACAGCAGCTAGCGCAATCGCAATGTGGTCCGATCGCTCATAAGATCGTTCCAGACGGACTACACGCCCTTCCAGCTCGATGAGGAGATTGCGAAGTTTGTCCGGCTTCATGCATTTCCCGCCGCCATTGCACGAAACGAACTATACGGCTGGCCCTAAGGCAGCGCTAGCGGCTCCAGGATATGTTATCCACAGGCTCCAAAAGCGGGGAGGGAAAGTGGGGAAGTAAGTACCTGCTTTTGGATTTCTCAACAAAAACAGGTACTTAATTCTAAAAATGGCTCCCCGGGCCGGATTCGAACCGGCGACCTGTCGATTAACAGTCGAATGCTCTACCGCTGAGCTACCAGGGATCACTGCTTGGCGCGGTGTGAGTGGGCTAATACAAACGCTTTCCCGATTTGCCAAGCGGTTTTTTCAAAAAAATGAAATGAACTTGTATTTGGGTTGCCTGCGCCCATCTCTGGGGAATGACAAAAGGGAATGATCGCAGAGAGACGAGGGGCGGCGAAAAGCGCGAGGCGCGGGCAAGGCGCTTCGGCATCGATCATGCCAGCGGCAGGCTTGTGCTCGGCTCCTTCAGCATCGGCTTGCCGCGCTCGCGCATCGCGCGGATGGGGCTCGGCGTAGCTCTCATCTTGTGCGGGTTCCTGGGCTTCCTGCCCATCCTCGGCTTCTGGATGCTGCCGCTTGGCTTCATCGTGCTCTCGCACGATCTGCCGTTTGCGCGCCGGCTTCGGCGTCGGCTGGCGGTCTGGTGGCACAGGCGGGGGAAACCAGCTGGCTGACGGCCGCCCCCGTGGAACGGTGGAGCGCTTTTCGCATTTGTGGTTTATGAAGTGTAAGTGCGCCACAATGGCCCAGGTGACGAAATGAAGCTATTTTTTGTGGTTGTCCTGTCCGCGGCGAGCATGCTCTCCGGCGCTCCCGCCGAGGCCCAGAGTGTCGACAGCGGCGGTTTCGACGCCCGCGGCATCTGCCGCCGGCCCGAAGGCTGCGTGGTCGATCATGGCCAGGGTGGCTATAGCGGACCTCGCAACTATCGCAACTTCAACGGTCGCAACGAGCGCAATGGCGACAATGACCGCGACCGGAACAATCGTCGTTATCGTTCTCAGAACAGAAGCGACAATTTCGCCCCCACAGCCAACCGCCTTGCCGCCGGCCCTGTGATGGAACTGGGCGTGCCGCCTATGCAAATTCGGGTCTAGTTGGATCTGAGTTCGCTTTCCTCGAAAACTCCGCCATGGTCCGGGTCGAGGCTGGTCGCCATCAACAGGCTGCAGGCGGCAAGGAGGAGGACGAGCTTCATGGTGTAAGACGCCACGGAAACCGGTTGCCGACGGCCCTGTGATACGCGAGACGGCGCTATATAATATTTATAATAGAAGTGCGGATCATCCGTTTCCAGCAGGTTCCGATAGACGTGCGGTGGGATATTCGCGTGTTTCACCGGCGTAGAACCGGGAAACTTTACATGGAGATCCCTGGTTTCGGCATCGTATGCGGCATGCATATGCTTAGATTTGAGGGCAGCCCAATCCATCGCAGCTCCTTACCCTCCCGAGGATAATTGAGGCCTGGACGGCGATCGAAGTCAAGCTGCCAATTTGTTTCAAATGCAATCATTGGCAGGAAATGGGGCATCGCGACGGTCATGGAAATTCCAGCCTGCACCCGTGCCGTTCCGGGATCGGAAAATGCCCTTTTCGGTAGAGGTGGAATGGCGTTTTTCCGAAATGCCCTCTTGCGATTTCCTTACGATCATTCTAAACGCTCGCCACGGCTCAGATAACGAGCGCGTGAGGCCTCGTGGCGGAGTGGTGACGCAGAGGACTGCAAATCCTTGTACCCCGGTTCAATTCCGGGCGAGGCCTCCAACATCTTCCCACATGACAAACCCGTCTGAAATGCGCCCAAACGATGGGCGCTGCATGGGCGCTTCAGGCGCAAATGCTACCAGACCCGCTGGCCAGGCGAAAAATCGAACTGTGACGGATTGATTCCGGTGAGGCGGTAGAGCGCCTTCAGGCCGCCTTTGCGGATTTCCGCCTGATATTGCAGATCGCTCAATTCAGACCGGTCATCGATTTCAGGGCCGTCGCCGAGCAGCCGTCGCATGCCCTGCGGCGAAATGCGGGTGAAACTGCGAATGTCGCCGCTGCTGTATTTGATCAGCAACAGCCGGGCATCAGCGTTGTAGTGAAGCGCTTCTATACCGCGCGATTGGATCAGGAAGGTTTGCATGCGCGCACCCATAGCGGAAGGTGAGGGCGCTGCAACAAAATGGTTGACGTAACGTTAATGTGCGTGCGGTCGCAAAGGGTTGGAACTGTTGGAAAAATGCGCGCACCTGCGGTCGCGCCGCTATTTCAAGTGGAATGGAGCGCATGTCAAAACTGCGTCCGCCAGCGTGAGGTTGCCGCAGACGCGATGCGGGGGAGATCGCCGAGCGTAGTTCGGCGCGCTATCGCCTCCAGGTCGTTTCGCCGTCCAGCAGCCCGCAGCAGAATATGCCGACAAGCGCTGCGAGGATGAAGAAATCGAACAGCGTGAAATATTCGAAAATCGCAGACATGGCCTGCTCCTCCCATTTCCTCCGTTGCAGATCATATCATGAAGGGGCAGAAGCTTCCACGCTGGAGTTGCAGCGTCCACTCCGTCTCCTGTGGCGCGGAAGAGGCGTCTGCCGGATTCTTTTCGCCGGCGGCTGCCAAGCCTTGAAAGCATCCGTGGCGGGGATTAAGAGACGAAGGACAGGAACCGCTTTTCAAAGAGCGAGAGGACATGATGGATTTCGAAGCAGCGCGCGTAAAGATGGTCGACACTCAGGTTCGCACCACGGACGTTACCTCCCATTCCGTGCTGATGGCGCTTCTCACGGTGCCGCGTGAGGCTTTCGTGCCGGAGAAGGCGAAGCTGTTGGCCTATATCGACAACGATGTCGAAATATCAGCCGCCGCACCGGGAAAGCCGGCCCGATTCCTGATGGAGGCGTCTCCGCTCGCCAAGCTGCTGCAACTCGCCGCGATCACCAAGGATGATTTCGTCCTCGAAGTCGGTTGCGGCACAGGTTACACCTCGGCGCTGCTGTCAATGGTTGCCGGCTCCGTCATCGCGCTCGAATGCGACGAGACGCTGGCCGCCGAGGCGAAGGCCAAGCTTGCCGACTATGCCAAAGTCGAGGTCGTCACCGGCCCGCTCGAAAAAGGTTACGCTGCCGGCGCTCCCTATGATCTGATTTTCGTCAACGGCGCCGTCGAGGAAGTTCCAGCAGCCCTTCTCGGTCAACTGCGCGATGGTGGCCGCCTGATCACGGTCGAGGGTTACGGCAATGCCGCCCGCGCCAAGGTCTTCGTCGCCGAACGCGGCGCGGTTTCGGAAAACGTCTTCTTCAATGCCTCGGTCAAGCCGCTGCCGGGTTTCGCCAAGGCGCGCGAATTCGTTTTCTGACATCGTTCTTGTCGACGAAATTCAACGACGGGCGCCATCGGCGCCCGTTTTTTATGAGCGCCGCTGGAAAGCCTTCACAAACATAATTTATCCTGACGCCGCCACAAAATCACGGCAGGCTTTGCGGGTGGCAAACATTGGGTAACAAAACTGTGCATGGCCGCATTCATTTGATTCGCGATGATTTTTTTCCCGCCTGGGGTATTCTAAGGTCGTGGTGATTCGGATGAATGCTCCACACCATCCGGTCGTTGTTTTGGAATAACGGGGATAGATATGGCTCAGCCAAGTGTAGCGCGTGAACCGTCCATGGAAGAAATTCTGGCCTCCATCCGCCAGATTATCGAAAGCAATGAGCCCGGCGCCGGCAAGGCGATTTCCCCATCCCTGCCGCCGGTCTACGGCGCCGACGAGGATGAGAACAGCTCCGAAATCCATTTGACGGTCGACGACACCTATGCCGGTGTGGAATTCCCCGAACCGGTCATGCGCTCTTCCGATCCGCGTTTTGTCGCCGCCAATTCGGCCGGCACCCCCGAAGCGGAAGTGCCGGCCCGCGCGCTGTCGCTTGCCGATGTCGCCGCCCGCGTGCGCGCCGCCTCCGAGCGCAGCGCCGTGCAGGCCGGTCAGGCACTGCGCGAAATTCCGAGCGGCTTCCGTCAGCCCGAACCGCAACCGGCCGCAATACCGGAGCCGCCGCGCGCCGTGGCGCCACAACCCCAACCGCAACCCTCACAGCCCTTTTTCCCGGCTGCCGCAGCGCCTGCTCAGCATGCTCCGATCCAGCAGCCGGCCGAGCCGGTGCTGACGGAAGCGCCTGGGGTGGCCGTCGCCGAGCCGGCGCCTGCCGTCGAAACAGCGCCGCCGGCTATGGAGCCTGCTCAGTCGTCGGTCGAGCGTTTCCTGCCGAGCGTTATGGACGAGGTCCAGCCGGCGCTGCTTTCGGAAGATGCCGGCCTGCAGATCAGCCGTTCCTTCGAGGAGCTCGCCGCCGCGATCGACGGTGCTGAACGCCGCTCGCTGGACGAAATCGCCGAGGACATGCTGCGCCCGATGCTGCGCGAATGGCTTGATGACAATTTGCCGACACTGGTCGAGCGGTTGGTGCGCGAAGAAATTGAGCGCGTGGCACGCGGCCCGCGCCGCTGATCGGATTGCTTTTTCCTGAAAAGCCGCTCCGGTCTCCGGGGCGGCTTTTTTATTGACTTGCCCGTGGCCATCCTATTTACAACCTCCATCCTCGAACCTCGAAATTGGTCAGAAAATGCTCGACAAGACCTATGATTCCGCCGCCGTCGAACCAAAAATCGCCGCGAAATGGGATGAGGCGGACGCTTTCCGCGCCGGCGCGAACGCCAAGCCCGGGGCCGAGACCTTCACCATCGTGATCCCACCGCCGAATGTCACCGGTTCGCTGCATATGGGCCATGCGCTGAACAATACGCTGCAGGATATCCTGGTCCGTTTCGAGCGCATGCGCGGCAAGGACGTGCTCTGGCAGCCGGGCATGGACCATGCCGGCATCGCCACGCAGATGGTCGTCGAGCGCAAGCTGATGGAACAGCAGCTGCCGGGCCGCCGCGACATGGGCCGCGACGCCTTCATCGACAAGGTCTGGGAATGGAAGGCCGAATCGGGCGGACTGATCTTCAACCAGCTGAAACGTCTGGGTGCATCCTGCGACTGGTCGCGCGAACGTTTCACCATGGACGAGGGCCTGTCGAAGGCCGTTCTCGAGGTTTTCGTCACGCTCTACAAGGAAGGGCTGATCTACAAGGACAAGCGTCTGGTCAACTGGGATCCGAAGCTCCTGACGGCGATCTCCGACCTTGAAGTCGAACAGCACGAGATCAAGGGCAATCTCTGGCATCTTCGTTATCCGCTGGAGCCGGGCGTTACCTACCAGTACCCGATCGCTTTCGACGAGGAAGGCAAGCCGACCGAATGGGAAACGCGCGACTATATGGTCGTTGCGACCACGCGACCGGAGACGATGCTGGGTGATACCGGTGTTGCCGTCAATCCGGAGGACGAGCGTTACAAGTCGATCATCGGCAAGCACGTCATCTTGCCGATCGTCGGCCGCCGCATTCCGGTCGTTGCTGACGGCTACGCCGATCCGACCGCCGGTACCGGTGCCGTCAAGATCACGCCTGCGCATGACTTCAACGACTTCGACGTCGGCAAACGGGCTGGCCTGCGCGCGATCAACATCCTGAATATCGACGGCACGATCACCATCAAGGACAATGAGGATTTTCTCGAAGGCCTCGACAATCCGGCGGCGCTGCATGGCGCCTGGGATCGCCTGGAAGGGCAGGACCGTTTCTATGCGCGCAAGGTCATCGTCGAGATTTTCGAAGAGGCCGGCCTTCTCGACAAGATCGAGCCACACAAGCACATGGTCCCGCATGGCGACCGCGGCGGCGTGCCGATCGAGCCGCGGCTGACCGAACAATGGTATGTCGATGCCAAGACGCTCGCCGAGCCGGCGATCGCCTCGGTCCGCGAAGGCCGCACCAGGATGGTGCCGAAGAGCTGGGACAAGACCTATTACGAATGGATGGAAAACATCCAGCCCTGGTGCGTCTCCCGTCAGCTCTGGTGGGGTCACCAGATTCCCGCTTGGTATGGCCCGGACGGCCAGGTCTTCGTCGAAAAGACCGAGGAAGAGGCGCTGCAGGCGGCGATCCAGCATTACCTCTCGCATGAGGGGCCGATGAAGGCCTATGTCGAGGACCTGCTCGAAAACTTCAAGCCGGGCGAGATCCTGACGCGGGACGAGGACGTGCTCGACACATGGTTCTCCTCCGCGCTCTGGCCCTTCTCGACGCTCGGCTGGCCGGACGAGACGCCGGAGCTGGCACGTTATTACCCGACCAACGTTCTCGTCACCGGTTTCGACATCATCTTCTTCTGGGTCGCCCGCATGATGATGATGGGCCTGCACTTCATGAAGGACGAGGACGGGCAGCCCGTCGAGCCCTTCCAGACCGTCTATGTCCACGCGCTGGTGCGCGACAAGAACGGGCAGAAGATGTCGAAGTCGAAGGGCAACGTCATCGATCCCCTGGAACTGATCGACGAATACGGCGCCGACGCGCTGCGCTTCACCTTGGCGATCATGGCCGCGCAGGGCCGCGACGTGAAACTCGATCCGGCCCGCATCGCCGGCTACCGTAATTTCGGCACCAAGCTCTGGAACGCCACGCGTTTTGCCGAGATGAACGGGGCGAAGAGCGATCCGCATTTCGTGCCGGAGGCGGCCGAGCTCACCATCAACCGCTGGATCCTGACGGAACTTGCCCGTACGGAACGTGACGTTACGGAAGCACTCGAAGCCTTCCGCTTCAACGATGCCGCCGGTGCGCTCTATCGCTTCGTCTGGAACGAGGTCTGCGACTGGTATCTCGAACTCTTGAAGCCGGTCTTCAACGGCGAGGACGAGGGCGCCAAGGCTGAAGCCCAGGCCTGCAGCGCCTATATTCTCGAAGAGATCTACAAGCTGCTGCATCCCTTCATGCCCTTCATGACCGAAGAGCTTTGGGCCCATACCGCAGGCGATGGCAAAGAGCGCGACACACTGGTCTGCCACGCCGAATGGCCTGCGCCCTCCTATGCCGACGACGGCGCCGCCGACGAGATCAACTGGCTGATCGACCTCGTCTCCGGCATCCGCTCGGTGCGCGCTGAAATGAACGTGCCGCCGTCGGCGACAGCCCCGCTCGTCGTCGTCAAGGCCAACAGCCTGACGCGTGAAAGGCTGTTCCGCCACGACGCGGCCATCAAGCGGCTTGCGCGCGTCGAGGCGATATCGCTGGCGGAGGACGCGCCGAAGGGTGCCGCACAGATCGTTGTCGCCGAGGCCACCATCTGCCTGCCGCTCGGCAAGCTGATCGACCTTTCCGCCGAAAAGGCTCGGCTCGAAAAGGCGATTGCCAAGATGGAAGGCGAGATCTCCCGGATCGACGGCAAGCTCTCCAACGAGAAGTTCGTCGCCAATGCCAATCCCGAAGTGGTCGAGGCCGAACGCGAGCGCCTTGAGGAACTGAAGGGTCAGATCGGCAGCCTGACGACCGCTCTTTCCAGGGTGAGCGAAGCCGGGTAAATTTCCCCGACCCATTTTGGTAAGTTATTTCAAAGACGCGCCCTTTGCGGGGTGCGTCTTTTTTACTGCTGCCTCATGCGATTCGGTCCCGAACCAGCAGATTTTAGGCGTCTCAGCCTGTGGATTGTTGTCGTACAAGGGGCCTGCCGGCGAAAAGTGCCACTGTTGTCGGATTGATACAGCTTCTGCAATGTTTGGAATGAAAACCCAAAAGTACCGCTGAAATGCCGCCAAGTTCGAAAAAAATTTTATTAACCAGATTTTTTGACGTGTCCGTCAATTTCTTTACGTAAATTAGCCACTGCAATGGCCGGGAGCGCCGCTGAGGGGCGCGTTGCCATATCACGCGAACACTTACTAGAGTGGGGTCACATCAATTGCTGGAGTGGGGGAGACACAATGGCATCTCGTAGGTTTTCCAAGGGCATAACATCGCTCGTTCTTTTTTCGTCGCTTGCATCGCCATCCTTTGCCGGCGGTCTGGAGCGCGGCGGATACAATATCGACCTTCTCTTCGACAATTCGCGGTTTGCCGTGCAGTCCGGTGCGACCTATGTCATGCCGCAGCGTAAGCTGAAGAACGTCAAGGACACCGATCCCACCGATGGCCTCGGCACCAACGGCATCGGCGGCGGTTCGACCACGGCGGATGATACCGAGGATTACTGGGTCCCCTATCTCGGCGTGAAGGTTGGTCTCGGCGACTCGATCGACTGCATGGGCGATTTTTCGACACCCTTCGGCGCACACACCAATCCCGGCGCTGACTGGCTTGGCGTCAACGACAATATCGAAACCAAGATCAGCACCCGCAATTACGGCGCCACCTGCTCCTATCGTTTCGATATGGGTCCCGGCCAGCTTCGCCTGATCGGCGGCGGATTCTATCAGACGGTCGAAGGTTTCAAGACGCGCCTCGTGGCGCCGATCACCACAATGCCGGCCGCGCTGATCTATGACGGCACCGGTCGTCTGGATCTTGCCGACCAGGCTATGGGATGGCGGGCGGGCATCGCCTACGAAATCGAGGAATATGCCTTCCGCGCCAGCCTGGTCTACAACAGCAAGGTCAAGTATGACGATCTCACCGGCACGGTCGACCTGACCGAGGTGCCGAAGGCCGCCAATCCCAAAAATCCCTACCTCGGTGTCGTGACGCCGGTCTATGGGGAGGCCGAGGCGCCGGATTCCGTTGAGCTCAAGCTTCAGAGCGGCATTGCGCCCGATTGGCTCGCCTTCGGGTCGGTCAAGTGGACGAACTGGAGCGTGCTGCAGTCGATCGCCTTCTGCCCGAAGGCCACCAAGGGCGTCGTCGCCTGCTCCGCCAGCAGCCAGCTCACCTCGCTCGATCTCTTCTACCGCGACGGCTGGACGGTCAGCGGCGGCGTCGGCCACAAGTTCAACGACCAATGGTCCGGTGCCCTCAGCCTGACCTGGGATCGCGGCACGAGCCAGGGCTACGGCGCCCAGACCGATACATGGACGCTCGGCGCAGGTGTCGCCTATACGCCGGTCGAGAATGTCGAGTGGCGTCTGGCCGGCGCGCTCGGCATCATGACGGGCGGGGATTCCGGTACCTACGTCTATAATGGCCGGACCTATGGCAACGACGTCTCCTATTCCTTCGGCGACGATCTGGTCGCGGCTCTTTCCACCAGCGTAAAGGTCAAGTTCTGATCCTGCGATCCAAGTAAAAGTGTTAAAGCCCGGCAGTTTGCCGGGCTTTTCTTTGGGCGGTCGGCAAGACAAATCGACGTTCCAATTTGTGACGATTCAGCAACACTTTTTTACGACGATTGGCGTAAGGTGGCGGCGGGGCGAATTTGTCCATTTCCCGCCACAAAGAGGGCGCAGCGCTATTTGCAGGCGAGGAGATGGCAGGCTTACGGTGCGTGTAAATAGTAGCATGGGTCGATTTTTTTCCGGTAACACCAGATCGCACGGCGCGATTGGCGACAGTCGTTTGATTGCAGTCGTTTCGCTTTCCGAACAAGGCTGTTCCGGCCGCCAATCCGGCCTTGCGATGACGTCGCCGATCCATCCATTGTCGTTGTTTTCGACCCGTTCGGATGAGCAGCCTAGCTTTGCCGGAGACGTCGATACCGCTTTCGTCACATTTGCTGTTTACGAATGCGATGAGGCGGGAAGGCGGATGCCGCACCTGCCGAAAGAATGCCACGGAGATTGCAGTCGGGGCCATGCCGGGAGCCGGGTGGTTCTGAATGATGGGCTGAGAATAGCGCCTTTGAGAAAAGGCCACTGGGCTGGATGCGACGCGGGTAAGGGAGCCATTGAGCTCGCCGCGGGATCGCTCGCCTCGAAGGAATACATCCGCGGGATGCAGGGCGCGAGCGCCGTTGCCGCCTGCCTGAGATGAACGAAAGAAATCGGTTGAAATGGTGACGTCCGAGTTCAAACTGTTCAAATTCATGCTGATGGGCATGTCGATAGCCGTCGCGCTGGCGCTGTCCGGTCCGTGCCGCGCATTCGATATCAAAGGCGGCGTCAGCAAGGAATCCGGACCCTTCGACCTCTTCAAGTTCGGCTTCAAGGCCTACAAGAACGGCCAGAAGGAAGAGGCGGTGGAAGCCTATAGATACGCCGCCGAAAAGGGGCACACCGGCTCGCGCTGGGCGCTTGCCAACATGTATGCCGATGGCGACGGCGTCACCCAGGATGATTTCGAAGCCTTCAAGATCTATAGCGAGATCGCCCAGCAGGGCGTCGAGCCCGGTTCGGAAGATACCGGCTTCTTCGTCAACGCGCTGCTCTCGCTCGCCAACTATTACAAGCACGGCATTGCCGGCAGCCCGGTCAGGATCGACCTCAGCCAGGCACGCCAACTTTATTTCCAGGTGGCCTCCACCTTTGGCGTCCCCGAAGCGCAGTTCCAACTGGCGCAGATGATGCTCGCCGGCGAGGGCGGCAATGCCAGCCCGCAGCAGGCGAAGAAATGGTTGAACCAGGCCCGCAAGAGCGGCCATCCCGGCGCCATGGCGGTCTTCGGCAATATCCTGTTCGACGAAGGCCAGACGGCCCGTGGTCTGGCGCTGATGACGGCGGCACTCGACCGCTGCAAGCCCAAGGACTGTGGCTGGATGGAAGCGTTGCAGGAGCAGGCCTTCTCTGTTGCGAACGAGGCCGACCGCCGCACGGCGGTATCCCTCTCGCACAGCATCGCGACCGGTTCCGACGACTAGAGGAGTGCCGTGCATCCTTTCGGACCCACGGCACGGTAAGGCGGAAAAGCCTCAGCCTGCAAAATCGAAATAGGCGATAACAGGCACGTGGTCGGACGGCTTTTCCCAAGCCCGCACATGTTTCTCGATCGCGGCCGACGTCATCCGGTCGGCGGCTTCCGGCGACAGCATCAGATGGTCGATGCGGATGCCGTTGTTCTTCGGCCAGGCGCCGGCCTGATAATCCCAGAAGGAATAGAACTGCGTCGCATCCGTCGTCGCGCGCACCGCATCCGTCAGCCCGAGATTTTCGAGCCGGCGGAACGCCGCCCGCGTCTGCGGCAGAAACAGCGCATCGTTTTCCCAGACCTTGGGATCGAAGCAGTCGTGCGGTTCCGGGATGACATTGTAATCGCCGGCAAGGACCAGCATCTCCTCATAGGCCAGCCGTTCGGCGGCGAACGCCCGCAGGCGCTCCATCCAGGCGAGCTTGTAGGGATATTTCTCCGTGTCGACGGGATTGCCGTTCGGCAGGTAGAGGCAGCAGACACGCAGGATGCGCGTGTCGGGGAGCGTGAACACGGCTTCGAGGAAACGCGCCTGTTCGTCCAGCGGGTCGCCGGGTAGGCCGCGGTTCACTTCGAAAGGGGAACTCTTGGAGAGGATCGCCACGCCGTTGAAGCCCTTCTGGCCGTGCGTCTCGACGTGATAGCCGAGCGCCTCGATCTCCAGCCGCGGAAACCCTTCGTCGACGGTTTTGATTTCCTGCAGGCAGACGATATCGGGATCGGAATCCTTGAGCCATTGCGTGAGATTGTCGATGCGCGCCTTAACGCCGTTGATGTTCCAGGTCGCGATCTTCATGGCTCTGTCCCGTTAGCTTCGTGCGCTTCTTTTATCGCGGTATTTCACCAGGGGACAAGACGATAAACCGGCCGGAAATAGTTCTTCGGCCGGTTCGTTGGGGAGAAGGCCGTGCGTTCAGAAGTCAGATCGAGAAGCTGGTGCCACAGCCGCAGCTTGCCACCGCGTTCGGGTTCTTGATCTGGAAGGATTGGCCAAGCAGATTGTCGACGAAGTCGATCTCCGAGCCTGCCATATAGACGAGCGACAGGCTGTCGATCAGCACCTTGGCGTCGTTCTTTTCGACGACGATGTCGTCGTCGCCGGCGTTATCGGCAAGATCGAACTTGTAGGAAAAGCCCGAACAGCCGCCGCCTTCGACGGAAACGCGCAACGCGCTCTTGCCGGCTTCGGCGCCGACGATCGCAGCGATACGCTTTGCCGCGGCATCTGAAAGGGTTACACTCGTATCCGTCATGTTTCCTCCTGCCGGGGTCAAGATCCGGAGAGAATGGGTTTTGGCACTGAAATGTTCAAATGCCTGATATCAAAGAAACTTACCATAATCCTAGCGAAAAGGCGATGATACGCCGATGCGGTTGAGAAAGCGCCTCTTTGCCGTTTTATCGGGCTATAGGTATGAAGGGCGAAGAGCGGCGTCAATGGGCAGATGCGGCAACATGCAGGATGACGGTGAAGAATGACGATCGATACGCGTGCTTTGGGTTTCGGCAGCAGTGAGAGGGCGGTCTATGCGGCCGACCCCTGGACGAGCCGCGGACGACTCTATCAGGAAGACGGAAGCCCGACGCGCTCCGATTTCCAGCGCGACCGCGACCGCATCGTCCACACCACCGCCTTTCGCCGGCTGAAGCACAAGACGCAGGTCTTCATCGCCCAGGATGGCGATCATTACCGCACCCGGCTGACCCATACGATCGAGGTGGCGCAGATCGCCCGCGCGCTCGCCCGCGCCCTGAAGCTCGACGAGGATCTGGCCGAAGGCGTCGCCCTCGTCCACGATTTCGGTCACACGCCCTTCGGTCACACCGGCGAGGACGCGCTGCACGAGGTGCTGCTGCCCTATGGCGGCTTCGACCACAATGCACAATCGCTGCGCATCGTGACCAAGCTGGAGAGGCGTTATGCCGAATTTGACGGCATCAACCTGACATGGGAAAGCCTCGAAGGTCTCGTCAAGCACAATGGTCCGCTTCTGACGCCGGATGGCGTCGGCACGCGCGGCCCCGTTCCCCAGCCGATCCTCGATTATTGCGAGCTGCACGATCTCGAGCTTGCAAGCTATGCCAGCCTCGAGGCCCAGGTCGCGGCGATCGCCGACGACATCGCCTATAATACCCACGATATCGATGACGGCCTGCGTTCCGGTTACCTGACTTTCGAGATGTTAGAGGAAATCCCGTTTCTCGCCGGGCTGATGGCCGAGGTGAGGGAGCGATATCCGCATCTGGAGCCGAGCCGCTTCACCCATGAGATTATGCGCCGCCAGATCACCCGCATGGTCGAAGACGTGATCGGTGTCGCGCAGGCGCGCCTTTCCCTCCTTCGCCCCGAGAGCGCCGGCGACATCCGCGGCGCCGGCCAGGTGATCGCCACCTTTTCCGAGGCGATGGCCGAGACCGACCGGCAGATCAAGGCGATGCTTTTCAAGCGCATCTACCGCAATGCCGATATCATGCGCATCCGCGCCGGCGCGGCAAAGATCGTTACCGATCTGTTTGGCGCCTACATGGCCAATCCCAAGGAGATGCAGAGCCATTACTGGGTCGATCATATCGCCGGCCTGTCCGATGCGCCGAAGGCCCGCCATGTCGGCGATTATCTGGCCGGCATGACCGACACCTATGCGATCAGCGCCCACAGGCGGTTGTTTGACCACACTCCGGATTTGCGATAGGCAGCGGTCGCCCACGCCGAGGGTCGATTTGAGCCTTTGGCACAGCCTATGCATGGAAGAGTGCGATGAACCTTTTTACCGACTTCGAAGCCAGGATCAAAACCGCCCTTGAACAGATCGATCTGGTCAGGGAAAAGCGATCTGAGCTCGATTTCGGCCGCATCACCGTCGAGCCGCCGCGTGACGCGAGCCATGGCGATGTCGCGACCAATGCCGCGATGGTGCTGGCAAAACCGCTCGGAACCAATCCGCGCGCGCTGGCCGATGTCATCATCGCCAAGCTGAAAGAGGATGCCGACGTCGCCGATGTCTCGGTTGCCGGCCCCGGTTTCATCAACATCCGTCTCGCCGTCGGCTACTGGCAGCGGCTGCTCGCCTCGATCATCGGCGCCGGCACCGATTACGGCCGCTCGACGCTGGGTGAGGGCAGGAAGGTCAACGTCGAATATGTCTCGGCCAATCCGACCGGCCCGATGCATGTCGGCCATTGCCGTGGCGCCGTCGTCGGCGACGCGCTTGCCAACCTGCTGGCTTTTGCCGGTTACGGCGTCGAGAAGGAATACTACATCAACGATGCCGGCTCGCAGATCGATGTGCTCGCCCGCTCCGTTTTCCTGCGTTATCGCGAAGCGCTCGGCGAAAAAATCGGCGAAATCCCTTCGGGTCTCTATCCCGGCGACTATCTCGTGCCCGTTGGCCAGTCGCTTGCCGCCGATTACGGCGTGCGGCTGCACAACATGCCGGAAGAGCAATGGATGCCGATCGTCAAGGACCGCACCATCGATGCGATGATGGTGATGATCCGCGCCGATCTCGCGGCGCTGAACGTCCATCACGACGTCTTCTTCTCCGAGCGCACCCTGCATGCCAATGGGGCCGCGGCGATCCGCACGGCGATCAACGACCTGACCTTCAAGGGTTATGTCTACAAGGGCACGCTGCCGCCGCCGAAGGGCCAGCTTCCCGAGGATTGGGAGGATCGCGAGCAAACATTGTTCCGCTCGACCGAAGTGGGTGACGATATCGACCGGCCGCTGATCAAGTCGGACGGCGCCTACACCTATTTCGCCGCCGACGTCGCCTACTTCAAGAACAAGTTCGACCGTGGTTTCGACGAGATGATCTATGTGCTCGGCGCCGATCATGGCGGCTACGTCAAGCGCCTGGAAGCGGTTGCACGCGGCGTTTCGGATGGTAAGGCGAAGCTGACGGTGCTGCTTTGCCAGCTCGTCAAGCTCTATCGAAACGGCGAGCCGGTGAAGATGTCGAAACGCTCCGGCGATTTCGTCACGCTTCGGGACGTCGTCGAGGAAGTCGGTCGTGATTCGGTCCGTTTCATGATGCTCTACCGCAAGAATTCCGAGCCGCTCGACTTCGATTTCGCCAAAGTGACCGAACAATCGAAAGATAATCCTGTTTTTTACGTGCAGTATGCGCATGCCCGCTGCATGTCGGTCTTCCGGCAGGCGAGGGAGGCTTTTCCCGACCTCGAAGTTTCGCCCGAGGATCTCGCGAAAACCGTTGCTGGCATTGGTGATCCGGCCGAATTGCAGCTTGTCGCCAAGCTCGCCGAATTCCCGCGGATCGTCGAGGCGGCCGCCCAGTCGCAGGAGCCGCATCGCATCGCTTTTTACCTCTACGACGTCGCAAGTTCGTTCCACGCGCACTGGAACAAAGGTAAAGATCAGCCGGAATTACGATTTGTTAATGATAAAAACCGAGAATCAAGTATTGCCAGACTTGGGCTGGTGTACGCCGTCGCGTCGGTTTTGAAGTCGGGACTTGCCATTACAGGCACTGCCGCACCGGACGAAATGCGATAACGTCACCATTTCCCCACAATGCGCTGGCATTTGAGCGTTGGCGTTTGCGAGTGGGATAGGCATGGCTGATAAACAACTTGCGTATGATACGCGCGGAAAAGACGATCTGTTTGCCGACGACGATCCGTTGGCCGAACTTGCCCGTATCGTCGGCTTCGAGCCGCGTGTTGCAGCGAATACGATGACCGAGGCGGCTCGGCGCGAGCCGGCCCTCGATCTCGAGGAAGAGCTTGGGCGCGAGTTCGACCGTTACGATTCGCCACGTCCGCTCGCAGAGCTCGACCGGCCCGCCGAGCCGATCTCTGACGACCTGCCTGAAGATTACGTCGAGCCCGTTCTCGATGTTTCTCCCGCTGACGAACGTGCGGAGGCTGCTGAGCCGGTGTCCGTCGCTCCCGATGACGCTGACGAAGACGTGACTTTGGCCGTGGAGAATCAGGACACGCCCGCCGCCGACTGGGCGGAGCAGCTTTCCCCCGAGCCCGCTCCCGAAGCGTCGGTGCAGTCGGTCTTCGGCGGTGCGCGCGACCTCATCGAGGAGCTTGAGCTGTCGATCGGTGCAGCACCGGTCTCTTCGCTGCCGCAACCCGCCAAGGCGCCGCAATGGTCGGCTGCCAGCATCAGGCTGCCGCTCGCCAATTTCCATGCCGCGAAGCGCGAGGAGCCGGTTGTTGCGCCGGCGCCTGTGGCCGAAACGGTCGCAGCACCGGTCGCTGAAGCGCCGTCCGTCGATCTTCCTGTGGTCGAGCCGCAATCTGTAATCGAACCGCCGGCGCCTGTCGCCGCTGTCGAGCCCTCCGAGGAATTCGAATCCGCTTCGCCGTCGCTTGGCTTCCCCGCCGAACTCGATCGCCATGATGAGGTCGTCGCGTCGGAAGAGGCTGCCGAGGCCGAGGAATTCGTCGAAATCGAAGACGAGCTGGAGGATTTCGGCTCCGACGCTGGTTTCGATCTCATTGCCGCGGCTGTCGAAGGCGAGGTCCAGGCCGATGCGGCGCTGACCGAGGTCGTGCCGGAAGTTCCACACACTGCCGGCACGTTCGATCTCGACGATCTGCTGGCCGACGTCTCGCGTTATCCGGTGCCGCAACGCGCCAATCCGGCGCCCGTTTCGCCGCAGCCCGCATCGATCGAGGCGGCACCCGTTCCTGCCGTCCCGGTGGCCGCAGCACCTGTTCAGCCCGAGGTGATCGCGCCCGCACCGGTCGCCGCAGCATTCGTCCGACCTGCTCCGATCGAGCCTGCTCCGGTCTATGCTGCCGAAGCCGCACGGCCTGTCGCGCCGCAACTTGCCGAAGTTGTTGCGCCGCAGCCTGCTGTAACGGCATATTCGCAGGCGCCGCAGCCCGTACCGGAAGCCGACGATCCCTTCGCCGGCCATGATTTCGAACTGGATCTTGCCGGCATCGAACTGGAACTCGCCGATCTCGATTTCTCCGAGCAGATCGAGCCTGCGCCGCAGCCGATAACCCCTGCGCCGCAGCAGGTCGCCGCCGTCGCTCCTCGGCCGGCTCCCGTTTTTGCGCCTGAGCCGCCAGCTCCTGCTCCCCAGCAGGATGCCGCCGCCTCGGTGCGGCCCGCTCCGGCCGCCGTTTCTGAGCCGCAGGCGCCAGCTCCGGCGCCGGCTTTCAACTGGGCGGCGCCTGTCGCCGAATCCACCGAAGACTTGCCT
>Ga0209256_1001553_pt1 | contig 22836 bp, 28 predicted proteins | sample AraplaCol_mCL_r2_2_FD_184270 | JGI IMG/M metagenome (GOLD analysis project Ga0209256, IMG submission 184270) | Arabidopsis root microbial communities from North Carolina, USA - plate scrape MF_Col_mCL_r2 (SPAdes) (version 3) | ecosystem: Host-associated > Plants > Roots > Endosphere | place...
TTGAAGGCGTGGTTGGTCAGCATGTGCACCTCGTCGATCATATAGACCTTGAAGCGCGCATTGGACGGTGCGTACACCGCCTGCTCCAGCAACTGCGCCATTTCATCGACGCCGCGGTTGGACGCCGCGTCCATTTCCACATAGTCGACAAAGCGGCCGCCATCGATCGCGGTACAAGCCTCGCACACCCCACACGGGGTAGCCGTGATGCCGCCGTTGCCGTCCGGGCCGACGCAATTGAGCGACTTGGCCAGGATACGGGACAGCGTCGTCTTGCCGACACCGCGCGTCCCGGTAAACAGGTAGGCATGGTGCAGGCGCCCGGTATGCAGCGCGTGGGTCAGCGCACGGACAACGTGCTCCTGGCCGACGAGCGTTTCAAAGTTCCGGGGACGGTATTTGCGAGCGAGGACTTGATAGGACATTGCGCGATTTTACCGTAGATAGCGTGCGCTGCGGACAAGATTGCATCCTTGCCTTTTGCGCAACAATCAGGAAACAAAAAAAGGGGACGTACCCCTTTTTTATTTGGTTACGCCCCCTTTTTTGAGGAATTCAGAGGCGAGCCTGATCTGCGGCACTTGCGGTGAACAGCTTTGGCTGCTTCGTTCCCGACCTGACCAGGTTAACCGTGCCACAATGCGCAGGGGCCCGCCCGGGCGCAATTATAGGCTATAAACCGAGCTGCTGCCAAATACCATCCACCCGCGCCTTCACATCGTCGCTCATGGTGATGGTCGTGCCCCACTCACGGCTGGTTTCGCCGGGCCATTTATTGGTGGCGTCGATGCCCATCTTGCTGCCCAGGCCGCTGACCGGCGAGGCAAAGTCCAGGTAATCGATCGGCGTATTGTCGACCAGCGTGGTGTCGCGCGTCGGGTCCACGCGGGTCGTGATCGCCCAGATCACCTCCTTCCAGTCGCGGATGTTCACATCCTCGTCCACCACGATAATGAACTTGGTATACATGAACTGGCGCAGGAAGCTCCACACGCCGAACATCACGCGCTTGGCGTGGCCCGCGTACTGTTTGCGGATCTGCACCACTGCCATGCGGTAGCTGCAGCCTTCCGGCGGCAAGTAGAAATCGGTGATTTCGCTGAACTGCTTTTGCAGCAGCGGCACGAACACCTCATTCAGCGCCACGCCCAGCACTGCCGGTTCGTCCGGCGGCTTGCCTGTATAAGTAGAGTGATAGATCGGGTCGCGCCGCATGGTGATGCGGTCGATGGTGAAGACCGGGAACCAGTCCTGCTCATTGTAATAACCGGTGTGGTCGCCGTACGGGCCTTCCAGGCCATGTTCGTATCCCGACGGATGGCTGTCGTCCGGGTAGATATGCCCTTCCAGCACGATCTCCGCCGAAGCCGGTACGCGCAGCTCGCTGCCGATCGCTTTAACGAGTTCGGTGCGGCTGCCGCGCAGCAGGCCTGCGAACTGATATTCCGACAAGCTGTCCGGTACCGGCGTCACCGCGCCGAGGATGGTCGCAGGGTCGGCGCCCAAAGCGACACAGACAGGATAAGGCTGTCCAGGATTCTTGATGCAGTGTTCGCGGAAATCCAGCGCGCCGCCGCGATGCGCCAGCCAGCGCATGATGACCTTATTAGGACCCAGCACCTGCTGGCGGTAGATCCCCAGGTTCTGCCGCTTCTTATTAGGACCTTTAGTAATGACAAGGCCCCATGTAATAAGAGGCGCCACATCGCCCGGCCAGCAATGCTGGATTGGCAGGCGGCCGAGGTCCACGTCATTGCCTTCCCAGACGATCTCCTGGCACGGCGCGCCGCGCAGTTCTTTCGGCGACATATCCCAAACCGCCTTCACCAGCGAGCCCAGGCCCATCAAGTCCTTGAAGCCCTTTGGCGGCTCGGGTTCCTTCAACTGCGCCAGCACATGGCCGATCTTGCGCAGTTCGCCCACATCATCGGCGCCCATGCCCAGCGCCACACGGCGCGGAGTGCCGAACAGATTACCCAGCACGGGCATGTCGAAACCGGTCGGCTTCTCAAACAAAATGGCTGGACCACCGGCGCGTAACGTGCGGTCACAAACCTCCGTCATCTCCAGGTGTGGTGAAACAGGCAAGCTTGTGCGCTTAAGTTCGCCCATTGCTTGCAGTTGGGAAATAAAATCTCGGAGATCGCGATATTTCATACTTTTTTACGATTTTTTTGCTTCGAACGAGGCGTATGAGTACTTTTGGTCAAGTCGTTGATTTTATTGGTTTTTGCCAATGTGTTCACGCGAAAATCATACTCAAAAGTAATAAAGAATGCCTGTGTTAGTATTGACTAGATATAATACGCCTCCTACAATTTGACCTACCTGATGAGGGCATGGCCTTTATGCCAACTAAGTTGTCACTCATTACATTCACGGAGTATCCGGGCTCCACAGACATTTTAAGGAGTGTTTTTCCTGAGGCGTCTGCCTCGTCCCCGGAAAAAGTTGTGTTGCAACTGGCTCTACAGAATCGCCAGCTTTAGCAAACAATGATGGCGTCCAGTCCCGTGCGACCTGTGCGGCGGTGGACGAAGATAACACTGATGTAACGACTATGGCACGTCGAATTGACCGCGAATTTCACGCGGCGGGGACGCGTTTTGACTCTTACATTTCAGGGGAGTTCTGAATGAACAATCGATTCAATGGGTTGCTGGATAGCACCCGCCTTTGGGCTCGCCAGCCTGCCGCGTGGATTGCCACGCAGAGCGTATCGGCACGTGGTCTGATGACCGCCGCTCAGTCCATGCTGAGCATCTTCGGTATTGCAGCATTGGTCATGGCTTGCGCCATGGTTGCCCGTCCTGAACTGGCTGCCGATCTGGCCCACGCCCTGCGCGGTGAGCCGCCGGCGCCGATGCAAATCGTCGTGGCTCCGCCGCTGTCTGAGCTGATGGAGGCGCCTGCCGCGCTGCCGGTTGGCCTGGCAACAGCCGCTGAAGTCCAGCTGACGGCCGAGGAAAAGGCCCTGATGGGCTCCAAGAAGCAACAGGACGCCGTCACCAATTGGCTGTCCAAGCGTTACCGCGTGGCTGGCGATGCGACCAATCTGCTGGTGTCCACCGCCTACCTGACCGCCCACGAAACCAAAATGGATCCGCTGTTGATCCTGGCTGTGATGGCGATCGAATCCGGCCTGAACCCGTTCGCGGAAAGCCCGATGGGCGCGCAGGGCCTGATGCAGGTGATGTCCAAGGTGCACACCGAAAAATTCCAGGAAATGGGTGGCGTGCAAGCTGCGCTGAACCCGGTAGCCAATATCCGCGTTGGCGCCCTGATCCTGAAAGATTACGTGACCAAGGGCGGTTCGGTTGAAGCCGGCCTGAAATCCTATGTCGGCGCCGGCGCCTTCGATTCGGATGACGGCTACGGCTCACGCGTGATGGCGGAATACTCCCGCTTGAAGCAAGTCTCTGCCGGCAAGAAGGTGCCTTACATCACCCCGCCGCAACTGGCCGCCGCCCCTGCCCCGGTGAAGCCAAAGGATGGCTCGACCACCGTGGCGCAAGCTGACAAGCAAATCAGCGCAGACCAGCTGGCCGGCCTTTAATTCCGACCGCAGAAAAAAACAAAGCCACCTTCACAGGTGGCTTTTTCTTTGCCGCACAAAATGTCCACTTCGGGGTCAGGAACCAAAGTGGACAATTTTTTCTGCGCGACACAAATGTCCACTTTCGTTCCTGACCCCAAAGTGGACAAAGTTGCTTAGCGCTTCTTGTCGGCGGCGACTTCGTCGGCGCGCAGTTGGGCAGCCAGCTTGTCCAGTACGCCGTTGACGTACTTGTGGCCGTCGATACCGCCGAAGGACTTGGTCAGCTCCACTGCTTCGTTGATGACCACGCGGTACGGGATCTCGATGTGGTTCTTCAGCTCGTACGCGCCGATCAGCAGCACGGCGTGCTCGATCGGGGACAGTTCGCCGATGCCGCGGTCCACCAGCGGCGTGAACACTTCTCGCAGCTCGACCGATTGCTTGATGGTGCCGCGCAGCAGGTCGGCAAAGTACTCGCCGTCCGCCTTGTCGAAGCCATGGGCGCCGCGGATATTGTTGACGACCTTGGTCGCTTCTTCGTTGTTCAGCAGCCACTGGTACAGGCCCTGCAGCGCGAACTCGCGCGCGCGGTGGCGCGGGGTGCGGTTCTTGCTCGGGTTGGCGTGCGTCATATTGTCAGTCATATTCTTACCTTCTTGTTGAGTTACTCGTCGTCGCCCAGGTCCTGGTTCAGTTCTTCCAGGGCGATCGACAGGTTGGCCATTTCGACGGCGCAGCGAGCGGCTTCGGCGCCCTTAACGGCCATGCGGACTTCCGCCTGTTCGTCGTTCTCGGTGGTCAGGATGGCGTTGGCGATTGGGATGCTGTAGTCCAGGCCTACGCGGGTCACGCCAGCGCCGGATTCATTGGACACCAGCTCGAAGTGGTAGGTCTCGCCACGGATCACGGCGCCCAGTGCGATCAGCGCGTCGAACTGGTTGGACTCGGCCATCTTTTGCAGCACCAGCGGAATTTCCAGCGCGCCCGGCACGGTCACGTGCAGGATGTCTTCGTCTTCCACGCCCAGGTTCTTCAGCTCTTGCAGGCAGGCCGACAGCAGGCCGTGGCAAACGTCTTCGTTGAAGCGGGCCTGCACAACACCGATGCGCAGGTTTTCGCCGGACAGGTTGGTTTCGTAGGTTGCTACGGTCATGGTGTACCTCTTTCTAAGGATATTGAATTATGCCGCGTCTGTTGATCAGGCGGCAGGTTTGGCCATGTAGCCGGTGACTTCAAGGTTAAAGCCGGTCATCGAAGGCATCTTGCGCGGGCTGGCCAGCAGCTGCATCTTGCGCACGCCGACGTCACGCAGGATTTGGGCGCCGATACCGTAGCTGCGCAGATCCATGCTGGCGGCGCGGCCGGTTGGGCGCACGTTCTTGTCCAGCGCTTCCAGCTGGCCGAACAGCTGCTCCGCAGTTTCGCCGCAGTTCAGCAGCACCATCACGCCCTGCTCTGCACCCTTGATCGCCTTCAGCGAGGACGACACGTTCCAGGAGTGGGTGGTGGCTTCGGTTTCCAGCAGGTCCAGGATCGAAACTGGCTGATGTACGCGCACCAGCGATTCCTTGCCCGGCTCCATATCGCCATGCACCAGGGCCAGGTGGGCCGAGCCGCTTGGCTTGTCGCGGAAGGCGATCATGCGGAAATCGCCGTGCGCGGTGCGCAGTGGACGTTCGGCGATGCGCTCGACCATGCATTCATTCTGGCTGCGGTAGTGGATCAGGTCAGCGATGGTGCCGATCTTCAGGCCATGCTCCTTGGAGAACTCCAGCAGCTCCGGCAGGCGCGCCATGGTGCCGTCGTCCTTGATGATTTCGCAGATGACGGAAGCTGGCATCAGGCCTGCCATGGCGGTCAGGTCGCAGCCCGCCTCGGTATGGCCGGCGCGCATCAGCACACCGCCTGGGACTGCGCGCAGCGGGAAGATGTGGCCCGGCTGCACGATATCAGTCGGCTTGGCGCCCTTGGCCACGGCGACCTGGATGGTCTTGGCGCGGTCGGCGGCCGAAATGCCGGTGGTAACGCCTTCGGCGGCTTCGATCGACACGGTGAAGTTGGTGCCGAAGGAGGTGCCGTTCTTGGCGGTCATCATGGTCAGGTCGAGCTGGTTGCAATGCTCTTCCGTCAGGGTCAGGCAAACCAGGCCGCGCGCGTGTTTGATCATGAAGTTGATCGCTTCCGGCGTGACGTGCTCGGCGGCCAGCACCAGGTCGCCTTCGTTTTCGCGGTCTTCTTCATCGACCAGGATCACCATGCGACCGGCGCGCAGTTCGGCGACGATTTCTTCGGTGCTGGAAATGGACATATTTTTTCCTTTGATGTGAGGCACAGAGCGTTTCTTTGTTAACCCGCTATTTTAAAGGATTTGAAGCACTTCCGCCCCCTTGAGCGCCGCCTTTAGGCTAATTGGCCTAGACTGGTTTTCTTAACAACCCTGAAGGAGGCAGCGATGAAGACCAGTGGTTCGGCCGTCTGGAGCGGCGGCATCAAAGATGGGCGCGGGGCAATCAGCACCGCGAGCGGCGCTTTGCAGGCGGCTCCCTACGGCTTTTCCAGCCGTTTCGAAGGCAAACCGGGCACCAATCCGGAGGAATTGATCGGGGCGGCGCATGCCGGCTGCTTCACCATGGCCCTTTCGCTGATCCTCGGCGAAGCAGGCCTGACCGCCGAAAAGATGGAAACCAAGGCCGAAGTCACGCTGGACAAAGTGGCGGACGGCTTCGCCATCACCGCCATCCATCTCGACTTGCAGGCCAAAATTCCCGGCGCCGACAAAGCCAAATTCGAAGAACTTGCCAATAAAGCAAAAACAGGCTGCCCGGTCTCTAAAGTCCTGAACACCAGCATCACCCTCACCACCACCCTGCTTTAAACCTTTTCCCCTGGGGCGCCGCGCGCGCCTCAAAATTTCTCCTTGAAGTTTTTAATTGCGATCACTATTATTAAGTCATTCGATGACGACCGTCATTAATAACCCCTCAAAGGAAAACACCATGAACCTCAAAGATTCCGTCGTATTCATCACTGGCGCTAACCGTGGCCTGGGCCTGCAGCTGGCGAAAGCCGCACTCGCAGCCGGAGCGAAGAAAGTCTACGGCGCCGCCCGCGATCCAAAATCGGTCACCCTGCCCGGCGTAACCCCAGTCCAGCTGGATGTGACGAAGCACGACGAAATCGCCGCCGTCACCCGCGAATACAAAGATGTGAACGTATTGATTAACAATGCCGGCATTGTCCGCGCCGGCGGCATCCTGGCCGACAACGCCCTGGAACAGGCCCGCGCCGAACTGGAAACCAACCTCATCGGCCCAATGCTGCTGAGCAAAGGCTTCGCACCGGCTCTGAAATCAAATGGCGGCGGCGCCATCGTCAACATCCTGTCCGTGCTGGCTTGGTATAGCCAGGGCCCGACCAACACCTACAGCATGTCGAAATCCGCAGCCTGGGCGCTGACCAATGGCTTGCGCATCGAACTGGCTCCCCAAGGCACTTTGGTGGTTGGCGCCCATATGGGCTATATGGAAACCGACATGACCGCCGGCTACGAAGTACCGAAGATCAAGCCGGAAGAAGTGGCCGCGCAAATCTTCACCGCTCTGGCCGAAGGCAAGGAAGAAGTTCTTGCGGATGACCTCACCCGCCAGGTAAAGCTCGGCATCAACGCAGAACTGCCGGCCTATATCGCCGCCTCCCGCGCCGCGGCTTAAGCGCGCCGAAGGAATTGCATTTGGGGCTACAGTGACGGCTTCTATCCTCGCAAGGAGCCGACCGTGACTATCAAAGGAAGCTGTCATTGTGGCGCCACCGTCTTCGAGATCGATGGCGAGATCCCCCCTCAACTCATGCGCTGCACTTGCTCGTTCTGCGCCAAGCGCGGCGCGATCACGGCCAACTTTACGCCGGAGCAGTTCCGCCTCGTGCCGCCGCCTTCCGGCGACAGTACTTACCGCTGGCAGACCAGGCAGGTGGCGCACCACTTTTGCCCGCTATGCGGCTGCGCAACCTACTCCGATTCACCAGCCTTCCAGACCGACGGCAGCTGGGACGGCCACACCCGCCGCATCGTAGTGAACGCGCGCCTGTTCAACGATTTCGATGCCGCCGAGGCCAATATCACTGTGATTGATGGCAAGCATCTGTGGTGATTCCGCGCGCCTGAGCTATAGCAGGAGAAGCTGGCGGCGCTCGGCGAATTGAAGGAGATTTGCAGTGAGCAGAAAAAATAGCGAAGAGTCCCGTATGCTCGGGGAACTGCTTGAGACCGCGGAATCTCTCAGCATCTACGGTGTTGTATCAAAAAACTGAGTTGGCCCACGTCCCCGCCCTATGCCAGCCCCCACCTGAATATCCGCCTGAACGTGTGATCGAAATTCGCACCATTAAAGCAAAAATGAGCCAGGCTGTATTTGCCACCTTTCTCAACGTTAGCGTGTCGACAGTGCAAAAGTGGGAATCGCCGACCTCTGGGAAACGGCCAGGCGGCGCCGCCGCAAAGCTACTTCAACTTGTGGAAACCAAAGGCATTGAAGTCCTCACTACCTGATTTCAATCAGCTTTCCCCTTTCCATCATTCATCCCCGAGCGGCTGCGATCGCCCCGTTACGGACATTCAACGTTTAATCTTAGTCTCTTGCCGTTTGAATACCGATTAGGCCTTCGTGGGCAGTTCGATTCTGAATCTTGTAAGTGAACGCCCCTTCACCCAAAGGCACTTCTCCCAAGTAGTCATCAGGCCGAATATGGACTTTCTTGTTTAACATACAAAGCTCTACTTCGGCGTACCGATATGCTGGGGCAAGGCTCTGATATTTGCTCAATCCCCCTATGGCTAAATCACCGTAAGTTACGCCGTTTATGCGCACGTCCAGTAGCGGCGTACCAGTATCATTTTGGATTCGAATAGCCGAAGCGATAACTGGTGGTTTACTTGCGTGCGCGATGAACAAAACTGCCAGTATTGCCCCCAATACCCCAATAAAGATGGCGAACAATCTCCACGGTTTGCTGTCAAAAACATCCATCGCTATTGGTCGTCCCTAAAGTTATAGTTGCATCAGTCTGCTGTTGGCCGTTAACGCCATGTGGCACCCGTCCAATACGGCCACAAAGCTGCAAGAGTACGACTGACGTTGCTCTAGTGATCTAACGCAGGGACGTACGTTATGGGCCGACATTGAACATTAATTGAAAGGCGACATCATCGGTAACCCTAAGCGGCGACAGCTGAGCAAGTGCGTCGTAAAGTGCTTGAAGTGTAGCTTCTTCAGCTTGCCCCTGGCTCGCCATTTTGACTTGGCACTTGTTGGGGCTGCAATTGAATTGGACCAACGCAGTCATGGCTGCTTTGTTTTTTTCCAATTCAGCATGCGCTCTGCCCTCCGCTGCCTTGATGTACTCAGCAAGGTCTTCGACTTTCACCCGTTTTTTGATGTCGTGCTCCCCGGTCAGCAACATAACTTTCTGTGTCGTGACGCGCTGACCACGAGTATCGCGAGCTTTAGCTGGCTGATAGGTTTTAAACTGACCTGGAGTTACATACGTTTTATTGTCCACAGGATTTTCGTAGCGAGACTGAGCAGTGACCTGTGGCGTTGGTAAAGCTAAAAGAGGTGCAAGCACCATCGAGATAAATACACGCATCCTGTCATTCCTAATGTAGCCGATAGTCGACGTTATATATCGCTACTGGCTAGTGATTTTCTTCGAGATCAATTCCGCAGTCAAAAATGGTTGGGGACCCTTGGGACTCCGACGACAGCTGTTGGCCGGTAGCGGAAGTCCCTGAACTGCAGTCAACCGAGCGCCGTCACCCACCAACGCCAGTGGCATTGAAACAAAAGGAGAAATGTAAGGTGCCCGTTCCTACTGCCATCGAGACCAGTTCAGAAGGTAGTACGTCCTGATACCAGCCCGCGATGCCTGCCGGGGTCACCTGCGCAATCTGGCGACCGGCGGCTTCGACTTTTAAGCGGTTGTGGGTCGAGGAATATTGCAGGAAGTCGGATGCGCAAATCTTGCGCAGCAAAGCTTCGAGAGTTGTGCTGTCATCAATTTCATAGACCGCGTCGAGCCCGTTGGCCTGGTCATCGGCCCCACAGCACGCCTCGCGAAAAACATTGACCTTCACGTCTCTCAGCCGGCAGCGTTCAGCGACAGCATTCGTTCCACATAGCGAGCGATCAGGTCGATCTCGAGGTTGACCTTGGAGCCTGCTTTCAGGTGCTTCAGCGTCGTGACCTGGATAGTGTGCGGGATCAGGTTGATCGAGAACGAGCAGCCAGTGGCGCTGTCTTCAACGCGGTTGACGGTCAGGGACACGCCGTTCACCACAACGGAGCCTTTGTAGGCCAGGTATTTGGCCAGGTCGCGCGGGGCTTCGATTACCAGTTCATACGATTCGCCCACTGGCTCGAACTTGCGCACCACGCCCAGGCCATCGACGTGGCCGGAGACCAGGTGGCCGCCCAGGCGCTCGGCCAGGGTCAGGGCTTTTTCCAGGTTCACTTCGGTGGTGGTGTCGAGTCCGACAGTCTTGTTCAGGCTTTCGCGCGAGACGTCAACAGTAAAGCCGGTGGCGGTTTTCTCCACCACGGTCATGCAGGCGCCGTTCAGGGCGATCGAGTCGCCCAGGCCGACGTCGGCCATCGGCAGGCCGCCGGCGTCCACGTCCAGGCGTACGCCTGCGAAAGCGCCGCCTTCCAGCGGGGTTACGGAGTTGATTTTGCCGACTGCGGCGACGATTCCAGTAAACATAATGATCTTTAGTGTTGGTTGAACCTGGCTAGGATACGCAAATCGGCGCCGACTTGCTTAACCTCGTGAAATTTCAGATTGTGCTTGCCGCTGAGCTCAGTCAGCGCAGGTAGGGCGAACATGCCTTGCGCGTCGCCCAGCAGGGTTGGCGCGAGATAGACCAGCAGCTCATCCACGCAGCCTTCGCGGATCATGGAGCCATTCAGTTTGCCGCCCGCTTCCACATGTAATTCGTTGATCTGGCGGCGGCCCAGCTCACGCATCAGCTCGGGCAAATCGACTTTGCCATGGGCGTTGGGGAGGACGATGATTTCGGCACCCTTGTCGCGCAGGGCCGGTTCCTTTTCCGGATGGTGAGCGGCGGCGATGATCCATGTGCCTCCGCCTTCCAGCACTCGGGCTTGCGGGCTGATTTCCAGCTTGCTGTCGACCACGATGCGGCGCGGCTGGCGCGGGGTTTCAACGGCGCGCACATTCAGTTGCGGGTCGTCGGCCTTCACGGTGCCGATGCCGGTCAGGATGGCGCAGGCACGGGCGCGCCAGGCGTGGCCGTCGGCGCGGGCTTCCGCGCCGGTGATCCACTGGCTCTGGCCATTGTGCAGGGCCGTCATGCCATCCAGGCTGGCGGCGGTCTTCATACGGACCCACGGCAGGCCGCGGCGCATGCGGTTGAAGAAGCCGATATTCATTTCATAGGCTTGCTCGGCCAGAAGGCCGCTGGCGACTTCGATGCCGGCGGCGGACAGGCGAGCCATGCCGTTGCCGGCAACTAGCGGATTCGGGTCTTCCATGGCGGCGACGACGCGGCCCAGGCCTTCGCGCACCAGGGCGTCGGCGCAAGGCGGCGTACGGCCGTGGTGGCTGCAAGGCTCCAGCGTGACGTAAGCGGTGGCACCGCGCACATCGTGGCCGCGTCGCTTGGCGTCTTTCAGGGCCTGGATTTCAGCGTGGTCCTGGCCGGCGGCTTGCGTCACGCCTTCACCGATCACCACGCCGTCGCGTACGATCACGCAGCCGATGCGAGGGTTCGGGGATGTGGTGAACAAGCCTTTTTCCGCCCATTGCAGGGCGAGCTGCATGCCTTCGAGGTCGCTGTTGATGTTCATATGCTTGCGCAGGTTGCCGGTTCCAGGACGGGGTCGCATAGCCGCGCCCTGCCCTGCATATTGATCTTGATATTGCGCTGCACGCCGGCCAGTTCAAGGGTGATGGTGCCAAAGTTGGCGGCATTCGGGTGGGCGGCGCGGCAGCTGCGTCCTGCTGCATTATATGCGACGTAAAAAGGGGCCGTGGCATCGGTGAAGCCAGCCCGGATAAGTAGATGTCCCGACGGTGGCCGGTGGCGGGCAAGTATCAGCTCGCCCTGGTCGGCGCTGCGGTTGGCATTGACGTCGATGACGATCAGCCAGCCTTGCTGCCATTCGCCGTTTTGGGCCAGCAGCGTCACCACACGGCGACGGGCGATGGCCTGGGCGCGGGTGTCGTTGATCGCCGCCAGCAGGTCGGCGGAGGCAGCGCGCAGCTGGCGGCCGGCCAGCATATTGCTCAATTCCGGCAGCGCGGAGGCGAACAGGATGGAGATGATGGCGAGGACGATCATCAGCTCCAGCAGCGTGAATGCTGCCTTACCGGGTACGGCCGGACTTAGCGCCAGCAGTCGCGGGCGGGTCCTGTGGCGAGGTGGAGGCCGCTGCTGGTGAGGATGAGGCGCTGGCATTTCGGGTCCCTGAAACTGGCGTCGACATTGGGCGTGCCGGGGGTTGCGATGAGCTGGATGCAGTCGCGGATTTGCTGGCCGTCGCAGGCCTTGCCTTCCACTTCGTAAGCGCTGGAATGGGCGGCGCGGCCGGACCACCAGCGGAATTCGCTTTCGCTCAGCGCTGAAAACGCGGCGTAGCTGTTAAAGCGGGTGAAGTAGCGCTCTTGTTGCTGCATCAGCTCTTGCAGCGTGGCTTGCGCCTCGCTGCGGCGCATGCGGATGACTGCGTCGTTCCAGACCGGAACCGCCACCGCGGCCAGTATCGCGAGGATGACTGCCGCGACCAGCACGCTGCTTATTGTGTTGCCGCCCGCTCGGGACTTCATGGCTCGCTCCCGCCGCCTGATGCGCCGTGTAGCGATTGCCAGTCCATGATTTCGCGCCAGCTATGACGGTGCACAGGCACTGGCGGCTTGTAGGTGGCCTGCAGCACGGTCTCGGCGCCGGGACGTGGGGCAAAGCCGATCACAGTCACGCGGTAATAAAAGGCAGGCGGTTCACCAGCCGGCGAGTAGGCAATGCGCTCCACCAGGTAGCGCGGACGGCGGAAAGGCATCGTGCCCTCCCCTATAGGCATTGCGGCGCCAGTAAGTGCACCGTATTCGGTGCCGCCGTCACCAGCCAGGTCAACGGCCTGCCAGGCCTGAGCTGGTGCTTCGACTGGCTGGCCAAGGCCGGCGTTGATATCGCGTTCAGCATCCATCAGGGCATCCTCCGCGGATTGGAAGGCGACCAGGCGGTCTCGTTCTGCGCGGGCGGCCTTCTCGCCCAGCATGGCCATTTGGGCTGCCGAAGCGCCGATAGTCAGCGCGGCCAGCAACAGCAGCATCGTTACCGGGAGCGTGATGCCTTGCTGACTGCGGCGCATGGCGGCCCCCTCACAGGTTGCGCAACGCCACGGTTGCAGAGAACAGGCGGCGAGCACGGTGCTGCATTGCTGGCGGCAGGTTGACTTCGTCGAGATGCGCGCTTGCGTCTGCGCCGGGCAGCAAGTCGTAACTGCTTAATCGGCTGCCGATGCGGGAGCCGCGCTCGCCGTGCAGCAGCAAGCCAATGCGGACGCTGGTGACGCGGCGCCAGTTGGGGTGCTCCGCTTGTTCTGGCGCTGGTAGCGCTGCGTCGCGGGCGTTGATGGCGCTCGCGGTAAGGTAGAGGTTTGGGACGTTGTCGCGTGGCGTGTCGGTATCGATGCCGTAGACGACCTGGAAGGCATCCACGCCACGTATTACGGCGTCGTCGCCCCAACCGTGCTGGCCTTTGTATTTGCAGCGCAGTTCGGCGACGCCGTCGCTCGCTTGAGCTACGTAGAAGATGCTCCAGGCCCATTCGCCTGGGGTGGCGGGGAAGCCGGCGCAGTTCAGCATCGCGCCAGCACCGGCGCCTGCGATGGCGCCCGGTGCGTAGCGAATGGCGATGGCATCGCTGCTGTTGATTGCGGGCAGCGCGGCGCCGAGCCCGTTTGAGTTGCTTGCCACGCTTGCTGCATCGCGGCCCTCCACCGCTAGCGGGGGCTGAGGCGTGCCTCCAGCGTCACGCTCCGCTGGCTCGCCGGGATAGCCGGCCTGGCGCAGCGCCTGTCCAATGATCGCCAGCGCGAAGCGTCCATTGTCGTCAATGCGTGTATTGGCGCCGTTGTGCAGGAAGTCGCCGTTTGAAGCGTGCAGCAGCGAGGCGGCCGCAAGGACGACCAGCAGGCTGAGTGCCATGGCGATAAGGACTTCGGCGACCGCCAGGCCGGTCTGGCGCGCGTTCATGGCCTGTCTCCCGGACTGTAAAGCGCGACTGGCAGCGCGATGCCGGGACCGGCTCCGAGTGCGTTGCTGCCACGCCAGCCGATCTTGATCACGATCGGCGCGCTGGCCTCGCCGGAACAAGCCCATTGCAGGCGTCCGCCAGGCGCAGTGGAAGAATCGCGGCAAGTCAGTGCGCGGGCTGATGGAAGCGAGGATTGAAGCTGCTGGCGGAACACGGCCAATTCGTGCTGCGCCAGCGCGGCCGGATCGCAAGCCGAGCCGGAGCAGTCGGTGGCGGCGGGCGCGGGCTGTGCGGCCTCGGCATCGGCATCAAACTCAAATCCAAGGTAGGCGGAGGACTGGGCGGCGTTAGCGCGGATGCGGTCAGCGAGTGCGGCGGCATCCTGCAAGGCTTCGGTCAGCAGGGCCGATTCCTGTCGTGTGCGCATGGCGTGTGCCTGCATCGCCAGCGCGCCCACCAGCCCAACGGCCAGCAACAGCACGGCAACTAGCACTTCCACCATTGTGAATCCCGCAGCTGGACGACGCATGGCGCAGCCCTCCCCTGCTGATCACATTAGCCAGCAGCGGTGTCGCGGGTTTGAGGAATATCAAGCCTTGGGAGTGAGCTCTTGACCGTCGCCAACAGCTTCGATCGCGTCCTGGAATTCGGCCAGATCTTCGAAGTTTTTGTAGACGGAAGCAAAGCGGATATAGGCTACTTTGTCGAGGCGCTTGAGCTCGGCCATGACGAGTTCGCCAACGTAGACGGAATCGACTTCACGCTGGCCGCTGGTGAGCAGCTTTTCTTCGATGGAGGAAACTGCCTTATCGACCGACTCAGCAGCGACAGGACGTTTGCGCAAGGCCAGCATCAGGCTAGCGCGCAGCTTGTCGGCGGAATACTCGGTGCGGCTGCCGTTTTTCTTGACCACATAAGGCATGGTCAGTTCGATCCGCTCCCATGTCGTGAAGCGCTTGTCGCAGTTCACGCAGCGCCGGCGCCGCTTGATGGCGTCCCCCTCCTCCGACACGCGGGTGTCGAGGACCTGGATATCATCGTGCTGGCAGAACGGGCATTTCATTGATGGAGCGTCTCTTATTATGTAATGAAAAAGCGCCGGACCTTACGATCCGGCGCCTCGATAGTACCAACCGTGTGCTTAGGCGTAAACAGGGAATTTATCAGCCAGCACCTTCACAGCGGCTTTCACGCGCTCGATGGTAGCTGCGTCGTGCGGGTTGTCCAGCACGTCGGCGATCAGGTTGCCCACTTCTTCCGCTTCCGCTTCCTTGAAACCGCGGGTGGTGAACGCTGGGGAACCCAGGCGGATACCGGAAGTCACGAATGGCTTCTGCGGGTCGTTAGGGATGCCGTTCTTGTTGCAGGTCATGTGCGCCTGGCCCAGGATCGCTTCCGCTTCTTTACCGGTCAGGTTCTTGGCGCGCAGGTCGACCAGGAACACGTGCGACTCGGTGCCGCCGGAAACGATACGCAGGCCGCGCTTGATCAGGGTCTTGGCCAGCACGTCGGCGTTCTTCACCACTTGCTGCTGGTAGGCCTTGAATTCAGGGGACAGCGCTTCTTTGAAGGCCACTGCCTTGCCGGCGATCACGTGCATCAGCGGACCGCCCTGGATGCCAGGGAAGATCGAGGAATTGATGATCTTTTCGTGTTCGGCTTTCATCAGGATGATGCCGCCACGTGGGCCGCGCAGGGACTTGTGGGTGGTGGAGGTCACGAAGTCAGCGTGCGGAACCGGGTTCGGGTACAGGCCAGCGGCGATCAGGCCGGCGTAGTGAGCCATGTCGACCATGAAGTAGGCGCCTACGGCTTTAGCGACTTTGGCGAAACGCTCGAAGTCGATCTTCTTGGAAAAGGCCGATGCGCCGGCGATGATCAGCTTTGGCTTGTGTTCTTTGGCCAGGGCTTCCATTGCGTCGTAGTCGATGTCTTCTTCAGCGGTCAGGCCGTAGGAAACCACGTTGAACCATTTGCCGGACATGTTCAGCGCCATGCCGTGGGTCAGGTGGCCGCCTTCTGCCAGCGACATGCCCATGATGGTGTCGCCTGGTTTCAGGACAGCGAAGAACACGCCCTGGTTAGCCTGGGAACCGGAGTTAGGCTGTACGTTGGCGGCTTCGGCGCCGAACAGCTGCTTCACGCGGTCGATCGCCAGTTGCTCGACGACGTCCACGTACTCGCAGCCACCGTAGTAGCGCTTGCCTGGGTAGCCTTCGGCGTATTTATTGGTCAGCTGGGAGCCCTGGGCTTCCATCACGGCTGGCGAGGTGTAGTTCTCAGATGCGATCAGCTCGATGTGGTCGTGCTGGCGCTTGTTCTCGTTCTGGATGGCGGCAAACAGCTCCGCGTCGACGTTGGCGAGGGTGTGATCTTTTGCGAACATGAAATTACTCCAGTTTTTTAAGGCAGATTGGATCGAATTGGGAGCCAAAAGGCGACAAGGCAGCCAAATCGTACGATTCCATCGTGGCTGCCCAGGCGAACGGCTGTTTGATATCTCACGTTCCCCGGTGGTTGCCCACCTCTCACCAGCGGCGCCAAGCTGCCTGCTGGTTTTTCGCCAGTTACGTGAGACCGTAATGGAGCCAAGATTGTAATTTAAGTGGGAAATTCCGGCAATCGTTTGGCTGGATTCGGCTGATTTCGCGACTTATTCGGCCTAAAACCCGTAAACCGGGAAACCGGGGTCCGGCCCGTGGGCCGTACCCCGGTTTCCCGGTTTCCCCGGTTTTAGCCTAAAATCCCCCCATTAATATTGGGAGTTCGACCATGATCGTGTTAGTTACCGGCGCAACCGCCGGTTTTGGCGCCGCGATGGCGCGTGTTTTCGCCAAAAACGGCCATCAGGTCATCGCCGCCGGCCGCCGTGTCGAGCGCCTGGAAGCCCTGGCCGCCGAACTCGGCCCGAACCTGCTGCCACTCAAACTCGACGTCACCGACAAAGCCGCCATCACCGCCGCCCTCGCCTCCCTGCCCGCAGCCTGGCAGGAAATTGACGTCCTGATCAACAACGCCGGCCTGGCGCTGGGCGTCAAAGGCGCCCAGGAGTCCTCGCTGGAGGACTGGGAAACCATGATCTCCACCAACTGCACCGGCCTGGTCACCATCACCCACGCCCTGCTGCCGGGCATGGTGCAGCGCGGCCGCGGCACCATCATCAACCTGGGCTCCGTGGCCGGCGCCTACCCATACCCGGGCGGCAATGTATACGGCGCCACCAAGGCCTTCGTCGAACAATTCACCCTCAACCTGCGTGCCGACCTGATCGGAACCGGCGTTCGCGCTACCAATATCGCCCCCGGCCTGTGCGGCGGCACCGAATTCTCGAACGTGCGCCTGAAGGACGACGCAGCTGCTGCCAAGGTCTACGAAGGCACAACCCCGCTGACAGCCGAGGACATCGCCAACACGGCTTTCTGGATTGCAACATTGCCGCAACACATTAATGTAAACTCCATCGAATTGATGCCAACCTGCCAAGGATTCTCCCCATTCGCCCTCAAACGAAGCTAAAATGCCCGCCCATATAAGGGAAAACCGTAAGCAATTGTTACGAGATTGTGCAAAACACGAATTCGCTGAAGCATTTGGCGTAAAATGTTGCCGATTCTCACTTAGTAGCTTTTCTATCTATGTCGTCTGAGTTCATCTGGGATGTCCGTGTTTATTACGAAGACACGGACGCCGGCGGAATCGTCTATTACGCGAACTATTTGAAGTTCTTCGAGCGCGCACGCACTGAGTGGTTGCGCTCCCTCGGCGTCAACCAGGATGTCCTGCTGCGTGAGCACGATGCCATGTTTGTTGTCAAAAATGTCAGCGCGGACTACCACGCGCCGGCGCGGCTGGACGATGTAATAAAATTGACGCTTCGTATTGCTAAACTGGGCCGCGCATCGATCCAGTTCGTACAAGAGGCGTGGTGCGGCGAACGCCTGCTCAATACTGCCCACGTCAAGGTTGGCTGCGTCGATTCCGCACTGCGCCCGCGCGCCGTGCCCGATGCGGTTGCAGCCCTTATGCGCGCATAATAATTAGATCGAAAACAATGAACGTCACTCAAGACCTTTCCTTTATTTCCCTCATCGCCAACGCGCACGTGATCGTCCAATTGATCATGGCGCTGCTGCTTGCGGTCTCCGTCATCAGCTGGACCTACATCTTCAAGAAGCTGTTTGATGTGCGCGGTGCGCGCAACCAGACCATCGAATTCGAAAAGACCTTCTGGGCCGGCGGCAACCTGCACGCCCTGCACGCCAGCGCCGGCAGCAACCGCGCCAACAGCGGCGCCCTGGCGCGCATCTTCGAAGCCGGCATGGGTGAATTCATCAAAGGCAAGCAAGCCGCTGCGACCAGCCGCGACATGAATATGGGCGATGTGCTCGATGGCGCCCGCCGTGCAATGCGCGCCGCCTTCCAGCGCGAGATGGACGCACTGGAAGCGCACCTGGCCTTCCTGGCGTCGGTCGGTTCCGTCTCCCCTTACATCGGCCTGCTCGGTACTGTGTGGGGCATCATGAACGCATTCCGCGGCCTGGCCAATGTGCAGCAAGCGACGCTGTCGGCCGTGGCGCCAGGCATTGCCGAAGCGCTGATCGCAACGGCCATCGGCCTGTTCGCAGCAATCCCGGCCGTGGTCGCGTACAACCGCTTCTCTCACGACATCGACCGCCTGGCGATCCGCTTCGAGAGCTTCGTTGAAGAATTCTCGAACATCCTGCAGCGCCAGTCCCGTTAAAAGGCGAAACAGAAGATGGCATCCTCCTTCTCCAGTGGCCTGCGCGGCAGCCGCGGTGGCCGCAAGCTGAAGTCCGAGATCAACGTCGTGCCGTATATCGACGTGATGCTCTGCCTGCTGATCATCTTCATGGTGATGCCGACCTCGAACAACCCGAGCTCGATTGACCTGCCGCACGCTGAAAAAGCGTCGCGCCCGCCGGATGCCTACATCCAGGTGCAGGTCAAACCGAATGGTTCCCTGATGATCGGCATCGCCGGCAAGTCGGCCGAAGCGCCGGAAACCGAACCGAATCGCGATGCCCTGGTGCGCAAGCTGCGCGCCATGCACGAACAATATCCCGAGTACCCAGTGCTGATCGCCGGCGACAAGGAAAGCAAGTACGACGATGTGATCACTCTGATTTCCGAAGCGAAGAAGATGGGGATTAACCGCGTTGGCCTGGCAACCAAGTAAGACATGGCAATGACGATGGCAACTGCAGGCGGACCATACCGTGTGCCCAAGCGGCACGGCGGTACCCGCGCGTTTGCGCTCGCGCTGGCCATGCACTGCGTGTTGTTTGCTTTCCTATGGGTCGGCATCCGTTGGAATAACGACCCAACCGGCGTCGACGCCGAAATCTGGGACGTGACCACGCAGATGGCCGCGCCGAAATTGCCGGAGCCCGAACCGGAGCCAGAACCCGAGCCGGAACCGGTGCGCCCGCCGCCAGTGGCCCCGCCTCCTCCACCGGAAGTGGTGAAACCGCTGCCGAAAGAGCCGGACATCGCGCTGCAGAAGAAGAAAGAAAAAGAGAAGAAGGAAGCCGAAGAGAAGCAGAAGCTCGCCGAACAGAAAAAGAAACTGGACGACGAGAAGAAGCGCCTGGCCGATCTCGATAAGAAGGAAAAGCTGGAGCAGGAAAAAGCCAAGAAACAGGCTGAACTGAAAGAGAAGGAAAAGCTGGCCAAAGCCCGTGCAGCAGAATTGCAGCGCATTACGGGCCAGGCCGCAGCCGGCTCCACCGGCACGGCAGCCAAGTCCACCGCACCGCGGCTGGACGATGGCTACAAAGCTGCGATCGTGACGCGCATCCGAAGCTTCCTGAACTACCCAGGTGACGAAGATGTCGGAGCGGTCTACACCATCACGCAGCTGCCGTCTGGTGAAGTAATGGGCGTGCGCAGGGTAAAATCCAGCGGCGTTCCGGCATACGATGCCGCGATCGAAAGCGCGATCCGCAACGCCTCCCCTCTGCCCAAGCGCAAGGATGGCACGGTGGACCGCGAGATCACGGCAACCTTCAAACTCAAGGAAATGCGGCAATAAGGATTTTGAGAATGACTAACAAGGCAAAATATCTGATGGTACTGGCCGGCGCGACCTTCGCGCTGTCGGCGCAGGCGCAGCTGCAAGTCGAGATCTCCGGCGTGGGCAGCAACCAGATTCCTGTGGCGATCGGCCCATGCGCCAATGAGGCGGCGGCGCCGGCCCAGATCTCGCAAATCATCAAGGCCGACCTGACCCGCAGCGGCATGTTCAAGGTCATCGACATTACACCGACCAGCAACCTGATGCAGGTCGATGCGACAGGCTTGAAGTCGCTCGGCGTCGAGGCCGTGGCCGCCTGCGCCGTGGTGCCTGCGGCGAATGGTTATTTTGAAGTGCAGTACCGCCTGATCTCCACCCTGGGTAAGGACCTGTCGGCCCTGAAGACCACGGTGCCGAACCAGTACGGCCGCCTGGCTGCGCACAAGCTGTCCGACGACATCTATGAAAAGCTGACAGGCATCAAAGGCATCTTCTCGACCCGTATCGCCTATGTGGTCCAGCAAGGCAAGCAGTACCGCCTGGAAGTGGCAGACGCCGATGGCGAAGGCATCATCCCCGCCCTGACTTCGACCGAACCGATCATCTCCCCAGCCTGGTCGCCGGACGGCACCAAGGTGGCCTACGTTTCGTTCGAGCAGCGCAAGCCGGTAGTGTACGTGCAAGACCTGCGCACCCGCCAGCGCACCGTGATCGCCAACGAAAAAGGCAATAACTCGGCGCCGGCATGGTCGCCGGACGGCAAGCGCCTGGCCGTTGCATTGTCCAAGACCGGCAACACCCAGATCTTCATCGCCAATGCCGACGGCTCCGGCCTGCGCCGCCTGACCAATGGCACTACCATCGATACCGAACCGCAATTCAGCGCCGATGGGCAGTCGATCTTTTTCACCAGCGATCGCAGCGGCGGTCCGCAGATTTATCGCATGAGCGTCGATGGCGGCGAACCGCAGCGCATGACGTTCGGCAGCTCGTACAATATTAGCCCGCGCATTTCCGCCGATGGCAAGACGCTGGCTTATATTTCGCGGCGCGATGGCGGCGCCTTCCAGCTGTTCACACTGGACCTGGAATCCCGCCAGGAGCAACGCCTGTCCGACACCACCAGCGACGATTCGCCAAGTTTCGCTCCGAATGGCAAGTACATCCTGTACGCCACTCAGAACGGCGGCCGCCGCTCGCTGGCAGTGGCATCGACAGACGGCCGGGTAAAGCAGCGCCTGAGTATTCAGGCGGGCAATATCAAGGAACCCACTTGGGGTCCTTTCATGAAGTAAAGAAGTAGAAGAAGTAAACGAGAAGTAGCACCTTTAACGACCAGGAGAAATAAAAATGCGTAACGTAAAACACGTAGCCTTCATCCTCAGCACCGCCGCCCTGCTGGCAGCTTGCTCGACCCCAGCACCAGAAACCAAACCACCAGTCGTGGAAGAAAAGCCTGTTGCTCCAGTAGCTAAAGAAGAGCCACGCGTGGTTCAGCCAGTGCAAGCACAAGTTGACGAACTGGACGTACCAGGCGGCAAGCTGGCTAACCGTTCCGTGTACTTCGACTTCGACAGCTACGTTGTTCGTGAAGACGGCAAAGAAGTGGTGTCGAACCACGCTGGCTACCTGGGCAAAAACCAGCGTACCATCCTGATCCAGGGTAACACCGACGAACGCGGCGGCTCCGAGTACAACCTGGCCCTGGGCCAGAAGCGTGCTGAAGCTGTGCGCAAGTCCCTGGCAGCCCTGGGTGTTGCCGACTCCCGCATGGAAGCCGTATCCCTGGGCAAAGAAAAGCCAAAGGCTGAAGGCCACAACGAAGAAGCATGGGCACAAAACCGCCGTGCTGACATCGTTTACAAAGCTAAGTAATCTGCTAGCTTAAACATGCCGCACAAGGGGCAGTGCGCAGTTTATACTGCGCCCTGCCCCATTTCTTTTTTTGTGCAAGGAAGAAAAATGAAATTCACCAAGTCTGCCCTGATGGCAGCCCTGTTCGCTGCCACCCTGCCACTGACCGCCTCCGCCGGCATCTTCGACGATGACGAGGCACGCAAGGCCATCACGGACCTGAAGTCCAAAGTCGCCAAGCTGGAAGCGGACCTGAAAGTCCTGATCGACACCAAGACCGACAAGAACACCACGCTCGACATGATCTCGCAGCAGGAACAACTGCGCGAAGAAGTGGCCCGCCTGCGCGGCCAGACCGAGATCCTGCTGAACGAAATCCAGGTCGCGCAAAAGCGCCAGAAGGACTACTACACGGACCTCGACGCGCGCCTGAAAAAGCTGGAGCCGCGCCAGGTGACCATCGACGGCCAGACTTCCTCCGTCAACATGGACGAACAGAACGCGTATGACAACGCGATGGGCCAGTTCAAGAGCGGCGATTACAAAGGTGCGGCCAACGCGCTGGGCGACTTCGTCAAGCGCTTCGGCGCCTCGGCCTACGCGCCTAACGCCCAATACTGGCTGGGCAACGCGTATTACGCCCAAGGCGACTGCAAGAACGCGATCACCGCGCAGCAAGTGGTCGTGAAAACCTGGCCGGATAATCCGAAGGCCGCCGACGCCCTGCTGAACATCGCCAGCTGCCAGACCGAGCTGAAGGCCACGGCCAATGCCAAAAAGACACTGCAAGAGTTGATCAAGAACTATCCCGGCACCCCAGCGGCAGCTACCGCCAAGGATCGCCTGAAAGGCAAGTAAAAAGTTCTGGCGAGCATTTGACAGCTGGGCTGGCCCAGCCTATAATCTCGCTTCTTCTTTCGACGGGTCGTTAGCTCAGTTGGTAGAGCAGCGGACTTTTAATCCGTTGGTCGCAGGTTCGAGCCCCGCACGGCCTACCATTCGAATAGAGGAACCTTGGGTCGTTAGCTCAGTTGGTAGAGCAGCGGACTTTTAATCCGTTGGTCGCAGGTTCGAGCCCCGCACGGCCTACCAAGATACGCAAGGAAGCCCACGAATTTCGGTTCGTGGGCTTTTTTGTTT
>Ga0209256_1001578_pt1 | contig 22362 bp, 22 predicted proteins | sample AraplaCol_mCL_r2_2_FD_184270 | JGI IMG/M metagenome (GOLD analysis project Ga0209256, IMG submission 184270) | Arabidopsis root microbial communities from North Carolina, USA - plate scrape MF_Col_mCL_r2 (SPAdes) (version 3) | ecosystem: Host-associated > Plants > Roots > Endosphere | place...
TGCGCGGTCAACAAAGACCTCGGCTGGGATCCGTCGATCGTCAACGTCAATGGCGGCGCGATCGCCATCGGTCACCCGATCGGCGCTTCCGGCGCCCGCGTGCTCAACACGCTGCTGTTCGAAATGAAGCGCCGCGGCGTTTCCAAGGGGCTTGCAACGCTCTGCATCGGCGGCGGCATGGGCGTCGCCATGTGCGTCGAACGGCTCTAGGCAGGCGGAACCGCGTTGGTGGAGGCGCGGTGTTCCGGCTTTGCGATGTGTCGCTGGACGGCTTGTTCCGCAACCGCAGTGCGTTATCGAGCGGCACGCGCCATCGCCACCAAACCTGCAGACAATGATGCCTCTGCGCTGAAGGAGCGACCGCCGCGAAGGTGAACGTGGGTCACTAAACCAAGCGCCGCTCGTTCACCCGATCCACGCATCGCGTATTCAGGGTGAGCGAGCATACTTTACGGAAGTGACAGCTAGGCTATCAGATCGGATGCGCCCCTTGTTTGAGCCTCCGAAAACAATCGCCCGCACTTCGCCCCGCTCGATCCGACGCTTCAAGTCCGGATTGTTGTGTGGTCCTCACCCCCCCGGCCAAATAGGCCTCTCACTGACGGGACATTTCACTTAGCGGCAGTCTCCCGTTCGCCACTTCGCCGCCGAAACGACTGCGAAGAGAACTCGGGAGACAATCGAGTTTGGGCGGACCGTGCAGCTCCATGGCCGGCGACCAAGTTTAATCAGTTCGATGGCTCAGGCGGCACCGACGTCTGTCCCTACAACATCCGCCATCATCTGTCGCATCGCTGTCGCCCTGTTTGACCCGAATTTGGCTTCGAACTCCTGTTGGGCACGTCGCCAGGCGGCTTGTCCGTCAGAGACCCGACGTCTCCCGTTTTCCGTCAAAGAAATGACCCGGGACCTTCGATCATTTTCACCCACATTGATTTTGACCAATTCCTCACGCTCAAGCGGCTGAAGGTTGTGCGCCATGGTCGTTCGGTCCACCACGATCGCTTCCGCCAGAGCGGCCATCGTGACCGATGTCTGGCGGGAAAGGAAGAGCAGAATGATGTATTGCGTGGATCGAAGTCCCACCTCCGCGAGACAGGTATCGTAAAATCGCGTCATGTGTCTCGCTGCCTGCCGTATCGCAGTGCAGTTGCATAGCAGGGCTGACGCCCGCAGGTATTCGCTCTCAGACATTCGTGCACTCGTTTTCGAAACATTGCTACTTGAGAGATATACTGCGACGCGAGACTCTGCAAACGAAGCCAGTCCTTCGCAATTCACCGCGGCGGCGAAAGAACGAACAGATTCGTTGGCAACAGACACGTCGCAGCACCGAGCCCAGATGCGTCTTGTTAAGACGATTTCGCTGCTTTTGCCGCTGCCCAGAGCGAACCCGGATTAACTCGATTCGGATAAAGGGACAGCATCTTCTCGTACAGCTCCATTTGCGTCGACGTGCTTTTCACCGCGTCATTGAACTCAACGATGTAGCGCCGCGTTTCAGCAATATGGCGCGGGGAGCTATCGGGATCGAGTACGCCATGCCCTGCGACGACCGCCTGAGGGTGCAGCGCCTCGATAATATCCAGTGCGTGGAGCCATTCCGCTCTCCCCTTTTCATCGCATTCGGCCAGGTAGAGGTGCGTATTATTGTAAACTCCGTCCCCCGACACCACCAAACCGATGGAAGGGACATGGAGTGCAGTAGTATTGGCAGTATCGGTGTGCCCGAGCGGAACGACCTCCAACTTCTCGCCTTCAAGATACAATGTGTTCCCTTCGAGCACCTCCGGTGCGGTAAACTTTGAGGGTAGCTGCCCCGGGAACCGCGGTTCCCAAAACGCCTTTATGAAGTCCGGTTTGATCTGGCTCCGTATGGCCTCGACGACCGAAGCCGTGGCGATTGCCTTCGCCTGGGGGAAGCGCTCGAGGAGGATGCTCAGACCAAAGAAGTGATCGCCGTGAGCATGCGTGACGTAGATCGTTGTGAGATTTTTTCCGGTCTCCGATATCCATTGGAGAAGTTCTTTCGATTGCTCCTCCGACAAAAACGTATCGACGAGGACCGCATCCTTCTCGCCGTAAATCAGGGTGACAGTGTTTGTCACCCAGGCGAGATCCTCCTTGCCCGAAGGAACGCCCTGTGTGGAGCTGCCCCGTTTCTTGGTGAGAAGTTTCCATTGCAGATTTGACATGTTCTTCCTTTCTTGTTGAGATCGTGCTGAAGGTGTCTGGTTTAGGCAAGGTGGGTGCGGAACCACTCAAGCGCGGCGCCGGCGGAAGTTTCGAACTGCTCCAAATATGGAGCGAAGTGTCCGCCACGGATCAGAACCAGTTCCTTGGGCTCCAGCGCCCTTTCGAAGGCAGACAATTCCAAATCCGTCAGCGTCAGCTTGTCGTCGTCGGCGACTACCAGCATCAGTGGCGTGGGAGAGACACGCGACACCCAATGGCCCGGTTCATACATGCGGGCGAGCCGCGTTGACCGCACTGTCACCTTATTTTCCCAAGTTCCTTCTGTCGTCGGCTGCTGATAAAAAGCGATCGACTCTGGACTGCGATAGCTGGCCGGGATCGCCAGATCAGGACTCACCAATGCCTGATATGCCAAGGGCTCACCGCGCAACTGCGCGCGCTCGTCCTCCGCAAAGGCTTGTTCAAGGATGGGCTGCAAATCAGGGCTAACACGACGCAAGCCCTGCTCGTATCCACTGATCGTGGGCACCTGCGAAACGATGCAGCGAAGTCTCCGGTCGGTGGCTCCAAGGACGATCGCATGCCCCCCTGCGTAGCTCGTCCCCCACAGTCCGATCCGATCGGAATTCACCTCTGGGCGTGATTCAAGATAAGAGATCGCCCGTCGCCAATCCTTAATTTGCTGCCAAGGGTCGATGTCCTGACGCGGCTCCCCCCCACTTCGCCCGAAGCCGCGATGGTCATGGAGCAGCACCACAAAGCCGTTCTCCGCAAATTTGCGCGCAAACGGTTCGAGGCCGTGCTCGCGCGTACCGCCATAACCGTGCGCCATAGTGATCGCAGGCAGCGGCCCCGGAAGGTCGGGTAAATAGAGCCAGGCTGAGAGAGAGACCCCGGCGTCGGCGGGGAATTCGACGCTGACACGTGAAATCATCTGATCCTCCTTGTTGACATTAATGTGCATATGCACCTAATGTCAATTACAGTGCATATGCACCTATTTCAAGAGCAATGATCGATGATGCCATTCGGGAGGCGAATGCATGACGTGGAGAGGAGATCCAGATGGCCGGTGGATTAGTTCCAAAGGTTGACAATTTCGGCGCAGCAGAGCAGCCACGGCTGGTTTTCGTTCACGGTTTTTTGGACGACGGCAGCTTCTGGCGTGGGGTCGCCGACAGTGTACGGTGCGTATCGCGTTCACATTTGACCATAATCGATCTGCCGGGCATGGGATCGCGAGCAAGCGATGAGGGTGAATTCGGACTGCTCCGTCTGAGCCAGGCCGTCCAAGAGGAGATCGCGAACCACGAGGGACCAATCGTCCTAATCGGACATAGCATGGGGGCCCAGATTGCAGAGCTTGTGGCTCGCGACCAACCCGACAAGATCGCTGGCATGGTCCTCGTAAGCCCGGTTCCACTGGGCGGATTGCCACTGCCTGAAGAGATGTTGAGTGCGATGCGGCAGGTAACCCAGGATGGGGCGTCGCAACGAGAAATGCGCTCGCAATTGCTGTACGACCTTTCAGAGGGGCGTCTCGATGAGATGGTGGACGTTGGTCTGAAGGTGAAACCAAAAGTGGCAAACGCTCTTTTGGACGCTTGGCGGCATGGGGTGCCCGCGGGCCGCGAGCGGACCGAATTCAATGGCCCGACCTTGGTCATTGGCGGTGCTAGCGACGGATTTTCAACACCCGAGCTCTTGGAAACACAAATCTTGCCCCGGTTTCCAGGTGCTCAGCTAGTTCTCACCAACGAAGCCGGCCATTGGCCACATGTTGAACAACCTGCGGCAATTGCCGCTGAGATTGATCGGTTCGTTGGGGACCTCAGATTGTAAGCAATGTGCTGCGGAAAAGCAGTCATCCAGGTGGCCTTGGATAATCGCCACAAAATTTTAAGTCGAGAGGAGGAGACGCATGAAGGATTATGCAATCAAGCATGAGCAGCGTTCAGGCAAGGCGGCGACGTCCCGCCGCCGCAGTGTAGTCCGAACGTTTGCAGTCATAATGATCACAACTGTGGGAGGTATCACACTCAGCATGGCAAATGCGAAGGATCAAAAGAACCCCGGAAGTCAGTGGACAACCGCGTTCGAACAGAAGTCCGAAGATGCTTTCGCTGATGCTTTCGCGGAAGATGTAGTATTGGAAGCGGCTGCTCTGATCAAACCCGTCGTCGGTCGCGACAAAGTCAAAGTCACGATGGGAACCGCGAGCAAGCTGTACACCAGTCTGGAGTTTACCTCGAAGCAAAGTATCGGTGAGCGAACATGGTTGCAATGGCAAGCCACTATTCCCGGTGACATCAAGCTCAAAGGCGTGACCGTTCTCACCAAGAACAGCCAAGGCCTAATTTCAGAGATCGGTATCTACCACAGCCCCCTGAAAGCTGCCCTCGCTTTCTCTGAAGAAATGGGCAAGAGGACGAACGAAACACTCGGCCCGGGCTACTTTTACAAGAATTGATCGATGCGTCATTTGACGCCCGGTGGCCGCCGTATTCACGCGAGCGCCAATCATAACGAGCGACCCCCCGGAAACCATCCGGGGGTTCGTGCGGTCTCGGTATATCCTTGGACTACACCAACGTCACGTCTGCAATACCGCCGCCTGTTGCCCCAGTGAGTCATCGACGGAACTTCGATGATCCCTGATATGACGTCCGACTTGCCCCAGATTGGCGAATGTCGATCAATACTCCCCAGACGTAGCCTACGCCGCCGATCTTTCGGCGCATGCTCCGCAGGATCGGCGGCACGCCATCACCGACACTACTCTCGACGTTTCGAAAGGGGATTGTAAATGATCAAACGCGGGGAGATGGTCATGATCCACGTCGATCAATGCTCTCCGCAGACAATATTGCCGAGTTCGTCATCGTCGCTCCGCGAGGGCCGCTGGACCGAGATCCTCTTTAACGACGATTACGATGCGTTTGTCGCGGCCAGAGCTACACTCCTTGCGGAGGAGGCGGCGAAATTGTGTGGCTAAAGTTTTCCGACGCTTACCCGGTCGAATAACCGGCCGGGTAACGTCACCATCCAGGGAAGAACCGCCAGCACCACAGAAGAACGGCAAAAAACAGCGGCTGGCGTTGAATAAAGGATCCGCTTGAGGGAGCGTTCCTCCATTCGACGTTCCACCGGCTAGACTACTCTCAGTGGTCCACGAACCGCGTTCTGCAGCGCCGCACGCGCACCTCCCGCATCGCTCCCGGCCACAACGTCGAAAGCCGCCTTTAGAAGTTCTCGCGTATAAGGCGATTCCGGCACTGAAAAGATTCGGTCCGCTGGCCCGCGTTCGACCACTTTGCCCGACTTCATGACTATGATCTCGTCGCAAAGCGCCTTCACGACCTTCAGGTCGTGGCTGATAAATAGATAGGCGAGATCGTGCTTCTTCTGAAGGTCTCGGAGCAGGTCCACAATCTGCGCCTGGATCGACAGGTCGAGAGCCGAAGTCGGCTCGTCAAGGACGACGAAGCGGGGTTTGAGGATCATCGCCCGAGCGATCGCAATGCGTTGACGCTGGCCACCCGAAAACTCATGCGGAAAGCGCGTTCGCACCGATGCATCGAGCCCGACCTCCTCAAGGATCGCGGCGATCATCGCATCCCGCTCGCGCTCTGATTCGCCGATACGATGAATGCGAAGCCCCTCTCCGATGATGCTGCCGACCGACTTGCGGGGGCTGAGCGATCCATAGGGATCCTGGAAAACGATCTGCACCTCCCGGCGGAGTCCTCGCAGCTCCTCGCTCGTGAGCGCCTGAATGTCCCGGCCCTGGTAACGGATCGAACCTTGGGAGTTGAGCAGCCGCAGGATGGCACTGCCCAGCGTTGATTTTCCCGAGCCGCTCTCGCCGACAACGCCAACCGTCTGGCCACGACGCACGGTCAGGTCGATTCCGTCTACCGCCTTGAGATGTCCGATCACGCGGCGAAAGAACCCGCCCCGGATGGCAAACCAGACCTTGATGCCGCGCGCTTCCAGCACCACAGGCGCGTCTGCGGACGGTTTTACCGGACTTCCCTTTGGTTCGGAATTTAGAAGATGTTTTGTGTAGGCATGGACCGGTGCGTCGAACACCCTGGCGATAGCGCCCGTCTCGACGACGACGCCCTTGTTCATGACGCATACCCGGTCAGCCATCTTCCGCACCACCCCAAGATCATGGGTGATGAGAAGCAAGGCCATGCCGAATCGTTGCTGAAGATCCTTGAGCAGCTTGAGGATCTGCGCCTGGACCGTCACGTCGAGCGCGGTCGTCGGTTCATCGGCGATCAAAAGGTCAGGCTCGTTGGCAAGCGCCATGGCGATCATCACACGCTGGCGCTGGCCACCGGAAAGCTCGTGGGGATAGGCGGTCAGCCGTTTATCCGGCTCCGGCAAGCCAACTAGGTGCATCAGTTCGAGGATACGATCACGGGCGGCTTCCCCGCGCAGGCCCTTGTGAAGGGCCAGCACCTCGCCGATCTGCTTCTCCAGGGTCTGAAGCGGATTGAGAGACGTCATCGGCTCCTGAAAGATCATGGCGATTTTGTTGCCGCGCAGCCGCTCGAGCTCGCTTTCATCGGCACCGATGACGTCACGCCCGGCAAACTGGATCGAGCCGGCGACTTCGCTCTTCACCGCATAGGGCAGCAGTTGCAGGATCGAAAGTGCCGTGATCGACTTGCCGGATCCAGATTCACCGACAAGTGCCAGCGTCTCGCCTTTCTTCAGCCGGAAGGATACCTCCTTCACGGCCGACACTCTGGTCTCGCTATTGATGAAATCGACACTCAGGCCGTTGACGACGAGCAGGTCGTCCGAACACTCTTCCCGGGCCATTCTTTGAGCCTCCTTGCTCAGCTTCCACCAATCACGAGCGATGGGCAACCAGAATGGCGTCCGTGGCAGCGTCGAGCTCTTCATTTGCCGCCGCAATGAACGCACTCTCTTTTCGATGCCACTCGAGCCCGTTGGCGAGTTCCTCCCGTGCAACTTCGACCATGCGATCGATTTCGGTGGGCGCGACGCTGCCCGCCGTCGTGCGTGTCTTCACGAAGACCTCCGGATCGAGCGCGGTGCTGAGCGTTTCCTGGTCGATCCCGAGCCTGCGACCAAGGGTCTCTTCGGCCGCACGGTCAAGAAGCGATACGGTCACCCTCGCCGGACCGATGTTCTCCTCGATGGCGATCCTGACCAGGCGAGCAACGGCGTGATGAACCTGGCGGAATGAAAGGCCGGTCTCCCGCACGATGACGTCGGCGAGGTTGCTCGCCGTGCACCAGCTTCCGTCGAGTGCCGTACGCATGCGGGTCTCATGCACGAGGAGCGTCGCGATGATGCCGGTAAAGAGATCGAGCATCCCTTCCACCGTATCGAAGGCCCCGTCGATGATCGGCAGGTCACGCATCGCCTGGTCGCCCGTGCCCTCAGCGCGGAACGTGGCAAGCGCCGTTGCCAGCCATGTAGTGGCGCCGCCGGCCGCCTTTTTGACCGTTTCAAGACCGGCTGGGTTCTTCTTCTGCGGGAAAATGCTGCTTGTTCCGCAATAGGCGTCGTCCGATTCAACGAAGCCGAACTCCGTGCTTGACCAGATGTGCAGGTCCGTCGCGAGATCGTTCAGGGTCGACATCACAAAGGACAGAGCCGCGATCGCTTCTGCAGCATAGAACGCCTCACGACCGAGTTTCGAGTTGTCGATGACGCCGCCGAAGCCCAGGAGCTCCGTCGTGCGCTGGCGGTCGAGCGGCCATGACGTGCCGGAAAGGCCGACGGCGCCGAGCGGGTTGAGGTTCACGCGGGCATACGCCTCGACGAGCCGGTCGAAATCGTCGTTGAGCCGGCTGACGATGCTGAGCAGATAATGCCCGAAGACCCAGGGCTGCGCCTGCTGCATATGGGTGTAGCCGGGCATGATGGCACGCGAATGGAGCTCCGCCTTGTCGATGAGCGCTGCACGAAACCCGTTCAGCCGGTCGAGCACGGCCAGAAGGCGATTTCGCTTGTGGAGCCGGCGCACCGTTGCGCCCTGGTCGATGCGGCTTCTCCCGGTGTGCATCTGGCCGCCAATGTCTTCGCCCATGCGCGAGAAGAGGAAGGATTCGATCTGGAGCAGGAAGCTGCCCTTCAGCGGATCCGTCGGGAAGGCCTCGGGGTCCATATCCCGGATTTCGATAAGGCCCTTGAGGATCACGCCTGCCACCTCGCGCGGGAGGATCCCCTGTTCTGCCAGCATGACCGTATGAGCGCGATCGACGGCGTTGAATTCTCCGAACTGGCGTTTCTCGCGCGCCAGCGCTGGAGCGTCGTAGTACTTGATCAGCGCCTCGGAGGGAGGCGTGGCAAGGCGCGCTTCGGCCAAGAAGGTTTCGCGCTCAGTCACCGGTTTGTTGATCGTCATCTCGAATCCTGCCTATGGTCGCGGCAAAGACATGGCTTCGCCGTCGGCGGCCGTGGTGGCCCCGATTGGTTCTTTCTGCAGCCCGCCGCAGGCACAGCCCTGCGGCGGATCGGTTTGGGTCTAAAGTTTAGGAGCCCGGGCCTAGTCTTCCTTTGTGACCTGATCGAGCTTCACGATCTCGTCGCCGAAGATCTCCAGGCCCTTGATGCCCGGGCCGATGCCGATGAGTTGCACCTGGTCGAAGAGCGAAAGCGCATTCGGCGCCTCGTTCCAGACGATCGACTGGACTTCGCCATAGACCTTCATCCGGGTTTCGTAGTCCATCTCGGTCGCCGCCGCGTCCATCAGTTCATCGACCTTCGGATTGTCGTAGCCCGTGAGATTCGATGCATCGCTGGAGTGGAACTTGCGGTGCAGACGCCAGTCGGCATTGGTGATGCCCGTGCCGAGCAGCCACATGTTCGCGGCGTTCGTGCCTTTGCCGGTACCACCCTCCTCAGCCCGGTAGAGGGTCTTTTGATAGGTCGCCCACTCCCAGACCTTGAATTCCGTCTCGAGCCCGATCGCGCTCAGATAGCTTTGCACGGTCTCGGCAACTTCCTTGTCCTTCATGTAGCGCCCGGCACAGGTCCAGATCACCACCTTCTCCTTGAAGCCTCCGGGGAAGGCCTCTGCGAAGATCGCCTTCGCCCTGTCGGGATCATAGGCATAGGCGGTCTGCTGGGCCCGACCCTGCACCCCCTCCGGGAACACGCCTTCCGGAACCTTGCCGTAGCCGCCGAGAATCTTGTCGATGATGGCCTGTCGATCGATTGCGTGGTTGATGGCGAGGCGGACGCGCGGATCGTTGAAGGGCGGTTTCGTCGTGTTCAGCTCGAAGAAGATCTGGAACGAACTCGGGGCCTGGACGAGCGTGCCGCTGCCACCTTCCCTCAATTCACTCGCCGATTCCGGCGCGATGTTGAGCGCGATGTCCGCGTTCCCGGTCTGGAGCTCGATCAGCCGAGCGCTTGCTTCCGGGACCGGACGGAACGTCATCGTCCCGGCCTTGCCGGGCGTGCCGTAGTAGTCCGGGTTACGCGAGAGCGTCACGCTCTGCCCCGGGATCCACTCTGAAAGCACATATGGCCCGGTGCCCACCGGTTTGCGAGAATAGGCGCGGCCGGCTTCCTTGACTGCCGTCGGGCTGTTCATCGCGGAGTATTCGTCGGCCAGCGTCTCAAGAAGGATCGGCGACGGCTCCTTCGTCTCGATTTGCACCGTCTGCGGATCGATGACGGTCACCTTCGAGATGCCGCTGAAGAGCGAACGGTTCGGAGAGCCCAACGCCGGATCGAGGATGCGTTCGATGTTGAACTTCACGGCCTCTGCGTCGAAAGGCGTCCCGTCATGGAATTTTACGTCCTGACGCAGCTTGAACGTCCATTTCAGGCCGTCGTCACTCTTCGTCCAGGACACGGCGAGATCGGGCACGAGCTCGGACAGCTTGGTGTCCTTCCAACGCACGAGCGTCGAAAAGATATTGCTGAAGACCAGCTGCGACGGGGTCGAACGCGAGACCGCCGGATCGAGCGTATCGACATCCGCGCCCTGGACAATCCGCAGTTCGAAGCTCTGTTCGGCCACCGCCGCCATCGGCAACGCCACCGAGGCAAAGAGTGCAAGCCCGAGCTTGAGATGGGTTCGGCGCGTCATGGAGAATGGATTGAACATGGTTCCCTCTTTTCTTGGTTCTGTCTGCGGTTGATGTCAGAGCGCTTTCCTCGAGCGCGGATCGATGTAGTCGCGGAGCGCGTCGCCCACGAGATTGAAGCTCAGGATCACCAGGAAGAGCGCCAGGCCCGGCACGAGGATCACGTGCGGGTGGGTAGTGATGTGCGCCCGCGAGGCGGCGATCATTGCACCCCATTCCGGGGTCGGCGGCTGCGGACCAAGGCCGAGAAAACTCAGTCCCGCGCCGATCAGGATCGCCTCGGCCAGCGAAAGCGTGCCCTGAATGATCACCAGCGACATGGTGTTCGGCAGGATGTGCGAAAAAAGTATGCTCGAATCCTTCGCGCCCAACGCTTTCGCCGCCGTGGTGAACTGCCGCCGCTTCAACGCGAGGACCGGACCACGAAACAGACGCACATTCGCGGGCACCGTCGAAATGCCGATCGCGAGAATGAGGCTGACGACACCCGATCCGAAGGCCGTGACGATGATGATCGCGAAAAGCGTGCGCGGGAACGCGATCATGAAGTCCATGAAGCGCATGACGGCGCTGCTCAGCCAGTTCTCGTAGTAGCCGCAGAGCGCGCCGATCACGACACCGACCACCATAGCGATGGCGACACTGACGACACCGACGACGAGTGTGATACGGGCGCCCCAAATGAGGCGGGCGACCATGTCGCGACCGAGTTCGTCCGTGCCCAACGGGTAGGCCGCCGAGAGCGGCATGAGGGCCCGGTCAAGCGCGACGCGGGTCGTCGTCTCCCAGTCGTAGAGCAACGGTGCAGCGAGCGCGGCAGCAACGAAGAGGACCATGACGACAGCAGCGGCCAGGACCGTATAGCTCCTGCGGCGGATGAGATAGCCGAGGAAGCCCTGGCGCTGCTTTGCGTCAGGAGTAGGCGATGCGAGGGTCGAGGGCGCCATAGATCACATCCACGATTAGATTGATGAGGACAACGGAGGCGGCGAAGACGAGGATGGTTCCCTGCACGACATAGATGTCGCGAACCATGATCGCGTCGACCATGTAGCGGCCCATGCCGGGCCAGGCGAAAACCTTCTCCACGATCACCGCACCGCCAAGCAGCCGGCCGAAATCGAGCCCCAGCATCGTGACAAGCGGGATCGAGGCATTACGCAGCGCGTGACGGTAGGTGACCTTTCGCCACGACAGTCCCTTGGCACGGGCTGTTCGGATAAAGTCTTCCGAGAAGACATCAAGCATGCTGGAGCGCGTCAGCCGTGCAAACGTCGCCACATAGGGCAGGCCGAGCGTGACGCTTGGAAGCACGAGATGAGCGAAACTTCCCCGTCCGGTCGGGGGCAACCAGTTGAGCAGGGAGGCGAAGACGAGCATCAACACGAGGCCGAGAAAGAAGCCCGGCATCGAGATGCCCAGCACCGCGAGGCTCGTAACTAGGCGGTCGGCGGCCCCTCTTGGATGCAGCGCCGAGTAGATACCGATCGGAACACCGAGCAGGACGGCGATCAACATCCCCGCAGCAGCCAGTTCGAGCGTCGCAGGGAAGGTCCTGAGGATCCCCTCAGTTACGGGTGCCATCGTCTGGAAGGATTCTCCAAGATCACCTTGAAGAACTTTCTTGAGATAGATGCCGTATTGAACAATAAACGGCTTATCAAGGCCATGATTGACGCGAATCTGCTCAATATCCGCTTCCGAAGCATCGGGGCCTGCGGCCATCCTGGCAGGATCACCTGGAATCAGGTGCAATACAAGAAACACTGCCGCCGACACTCCAAGAAGCATCGGAACCAACATCAACAGACGCCTGATAATATAGTTCGCCATACTAAGCGCCCCTCTTTTTGTTTTTCAGGTTGATGACATTTTTATTTATGGAGCCCGCAGTTTCAACTGCATGAGCTCTACTGCCTCCATAACAAAATGTTATGTCGGCGCCTCGAAGAGAGCATCAAGGCATTGAATTTATACCAATTTTCTTTTCATTCGGACGCCCGGCCCTGCGGTCGGCTTGGCGTTTACGCCGCGTCGCCGGCGGACGAATTCACGACATGAATCTCCCGGAACAGCACCCTCATGATCCGGATGAACTCATTGCTCAATCTGGAATTCTGATGGTGGCTCGGAGTGACCGCGAGGATGTCGAAGGTCAGTGTCGGCCGAAATGGACGGGCGACAAAACGCTCATTGGCGAAGGCAACTGCCGAGAATGGATCGACGATGGAAACGCCCAGCCTCGAACCTACGAACGCAACAACGCTGGCTGCGAGCGAGGTCTCGAGAATCTCCTGCCGGCGGACGCCTGCAGCTTCAAAAGTCCGGTCAACCTTCAGGCGGAACGGACTGTTCTTGCCGAGCGAAATGAAGGGCAACCCATTCAGATCCTCCGGCACGATGACCGGTTTGCATGCGATATCATAGTCAGCCGGAATGACGCAGACCGCTTCGACAGGAGGCATCGGGCTCACGTCGACCCCAGGGAATTCGCCTCCCACCTGCGCAAAGCCGATGTCGAAGTGGCGACCAGCGACGAGTTCAAGGATCGACCGCGAGTTTAGGCTTTCGAGCGTGATGTCCACAGCCGGCCGGTCGGCATGGAACTGACGGATCGCCTGCGTCATGCAGCTTAAGGACAGCGATCCGATCGATGCGATGCGCAACGACCCGGCGCGGGTCTGTCGCAGGTTGGAAGCAATCTTCTCGATCCGTTCGAAACCGGCGAAGAACCGGTCCACCTCGGCATAGAGGATGGTTCCCTCCTGCGTCGGAATGAGTCGGTTTCCGTCTCGCCGGAAAAGACGGAACTCTAGATCCGCCTCGAGGTCCTTGATCAGTCGGCTGACCGCCGGCTGGGTGACCCGAAGCAGCTCGGCGGCGACCGTCATGCTCCCAGTCATCATTACGACCCGGAACGCCTCGATCTGCCTGGGATTAAGATGCATCGACGCTCCTCTCGTCTAGACCGACCCGTCCGCTGCAGGCCTCCGCTAACGGCGGGCTAAATTCTAGATTGATGTCGAACCGGTACCAACAGTTTTTCGGCGTCCACCTACCGGCTGGATCACCAAGGCGCAGACCCGCCACGAACGGCCGTTTCGCTTCGTTAGCGACAGTTGGCGGCTCGTCGGACCGGAAGGCGGGTGGCAACCTCATCCGAATCGTCTCTCAGCCGCGAATCTGCGGTTATCCAGAGCTTGGTCATATTTGTGTGTCTTGCCGGAAGCGCGCACGCGTCTGGGAGTTGCTCGCATGGTAAACGAATCCTTGCCGCACTCCGGCCGGATTTCGCCTAGTCGTCTGGCAAACCGCTACTCAGAAACTTGCCGGCCGGCGGGCGCGCTAGATCTGCTTCGTATCTTACAACGAAGCGTCCGGAGCCAGACGTAACATATTGAGGACCTGAGTCTTTGGCGGCGGCAAGCAGCTCCGGGAAGCGCATTTGCGCCTCCACTTCCGTCCAGCTCTTTTCACCCACCTTCACGTGCGGAACGCTCCGACAACAGCAGCCACGAATCCATTATAGCTTTGTTTACCCACGTGGCGAAACCTATCACATGACAGTTGGTGAATGTAATGCCGCGATCGAAAGGTTTGCCGCCGATGCCAGATCGTATCCTGCTGGACACCAATCTTATTGCGGAGGCCCAGAAGCCCAGGCCCCATCCCGAAGTCGCCGCTTGGTTCGCTGATCTCGAAGGAAGCATGATCTCTATTCCGTTCCCAGCGATATTCGAGACGGAGTACGGCATACGGTTGAAGCAACCGGACGATCCTCAGCGCGCACTTCGGTTGCTTGTCTGGTTCGATGAGTTGCTTGGCACCGACTACCACTATCCAGAAATCACGGTGGATATCGCCCGTCTCTACGCGCGGATGGCCGCCTGCCCGCCTCTTAAGCACTTCTGGTTTCCCGATCTCAGTCCAGATAACAAGCGACGGCGTGTGAAGTTTGGCTGCGATCCCATGATTGCGGCGATCTCCATCTGCCATAAGACGCCGATCGCCACTCTCAATGTCCGTGATTTCCTCGCTGTGGATGAGTACTTTCCTGTACCGGGCCTCTACAACCCGCGCAGTCGAGAATGGGTCATCGATCCTCCCGCAGGGTGGTCGTTTCGAACTAACGCGAATGACGATGCCGAAGCGCGCACGAACGTCTTGCGCTTTAGTCGGACTACCTAGCAGCGATCGTTTGACGCACCGATCCCAAGGAAGCAAGCACTTTAGATGACAGTGGCGCTGTCGTCAGCGCCTTGTTGAATGCCGCCCTGTCTTGTCGGCGCCGCCGTGCACATCGACGATCCACTTCTTCGATCGAGACCGAGCCGAATGTTTCGCGACGTTCCGCTTGCCGGCAACGGACTGGATCTTCCGTAGTTATGTCTCGGTTTTCGCGGGACGCGATCGTTTCGTCAGTACTTTCTCCATTACGTCAGCCAGGGAGGGAGGCGGCCCTGCCAAGACCTGAACAAGATCGGAAAGCGAGATTAGGCAAACGATGGCGTGGCCCTCTATCGCGATCAGTCTGGGCGCGCCTCCCACCGCTGCCTCAGTGAGCAGGAAAAGGCGCTTACGGGCCTCGCGCACAGCGAGTGGTTTCCCCGCCGCCTCCTCAAGGGTCGCCCTGATCAGCACATCCCGGTCGGGAACCATTGCCGCCTTGAGACTTTGGACAACCTCTTTCCACGACGAGTCCGTCATCACGCGCTCCCTTCCTCGCCGGAAGCAGCTACAAGGATCTGCATGACGTCCGCGCCATCGAGAACCCCCTTGTCGCAGAGCGCTACGGCGATCGCTTCAATCGCCCCCCTGTGGCTCTTGACGATATTTTTCGCGCGCTCCAGCTCCCTAAGCAGCGCTTTTTCAACCCTCTGGGCGACGATCGGTGAGTCTCGTCGAAGCCGGTCCAGTTCATGCGCGGTTCGGACACGCACGTAGTTGAGCCCCTCGCCCATTCCCAACTGCACCTCCATCATGGTGGCGAGGTCCGAGGCTTGGTGGATGTCCGACCCGTCGGCACCTCCCGCCCCCTCGAAGATAGTTCCAAGGACGACGGCTTCTGCGGCCAACCCGCCCATATGCATCGCGATCTGGTCGAGGTAGGACCGGCGGTCGCGCAACCCGGCATCGCCCATCTGAAAGAGGGCGAGACCATCGTGCTGGCCAATATACCTTCTCACCTCTTTGCGAATGGACACGCAATGCAGGATGCCAATGTCGAGGTGCAGGCCGACGACGGCGTGGCCCGCTTCGTGTACCGCAACGTTCCACCTCAGCTCGCCTTCGATCGCCATGGGAGCCGGCAGTTTCGACAGTACCAGGTCCACGCTGACCGAGCCTTTTGACTTCCGAATCTGCCGCCGAACTTCCCGGGATACTCTATCGAAATCGGCGCCGGAGAACCCTTCCGTCGCCACTGCGAGCCTCTCCAGATCCCCGTCGGTCAAGGTTGGTCCGAAGTATGTGCGGCTCAGCGCCTTGCGAGACTCGAAGCCGGGAAGCGGGATCCGGATGTGTGTGTCGAGACGGCCCGCCCTTAAGAGCGCCGGATCGATGTCGTCCGGGCGGTTGGTGGCGCCGACGATGACAACGCCCTCGAGGCGTTCGCTTCCGTCCACCAGTTCCAACAGCCCGTTCACCACTTGAGTGCAGTAGTTGCCATTTTCTCCGGAAAAGGACTGCCTGTCCCCAAGGCTGTCGAGTTCGTCGAGAAACAAGATGCATGGCTTCCTGGCCTCGGCCTCCGAGAAGCTCTTGCGCATCGCCGCAAGCATGTCTCCCAAATGCCCCATCGACTGCCATCGGCTGACCGAGGTTGCAACGAGATGCGCGCTGCAGGTCTTCGCAAGCGCCCCGGCGAACATCGTCTTTCCCGTTCCCGGCGGCCCGCTGAGGAGGATGCCGCGGTCCACGTCCGCCCAGTCGATGCGGCCGGATCGCCAAAGCCAGAGGTCCTCCGCCAAGGCGATGCCCCACTCCTTCGCTTCGCCATATCCGCTCAGGTCCTCGAGCCGGGATCCCCGCACCTCCAACTTCGGCGGGACGAACTCGCAAATCGCGGACAGCCGCTCGACGCCCGCAAAAACCGGCCTCCCGGATCGCAGGGCCGCAAACAGGGTCGATAGTCGACATTGCAAAATGCGCGTCGCAGTCTCGACGTCCACGACAGCTCCGTGGACCTGCTTGATTGCCGCCATGAGATGGCGAGGCTGAAGCGCGTCCACGTCGAGCATCTGGTCCGCCGCGGCGAATACGTCTTCGGGAACCCGGATGTGAAATGGCCAGAGCACGAGCAGCGACGACGGGCCTGTAAGTTCAGCCAGCACCTGGCCAGCATCAAGGTTTCCTTTTCTGTCGAGCTTCGGCGCGACTACCGCGAACCTTGTTTTTGAAGGGACGTCCTCCAGCACAAGACGGATCGCTTCGGCGTACTCGGTCAAGTCCGCCTCCGCTGGCAATCTCAGCACGAGGATCAACCGCGTTGGGGCTTTTGCCGAAAACACGCCACCAAGTCGCATGGCCCTCCTAATAGCATGTCCGTACGCCGCCCGCTCAACGGTGAGAGAGGGAAGTTTTGTAACTGTGCGCATGACAGACCTCAGCGGTAGAAGCGACGAAGGATGGTTTCGGGACCTAGGATCGCCCCTTCGAGGTCCGCTCGGATGAAGCGGTTCAAGACCAGCCATGAAATGCCGATCAACGGCTGGACCTCTCTGAACAGCGAAAAGGTGTCCGCGACGCTGATCGTGCCTGCCTCGTCCAACGCAGCAAGCAGCCGGACCCGGTCGTTCAACGGAGTCCTACATTTGGCGTAGCGCAACATGTCCTTGGCGTTTTGAAGCCGGAAGCCTCGCTCGATTTCACAGCGAGGAACGAACCGACAATCGAGACCGAGGCGTGCGACCGCGGCGGTGACCGACGGATCGCATTCCTCCTCGACCGCGTCGAGAAGGACGCTGGACCCGTCACCGTAGTCGACTAGGAAGTCGGTCACATGCTGCCCGCCTTCCACTGGAAGGCAGCACGGGAGGCATGACCAAGCGATAACATCGTCATCGACATCGAGAAGACACCCCAGATCGCGCGCGAGTTGGCTTCGGAAAAGGGGTTCGCCTTTGCAGAGCACGGTAGCTCGGGGAAAAAAGAAACTGGCGGACGCTTCGCGAAAGGCGGCGTCGAGAGCAGAAGGGTCGCCTGCGAGGTGATTCAACATCGCACGAATTCCATGACAAGTGTGGCCTTTGCCGCCGCGGCGGCGCCTAAGGTCAGCAGATCAAGGATATTCGCAGGATCGGTTCCATACCACGAACAAATAGAGAACATAGAAGTGAGAGTCAATAGACCCCGCCCACCTTCGACTAACACCTTCGATCAATCTGATATCGGATCGATCGGTGCGATATCGGATCAAGCCTGGTTTCAGTAGGCGGAAAATGAACAGCGCACGGCAGCGTATCGAGTCGCCAGGTCGGCAACGCCCCTGACTGGGTGATTTACATGATCGAAGATACGCACGACGATGAAATTCGCGATCTATACGAACAGGATCTATGAAGCGGGGGCAGAGTGCACAGCCGATATGGCCCCGCTCCTTGACTAACCGCCTTATGAGAACATAATAAGAACATCACGGCGTTGCGGCCGCCTCCCTGGATGACGAATGAGCGATTCCGCAGAAGCGGAGAAGGAGAAATCATGTCTGCACTTCATCGAGCCGCCCCGCCAAACGACACCACCGACCCCGATGACCTGGCAGCTGCACTGTCTTGGCACGATGGTGATCCGATCGCCACGATCCGAACGCTGCTCGACGATTGTCGCCAGCTACGCGAGCGTCTCGCTGTGGCTGAGATCTCAATGAGCATCGGGTTTACACGCGGATGGCGTCCCTCCAATGAGACTCCTCTGCGGGAGGGTTCGGCTGCCGAGAACTGATGCGATGCCGGAAAGGTATGGACTATCTCGTGCGCAGAGATTGCACACGCTTTCCAAAGCCGAGGAGACGGGCCAAGTCGTCCGTGTCAACTGCATGCACTGTCGGATCACTCATCGTTTTCGCTGCCGCGACCTGCTTCAGCTCTTCGGCGACGTCGCGATAGATGAAGTTGCACGCCATTTTCGATGCGAGGCTTGCAAGCAGAAGGATTACCTCAGGGCGCTGTTTGAGCTGCCGTGGGGACACGACATCGGAAGGATTCGTATCCGCACCCTTGTCAAAGTGAAGACGGTCAGAAGACCCGTGTGGAAAGACGACGTTTGGTAAACGAGATGGCGTTCAAAAATGCGACGACCGGCCACGCTGTGTTGACCGGGCAAGGAGTGATGATGAAGTTTAGGCGAATTGCACCTGTCATGGCAGCACTACTGTTGTCGCCGGTTCCAGCATCCAGTTCGGACACGATCATTGGCCGCGCCACAGTGATTGACGGAGACACAATCGAAGTCTCCGGCAGACGCCTAAGGCTCCACGGTGTTGATGCACCGGAGAGCTGGCAGAAGTGCTCAGATGGCGATGGTGGTACCTATCGTTGCGGCAAGGTCGCGGCAACCGCGCTTGATCGATTTCTAGCCGGTTCGCGCCCGACTCGTTGCGAGGTTTTGGAACGCGACCGATATCAAAGATACGTCACCGTCTGCTTTCGAGCTGACGGGCGTGAAGTCAACCGCTGGCTGGTGGAAAGTGGCAACGCACTAGACTGGTCGCGATACAGTCATGGGTCGTATGAAGACGCCGAGCAGGCAGCTCGATCGTCTAACAGCGGCATATGGCGCGGCGAATTTCAGCTCCCCTGCGAGGTGCGCGCAGAACGCTTTGGGCATAGGCCGCTCTGTTAAGACGCCGTGCACAGCAGTTTCCGTGCGGGCAAGAGTATTCAGATCTGGATATCGATGTACGCAGCACCGATCGTGATGTTCTCGAAATCTGTACGCGGGGGCTGGGGTTGGCTGAACCAAGCCTCCTCGTATTCTTTAAACTTGTTCAATGTCGCGGGATTTATGCCCGCCTTCCTGAAAATAGGCCCATAGCTTTTTGCGTTTGCTATCCGCGCGGCCAACTGATTGAGCAGAGGAGACCGCGGGATGGTCTTGTAGTTGCTGCGCTTGGTCGAGACTGCCGCTTGCGCAGCTACCGGCAAGGACTGGGGAAGGATAGACTCCAGGATCACTGCGGGCTCGAACGGCTTGTTCTGGTCGCGCTCGATACCTTCGTCCCACGGCGTCGCGTTTTCGCTGCCGTGATGACCAATCTTGAGGAAGTCCAACGGCCCCTTCAGTCGGTCTTGGCGGAGATTCCACATCGTGTTCCACGCACTGTTCGCGGCCCCTTCTTTAAACCGGGCCTCCCATTCTGCATCTCCGACGAACAGCAACCTCTTTCCCATCCAGGTCACCAGGAGCACCACGCTGGTATTGTTCACGACCGCGCCGTCGGCGTCCGACAACGCGAGACCAGTGGCGAGCATCCGGTTTTGAAGGTTCCGAAAGTCGATCGCCGCGATGTTCGTGGGTGTTTTGCCGCCTTTCAATGGCAGTGGCAGCGCGCTCTTCAGCACCCCCTCTTCGGCCAACTCTAACAGGTGGCTGGTGCGGGATTCTTTCGGCGTGCCGAGATACCACTTATCGACCTCCTGCTCGGGCCCGAGCACTTCAAACACGGCATCCTTTAGCGGCAACTTCAGGCCGTCGTTCGTCGATTGTCCAGCCGACACATATACTGGCCGGATCCCATTCTTTTGGGGAAGCACTTCTCTAAGGTTGCGAACTGCGGTGTCGTTGTTCGCAGCATATGCGGCGAACAGATCACCGAACTCGGAACCTAAGTTAAGAGCTGCAGCCTGTTCCATCGCCGCACCTGCAAGCTCATGCAGCTTCCTTGCCCGTTTCGCCTGGTCGTTGTCGGGCTTCATGGCCACGCTCATCCACATCGCACCAATGCTAAGGTCGTCCCAAAGAGGCAATCCGAACGCCAGCATGTGATCCTTGTGCTGGTGCGTGACAATGAGGAGATCGAGGTGCTTTTTGCCATCGACGGTTGGCAGCATCGCCTTCATGAGTGGCACGGCAGTTCTTAGGCTTGCTTCTCCGTTCAGGGAGCCGCAATCGATGACCATATGGAAGTCGCGACCAGAGTCGTGGGCCTCGGGAATGACGCAGTAGATGAAATCGCCAAGTCCGACGTCGAACATTCGCACTAAGAGCTTATTTGCCACTGGCGGCCTCCAACGTCATGTTCGTCATCGTGATCAAGGGAGAAATGGGGAGCGATATTGAATGAGAGCGATCCATCTCGCTGGGCAAATTCGAATGGCGGGACGATACGGGCGAGGACGCCTAAAGGTGTCGACTGCTGTTCGCCGATCATTCCACGCTTTACGCGTAGTGCGAGTGTGTCGAGGAACTCATCGCGTCGCACGGCACCCGCCTTGGCTTCGGCCTTCTGCTCCGGCTTGGCGCCCAAATTCTGGATCCCTGGCTTGCGAGACCAGTGAATGAGGTTAGCGTTCTGGTCGAGGACGAGTGTTCCTCCGCACCACATCGCGGTGCGCTGGCCATCAAATTGACCGAACCGCTTCCCGGCCAGCGTCACTTCCTCGCGCCATAGGTATTGAACGACGATTTGGTCGGCTTGCTGGCGCCCCTCCGTCGTGAGCTTCTTTGCCCTCGCAAGATCAGCGATAATTAGATCGGCTGTGGGAGGAATGAACAATTGCTCGCGGTTGTCATCTAGAAAGCGATAGGCGCTACCGCGCGACGCGCCAATGTCATCGATGCTGTGAAAGACGCTCAACGGTGTTCGCGAGAATACGGGGCCGGGTTCCAGCAGCCTTCGATCATCCTCCTGCAAGATCTCGCGCCGCAAAAAGACGTGAAACATCGTCTCGCGAAAGCCTTCCGGATCGACCGGATTGGTAACTTGTTCCGCTCGGAGTACGGCGATGGCGTAGTCTCTGAACTTGACATCACATGGCGGGAGGAAATCCAGAGGTTGGATTGCCGACCGCTGCATGTGCTCGATCGTGTACCAGAACAACCGCTCCAATGACTCTGGCCTCGCCGATGGATCCGCGCTTACCCGCCTGGTCTGGCGCTTCTTCCGTATTTCCAACAACTCCGCCATGATCTCGAACATGGCTCCAGTGAGAACCTCCGATGTCTCATGTGGGCCTTTTCCCGCGACCAAGCTCATTGTCTTTTGGTTCAGGGCTGTCCGAAGATACGGTTGGCCAGTGACGGCCTCTCCAAACTGGTGGGCGAGAGATGCGAGCAACGAGGCATCATCTAGGTCTCCCTCGCTTTCTCTTACGACCTCCTTCCGAAACCCATTGTTCCGGAAGGCCATCAGCAGCGCCGTAAGGTCGCCCATGAACTCATGGAAAGCAGCTGTCTCGGTCAGAACGGTCTCGAAGTAATATGGACGGAGACCATCGAGAACGGCGTGGCCAAATTCGTGGTTCACAATGTCGCTGGACTCGCAGGTGTTTATCCGGCCAACGTCACCGTTGAACCAGTAGAACTGCAGTGACTTGCTCTGCCGGTCATAATAGGCATTCTGCCCATATCCCGCTGTTGGGACGAGGATCAGCCTGTTTCCATCGAAGCCCCACTCGATGCGGCGACCGAGACCGGTTCCCCCTTCAAAGAACTCCAACGTGTTCTGGACGGTCGCCCATACGCTGATCTGTCGGAACTGGGGAAGCTTGCGTCCCTTCGAGGTGTTCAGATCTTCCCCCCTGGGACCCCGAAAGGACACGGACTCACTGTCCCACCGAGCGGGTTCTTCTAGTACCCCCGAACTCGCGTCGTAATCGACCACAGCAAAACGAGCGCTTGTGGGTCCGTCGGATATTCCTGGCTCCCAAGGAACATCAAAATCGGTGTCTACAGACGCCGCGGGATTCTTCCTCGCCACCAGCGGATCCTTGAAATAGACGTCGACATTGAATCTGGAGTTGCCCCCAAAAGACCGGACGTGCTCAGGTTTGAGATTGCGAGCTGATGAACTCGCGGGGTGATTGATATCCTAATGCCTTATGCGGGTGAAGATCGTTGTAATGATCGAACCAGAAGGGCA
>Ga0209256_1001592_pt1 | contig 22207 bp, 16 predicted proteins | sample AraplaCol_mCL_r2_2_FD_184270 | JGI IMG/M metagenome (GOLD analysis project Ga0209256, IMG submission 184270) | Arabidopsis root microbial communities from North Carolina, USA - plate scrape MF_Col_mCL_r2 (SPAdes) (version 3) | ecosystem: Host-associated > Plants > Roots > Endosphere | place...
GGAAGGACTCGCGCGCGTTGATGACCGAACCGCCGCCCATGACGAGTACGTCGCTCGCGCGCAGTCCGCGCATGAAGCCGACTACGCGTGCCGTCTTGCCGAGTGCGCCGGTCGACCCGTACAAGCCCGATGGAAGCGATGCCGGCCACGTGGCGCGCGCCTGCGCGCCGTCCAGGCCGGGGCCAACCAGCAGCGGATCGGCATCCCAGTAACGGCGCGCAGCGGAGGCGCACAGCACACCGAACAGATCGTCGCCGAAGTTGCGCATGCCGTAGTAGCCGGTGAAACCGACGCAGAGCCGTTTCGTCATTGCGTGGACTCCGGTCGAGCCAGGCGGCGCGCGCCCAGCCACATTGCGATGAGCAGGACGGTTTCCGCCGTGACCGTGGCCCAGGCCGCACCATCGATGCCCCAGCGCGGGATCGCGACCCAGTTCAGCAGCACGGCAACCACTGTCGCCAGCAGCATCGCGAAGACGCGGTAGCGCATGTGGTGCTCGGTGAGCAGCACCGAGCCGACCGCTGTCGAGAGGAAGCGGATCGGTACGCACAACGACAGGATCGCGAGCAATTCCGCCACGTCGGCAAAGGCCGGGCCGAACGCCAGCGGGACCAGCCAGGGCGAAGCCACCGCCAGCAATGCACCGACGAGCACGCCTGATGCGAGCATCGCGATGTTGCCGGCACGGTATACGCGCCAGAACTTCGGGCGATCGTGGACGGCCCAGCGATGCAGGCGCGAGAGCAGGAACTTCTGGTAGACCGTCGCCGGGAACAGATAGATGGCGGTCATCACCGCCAGCGCCACGCCGAAGTGGCCCGCCTGTGCGTTACTGCCCAGGTATTTCAACAGCACCGTGCTCACCTGGAAGAACACCGGGTACAACACCGCGGCGAGGCCGTAGGCCCAGGCGCTGGACCACAACTGCATCGCGCCAGGCGTCGTGTCGAATGCGGGCGACGAAGGGCGCGGCCCGTGGCCCTTGAGCTCGGTCTGCCCGCGTTGCATCGCGATGAGTTGCGGAAGGGCGATCGCGGCGATCGCCAAGGAGACCAGGCCATAACCGAGTGCTGCCGCCTGCGCGCTCGCGAATGGCAACACCAACAACGTCGCAGCGACGGCAAGCCGTCCTGCCGGCATGAGCATCTGCCAAAGCGCGAGCGCGCCATGCTTCTCTTCAAGACGAAGCTTGCTTCCCACCAGATCGACCGCGAACACACCTGCGATGACCGGCACGAGCAACAACAACGTCAAGCGCGTTGCATCGTCCACAGCCTCGCCACCGATGGCCCAAGCCACCGCCAGTGCGCATGCGAGCGCGCCGGTGAACATCGAGAACCTCAGCGAAGGACGCAACCAGCGGTCGCCGGCCCAACCCTCCGCGCCATAGGCCTTCAGGCGGAACTGCGAAAGCCCGAAGCCGGCCATCGGCGCCAATACCGTCACCGTTGCCAGCGACGAAGCGAACAGACCGTAATTGTCCGGACCCAGGCGCCGGGCCAGCAACATCTGCGCGAGGAACACCATGGCCGCGCCCGCAAGCGTGGCCAGCCAGAGCATGCCGATCGCCGTCGCCGCGCGTTGCCAGGGGCGGGAGCTCATGCGCATGCCCTCATGCACGAGCGCGTCCCGCGACGGCCGAGCGCTCGGGTAATGGAACCGACAGCAGCTCCGAATACACCTCCAGGGTCCGGTCGATGACCAGTCGTTCATCGAAGTGGCGCTCGGCGCGTTCACGCGCCTTGGCGCCAAGCGTCCTCACCAGCGCCCGGTCCTCATCAAGTTGCATCAGCAATGCGGCGAGCGAGGGTGCATCGCGCGGTGGCACCTGCAGGCCGTCCACGCCGTGATCGGTGACGACTTCGCGGCAGCCGGGCAGGTTGGTGGTGATCAGGCAAAGGCCGCTCGCGGCGCCTTCGATCAGGCAGCGTGGAACGCCTTCGCGGTAGTAGCTGGGCAGCGCCATCACATGCACGGTGCGCATCAGCGCGGGCATGTCCTCGACGTGTCCAAGCCAATCGATCAAACCTTCGCGATGCCACTGTTCGATCTCGCTCCGGTCAAACGATGACGGATTGCCGGGGTCGGGCGTGCCAGCGAGCAGGAACTGCACGTTCCGTCCCCGGTGACGCAACATGCGCGCGGCCTCGACGAACTCGCCCACGCCTTTCTCCCGCAGCAGTCTCGCGGCGAGCAGCACGCGCAGCGGCGCACGATCGTCGTCGAGTGCGACCGGACGGAAGCGATCCACGTTCACGCCGGAGCTTCGGATGATGCGGATGCGCTCGGGCGCCACCAGCCGGGAATCCGTCAGCGCGGCGGCGTCGTCGGCGTTCTGCAGGATCAGGCGCGAGTGCCCGTAGCCCAACGTGGAGCGCATCAGCGTGTTGACGACCGGGCGCAGGATGCGCGCCTTCAAGCCGTTGCTGGCGTACACATAGCCCATCCCCGCCACGGCGTTCACCACCGCCGGTACGCCCGCAAGGCGCGCGGCGAGGGCGCCGTACACGGCGCACTTCACCGTGAAGTTGTGGATCAGGTCAGGGCGTTCACGCCGCAGCAGCTGCGTGAGATGCCGCACCGTCGACGCTTCGCGCAGAGGGTTGAGGCTGGCGCGATCCATCGGCAGCACTTCCCAGCGGAGACCGTGGTCGGCGAAGCGCGCTCCGAACTCGCCGGGCGGCGAGACCATCACGACCTCGGCGCCGTGGGCCTGCAGATGCGCGGCGGTGGAAATCCGGAAGTTGTAGAGATACCAGTCGGTATTGGCGAAGAAGACGATACGCATCGGCGGGTCGGGCCGTGCATCGCGCGGAGCCTGGCGATGCGAGCGGCGGAACGTCCGGATCGGGGAGGTTGTCCGATGTTAGCGAACGAGTTTTCGCGCCCGTAAACGGCGCTGTCACGTTTGCATCGTCAGATGAACGCACGCGCTTGCATGTATCGAAGACGAAACACTTGTGCGTCAGGTCACGGACGCGAAGGCGCGCATTGCTGGCCAACGCGCAAAAAAAACGGCCGGCGTAAGCCGGCCGGTGCCCATGACGAGTGTCGAAGCGGATCGAGCGTTTACTTCGCGTACTGGTTCGACGTCACGCGGATGTCGGTGCTGTCGTCGGTCTTGGCGATGTGCGCGCCATTGCCGTTGTTGCCGGCGACCAGGCCCGTCATCGTCACGTAGGGCGTGGTGGCCGTATTAACGCCGTGCATGCGGGTGTGGTTGTTCTTGAACACGTTGCCGCTGGCCTGGTAGCCCACGGTAGCCGCGCTGAACATCACGCCGTAGAGGTAATTGTGCTGGAAGCGGTTCTGGGAGATATAGCCGCCGTTCGGCGTCACGCACAGCAGGCCGTAGCCGCCGTTGTGCTCGATCGTGCAGTTCTTGACCGTCACGCCCTTCACGCGCTTGTACGACAGGATGCCGTTGCCCTTGTTGTAGCGGATCAGGCAGTTCTGGATGTGGACGGTTTCGGTCGTGCGGGCGTCGCCGGAGTCGGGTTCGATATCGATGCCGCACTGCGGGGCGATGCCGTTGGAGTAGCTGAACTCGCTGTCGTACACCTTTACGTTGGTCGCGCAGCCGATGGTCAGGCCCTGGCGGCGGTTGTTGGTGCACACCACGTTGGCGATGATGATGTCGTTGCACGGAATGGTCGGCGCACCGGTGACCATGGCGCCGCCGATGGAGATGCCGTCGCCCCAGCACTTGGACAGGTGCGTGTCGCTGATCGTCACACGGCTGGCGCCGCGCACCATGATGCCGTGGCCCCATTCGCCGGTCGTGCCCAGGTGGTTGTCGCGGTCGCCGATGATCTGGCCGCCGGAGATTTCCACGTCGCTGACCTTGTAGACCATCAGCACATACGCGCGCTCGGCGCTGTTGCGCTTGGCCAGCAGGCGCGCACCGTCGGCCAGTTGCAGGTGCATCTTGCTGCGCAGGCGTACGTTGACGGTCGGGTCGATCACGTAATCGCCGGCGGGAACCGTCACGGTGCCGCCGGTGGAGGGCAGGGCGTCGATGGCGGCCTGGAAGGCGGCGGTATCGTCGTTGCTCCCGTTGCCCTTCGCGCCATAGGTGCGAACGCTCAACGAAGCAGAGCCGCGCGCGCGCGCGGGCGGGTTGTAAGTCGCTGCGGTGGTCGAGCCGGCCGCGGCGAAGACTTTGCCGATGCCGGTCAGGCCGAGCACGGGCGGAATGGAAAGCAGCAGGGACTTGCGGATGAAGTCGCGACGTTCGGCAATCGCGGGCGCCATGGGCGGCATATCGTTCACAGTAGGGTTCCGGAAAGAAGGAACGCCCCCGGGTGAGCGGTTCGGCTCGATTGGGGCTTGGTGTGTGAAGCGCGCCCCCTCGCGGCTTCACGTCATCACGCCACGATCATGTTCGTGACTGCCGTGCACCCTACCGGAACCAAGGTGAATCGAAGCCGTGAATTTCACCATTTGTGCACGCGCGCAAGGAAATTCGCCCGCGTTGTTCATCTTGTCGCGCGTTCAAGTTCATGACTGCGGAGTGGATGCTGCGCGTTTCACCGCGAATGCGCAGGATGAACCGGACGCGGCTGTTTCGCGCAAGGATGAGCCCGCTTCGGGCTCAGTCGAGATAGCGGTTATCCGCACCGACGCTGATGCGTTCAGTCTTCTCGCCGATGGCGACGTGCCGCTTGCCGCCACCGCGCTTTCCGTCGGAAGAGGCGCGGGCGGGGCCGTTGTCGTCGAACTCGTTGCGCGCGATCACAAGGTCGCGCGTGCCGGGCCGCACGCCGACGCCGCCCAGCGCGTTCTCGCGGATGCGGTTGTTCTCGATGCGGCACTCGCTCGCGCCGACGGTGAGGATGCCGTGCCCGCGGTTGTGTTCGATGAGGCAGTCGCGCACCGTCGCATCGCTGACGCGCTTGTACAGCTGGATGCCCGCGCCCTGGTTCCCGCGCACGGTGCACCGCGCGATGAGGATGTCATCGGCGACGTCGCCTGCATCCGGTTCCACGTCGATGCCGGCGCCGGGCAGCGTGCCGCCGGTGTCGATGAACTCGGAGTCGAGCACGCGCACGCGTCGTGAGCGGCCGATGGTCAGGCCCTGCCGGCGATTGTCGGCGCAGGAGACGCGTTCGATCGTGATGTCGCGACTTGGCACGAACGCGGCGCCGACCTTGGCGCCGCCGATGGAGATGCCGTCGCCCCAGCAATGCGAGATGTGCAGGTCGCGCACGTTCACGCGTTCCGATGCGCGGATCATCAGGCCGTGGCCCCATTCGCCGGTCGTGCCTTTGTGCTGCGAGCGTTCGCCGATGATGCGGCCACCGGAGATTGTCGTGTCGCTCACACGCTGGGCGTTGAGCACGTAGGCGCGTTCGGCGGCGTTGGGCTTCGCGAGCAGGCGCGTCCCGGGCGACATCGCCAGGTGCATGCGGCTTCGCAGTTGTACGCCGACAACCGGATCGATGAGGTAGTCGCCGGCCGGCACCTGCACGGTGCCGCCGGATGGTGGCAGCGCGTCGATCGCGGCCTGGAAGGCGCGCGTGTCGTTGGTGACGCCGTCGCCGCGAGCGCCGTGACGACGCACATCGACCACGGCATTCCCAACGGGTGTCGCGGCTCGCAGCGTGAGGGGTGCCGCGGATGCGACCACGAGCGATGCAGCGATCCGACGCCGCAACAGGTCAGGCATAGGCGCGTTCGCGTGTGTCGGTGTCCTGCACCTCGGCGCGGCGGTCGCGTCGCGACGCAAGCCACGGCAAGACCACCGCCAGAAGATAGAACTTGGACGCGTGGTACTTGTTGTCGAGGCGGCGACGGTTGCGATCCAGCCAGGCACCGGCGCCGGGCATCTCGACCGAATCGCGCGCGAACTCGCGGACGCGGTCGAAGCGCGCCCGCGCCAGGCCGCGCACGTCGAAGCGGAAGCTGCCCTTGCCGGAAACGTAGGGCAGTTCGCCGAAGCGCGTGGCGATGTGGTCGCGGATCAGCAGCTTGTTGAGCTTGGTGACCGGATCCACTTTCTGATAGGCCGGAACTTCACGATGGATCCATTCGCGAAGCGTGAGGTCGCAGAACGGATACGCGACCTTGAGGGACAGCGCAGCACTCGCGTACAGGCCCTTGGCGAATGCGCCGGCGGAACCGGCGATCGACGTCGACATGTCGCGCCATTCCCACAGGCTCGTGGCCGAGCCGATCTCCTCGCGATACAGGTCGAGCCGGTGGCGCGAGTGTTGCGAGATCGGCCGCCCCAGGAGTTCGTCCACTTCATCGTCGCTGAAGCGCGAGCCCGGGAACGCCCGCTCGATCTCGTTCATGCGCAACGTGCTCAGCAGGTAGCAGAGCTTGAAGCTGCGATCGATGCCCGGGAGTTCGGACAGACGGCCGGGCAGCGGGATGCCGCGCGAGAGCCTTTTGAGCATCTCCTGCCGCTTGCTCATGGGCGTGCCGAAGTAGCTGTCGGCGCCGAGTCCGTCGATCACGCCGTCGCCGCCATTGGCCGCCACTTCAGTGCCCAGGTCGATGCACGACAGCAGGGCGAAGTCGGCCGTCAGCAACGGCATGCGATGCACCACGCCGAGGTAACGATCGTAGGCGCGCGCCGGATCGCACGACAGTGTTTCGTGGCGAAGGCCGAGCGTCCGGGCGACGTGCGTCGCCGATTCGACCTCGTCCTCTTCCTGTCCACCCAGGTACGTGATGCACGTCGTGTCAGGACGCGCATCGGCGATGGCGATCGCCAGCGTGGTGGAATCCTTGCCGCCGCTCTGCAGCAGCCATGGCGATTGCATCACCGAACAGCTGCGATGGATCGCATCGCACAGTCGCTGGTGGTAGCCGGCGACCCAGTTCTGCTCGGTGGCCGGGTATTCGGGCACCTCGCCGGCGTTTCGGAACTTGAAGCGGAACGTGGGTTCTGTGTGCATGTCGTCGTGCGGACAGAACCCGAACGTGACGAGGCGTACGCCTTCATAGATCGAGTACGGCGGGTAGACGAACGCATTGCGCAGCAGGTCGGCGACCGACACCGGATCCACCGCCGGCGGCGGAACGTCCTCGCGCATCAGGCGCGAGAAGTCCGGCGTGCCGTAGTAGGGCGACATCGTGATCTGTGTTCGCATGGGCATTACCTCGCCGCCGCCTTCAGCGGTTCGTCCTTCATCGGCTGGTAGTCGTAGTACGTGTAGGCGTACTGGCCCGAGCCGCGCTTCTGGACGGCGTTGAAGATCGCGCCGCGCACTTCCACGCCGTTCTGTTCCAGGCGCTGCTTGGCCAGCGCGATTTCGCGCTGCTGGTTGAGGCCCCAGCGCACCACCATCAGGCAGGTGCCGACATGGTGGCCGATCACGGCCGCGTCGGTCACCGCCAGCACCGGCGGCGTATCGATCACCACGATGTCGTACTGCTGCGCGAGCTTGTCCAGCAGCGCGGTGAAGCGCGGATGCATCAGCAGCTCAGACGGGTTCGGCGGGATCGTGCCGCGCGATATGAACGACAGATTGTCCGTGCCGCCGACCTTGCGCACCGCCTGCACCTCGTCGATGCGGCCGGAGATCAGCTCCGAGAGTCCGCCATCGGCGCGCGTGCCCAGTGCCAGATGCAGCGTGCCGCGGCGCATGTCGGCATCCACAAGCAGCACGCGCTGGCCGGCCTGCGCCATCGTGACCGCGAGGTTCGCACAGACGAACGACTTGCCGACGCCCGGGCTCGGTGCGGCGATCATCAGCATGTTGTTCTTCATCTCGAAGCGGGCGAAATGCAGGCTGGTGCGAAGCGTGCGCAACGCCTCCATCGCCAGGTCCGAGGGCGAACGGAACGCAAGAAGCCGCTGCTTGCCATCGCGTCGCGGGGAACCCGGCTGGGCGACGATCTGCTTGCCCTTCGCGCTGAAGGGGATCGACGCGTACACCGGCAGGCCGAGCAGTTCGATGTCGACCGGATCCTCGACGCCGCGACGGAACATCTGTCGCGTGAGCACGAAGGCGACCATGAACATCGCGCCGATCAGCGTGCCCGCGCCGATGACGATCATCGGCTTCGGCCAAGACGGGCTACCCATGTTCACGTCGGCCGGGTCGATCACGCGGGCGTTGCCGACCGCGCTGGCGGCGGCGATGTTCAGCTGCTGCGCCTGGTCGAGCAGGTTCGCGTACGTCTGGTTGATGACTTCGACGTCACGGTTCAGGCGGAACAGGCCCTGCTGCGTGTCGGGCAGGTTCCCGATCTGCCCCATGATCTGGTTCTTCTTGCCCTCGAACTGGGCGATCTGGCGCATCAGCGACTGGTAGACCGGATGTTCCGGCGTATAGCGGCTCGCGATGTCGGCGCGCTGCACCTGCAGCTGCTGGATGCTCTGGTCCAGCGCAACGGTCTGGTCGAGCAGCGCCTTGTTGGACACGCCCACGTCCATCGTGCGCGTGCGCGACTGGAACGTGTTCAGACGTGCCTGGGCATCGGCCAGTTCGCGGCGCACCTTCGGCAACTGTTCGGTGACGAACTGGAGGCGCTTGGCCGCTTCGGCCGAGTTCCGCGCGACATTCTGGCGTACGTAGGCCTGGGTGATCTGGTCGAGCACCTGCTTCGCGTGCAACGGATCCGGGTGCGGATAGGTGATGTTGATGATGCCGGAGCTGCGGCCCTGCTCGCTGACGGTGATGTCCTTCTTGAGCTGCGTCATCAGCGCCATGGTGTTCAGGCGCGTCATCTCGAAACGCGTGCCGGGGTTGGCGGCGAGGCGTTCGACTTCGAGCGTCAGCCCGCGTCCGTTGGTGGACTTCTGGCCCACGCGGCCTTCGAGCATCGTGTTGTTGTCGGGATCGAGCAGCTTGTAGCGGCCGCCTTCGCCGGCAATCAGCTGCAGCGGGACGCCGACCAGCTGTTCGGGAACTTCGAACTGACCGACATCGACCTGCTCGCCGCCCCAGGCGTAGCTGTCGAGGCCGAACCATGGCGAAGCGACTTCGCCCGGATGCAGGCGCTGCTGCATGCGCGCGACGGTATCGCCGATCAGTGGCATCCGCACCGGCTCGACGACGGTATCCAGGTCGAGGCGTTCGATCGCCTCACCCAGCACGCGGCGCGAGGTCAGCAGCTGCGTTTCGGTGGCGGCCGGTGCGTCCACGATCGCTGGCACCGGCGCGGTGGTGGGCTGGTTGAGGCCCGGCACCGTGGGTGGACGCGATTCCACCTGCATTACGGCATTGGCTTCGTATTTCGGCGTCGCCAGCAGCACATAGGCGACCGCGACGATGAAGAACGCCAGCGTGCCGAAGATGATCGGCCACTTGTTGTCGGTGAGTGTGGATACGAGGGTCGGGATGTCGATGTCGTCCTCGCGCGCATTGGCGGCGGGAGGAACGGCATAGGGGGCATCGGCCCGGGAGATCACGTGAGTGGCCATGTTTCGTCACCTGGTGAATAGCGGGGCATGCGACAGCGCACGCTGGAGGAACGCGGCGTGCCGCGCGAATGGCGTCCACGACGCATGGGTCGTGGGTCGTAGCGAACCGCGCGTGGAAGCGTTCACGACGCCCCCCACGCTTTGCGGATCGCGACCTGGTTTGGCGAACCGGCGTCCCGCGTCAGGGTCGTCGGATGAGCTGCTGGACGCAGGCCCGCCAAGGCGTCGGCGACGCGCACATCGGCGTCGCTCAGTTCTGGGATGGAGTTTCGGTCGATGTCCGCGAGGCGGCGCCGCGGCAGCCACGCTTCACCGAGCAGGCGCGATATGTGGCCGGCGATCGCCTGCGCGTCGTGGACCACGAGATGCACGCGACCCTGCGCCTCGGTCGACGGCGGATCGAGCGAAAGCAGGGGAATTTCCAGCGCCATCGCTTCGGCATGCAGGGACGGGCCGACGAACGCGAGGCGCGCGCGACTGAGCAGGAACAGCGCGGCGAGGTAGTCGGGCGCGTCGATGCGATGCAGGTTCGACGGGGTGTCGCCGTCGAGGTAGACCGGGTTGACCGCGCAGACCACATCCACGCCCGGATGCTCTTCGGCGATGCGCGCGAGTGCGGTGCACATGAGCGTGGCATGCCCCTGTTCGCATTCGTGGCCGAGCATCAGCACGAGCGGCGCGTCGTCGCGCAAGGCGGCGAAGCGCTCGTTCAGCGCGAGACCCATGCCGCTGTCGGGTTCAAGGCGTTCGAGCGCGCTGCGTAGCGCGTCAGGCGCGGCGTTGCCCCGCACGAGCACGCGGTGCGCCGGCACGCCTTCGGCGACCAGCTGGCGGCCGGCGGACTGGCCGGACGCGACATGCAGAGAGGCGAGGGCGCGCGCGATGCGGCGACCCGGATCGTCCGCCACGCGCGGCGACGAGGTGTTCGCCAGGCCGCCGTCGATGCACACCACCGGTACGTGGTGGTAATGCGCGGCGAGCGTCGTGGCCAGCGTCGCGGGCGCATCGCCTGGGACAACGACAAGGTCCGGACGCACCTGCGTCATCACGCGCTTTATGCCGCCCAGTGCACTGGAGGTCATCTCTGCCGGGTCTTCGCCCGCCGAGGGAATCTCGATCTTCACGTCGGCGGAAAGATCGAACAGTTCGAGCACGCGCGCCGACTCGACTTCGGATTCGGCCGCGACGCAGACGGTGGTCTCAAAGCGTTCGTCGCGCGCCAGCTGCTGCGCGATCGGAGCCATGCGCACGGCATCGGGCGAATCGCTGAGCACGCACAGTGCGCGCAGCGGCGGCTTCGGATTGATGTCCGATGCGGCTTCGGCCGCGGCATCGGCCATGTGCAGCACGTCGGGCAGGGCGATACCGGCGCGTGCGGGGGCGTCGATGCGCTCCTTCACGACGCGCTCCTCGTCCTGGTCGTCGAAGTTCGCCAGCGCGGCCAGGAAGTTGATGCCGTGGTTGTTTGTCTGCGTGTGCACCGGCGCGGGAACCGGTCGCGGCGCGCTGCGCGGCCAGCGACCGCGCATCCGCATCAGCGCCTTCGGCACCCACCACACGTGCAGCGCCATCACCAGCATGAAGGCCGCGAAAGCAAGCGACTGCGGCATGTCGCGCAGCGACCAGCCGATGAGCACCAGCAGGCCGGCGACGGCGATCATCGTCAGCAGGACCAGGCGCGGCGGCATGCCGGTATCGCACAGCAGATGGTGAAGGTGCTGGCGATCGGCCTTGAACGGCGAACCGCCCGCGCGCAACCGGCGATACATCACCGCCAGCGTGTCGATGACCGGAAGCGCGACACACCACAGCACGTCCGGCGGGTTGAGGCGGCCGACCTTCGCGTGGCTCATGTAGATCAGCGCCCACGCCAGGATGAACCCGATCAGCGTGCTGCCGGCATCCCCCATGAACACCTTGCGGCCATCGGGCCAGCCGAGGTTGACGAGCAGGTACGGAATAAGCGCCGCGAACAGCACCTGCAGCATCACCAGCACGCCCGGAACCGACCACGACGAGTCGTCGAAGAGCAGGATCGCGCCGATGCACACCATCGCCATCGACGCGGCGAGGCCGTCGATGCCGTCCATCATGTTGAAGGCGTTGATCAGGCCGATGACGGCGATGATCGTGAACGGAATGCCGAACAGGCCGATGTCGATGTGGCGCGTGCCGACGATCTGGCCCAGGTCGTGGACATAGAAGCCGGACATGAAGATGACCAGGCCGGCTGCACCGGCCTCGACCAGCAGGCGTGAAGTCACGCTGAGGCTGCTTGCATCGTCCAGTGCGCCGGCCGCGACGATCATCACGCCGCCGGCGAGCAGGCTCGTCACGAAGCCATCGACGTAACCCAGGTAACTCAGCCCCACGAGGGTGCCAAGGAAGAAGCACAGCCCGCCTATAAGCGGAATGCTGCCGCGGTGCTGCTTGCGCGCATCGGGCCGGTCCACCAGTCCGATCTTCCTCGCCCACGGACGCATGGCGAAGATGGCGAACAGTGTAACGGCCAACGCGATCGCGCTGGCAGCAACCAGCTTGGGGTCCCTCATGCATGCACCTCGGATCAGAACACGAACGACTGAAGGGCAAAGGCGTGTTGCGTTCCGTGTGCGTGCGCACTCAACCATTGCAACGGCATCGCGGCTAATTCCGATGCGTCATTCGCAGTGAATGGACGCGATGCCTCCGTGCCGCAGAGAACATATGGATGCGCAGTTGATGACGAGATGAAAACTACAGGTTCACGCGAATGAACCTGTAAACGGCGATAACTCAGGTTCAGATGGATGAATCACTTCACGACGCGAGCACGACGCTGAAGCGTTTGGACTGAACGTGTCACAGTTTCGTTCGCCAATCGCGTATACAACACTCGATGCGTTCGAACGCGATATCGAATGCCTGCTGGTCGCGACCGTACGGGTCTTCGATGTCGGATCCGTCGTCCCAGTGCGTCAACATGAGCACGCGGCCGCGCAGCGTCGGGCACAGTGCGAGCACCGCCGCAACCTGGCGCTGCTCCATCGCCAGCACCAGGTCCGATTGCAGCATCAGCGGCTTGCTGGCCTGGCGTGCGACGTGCTCGCCGCCGTCGTAGCCGTGCATCGCGAGCGTGGATTGCGCGCGCGGATCGATCGGAAAACCCCGCATTGCCGCGAGGCCGGCGGAAGCGACCTGCATTCCATTGCGGAGCAGGCGTGCGCGCACGATGGCTTCCGCCATCGGACTTCGGCAGATGTTCCCTTTACAGATCACGAGAAGGCGAGTCATGTACTGACGCTAGCAAACCCGGGCGCACGGGCCGTTCATGCACGTCGCGATTCGTTCATGAACGTGTGGCGCGGGTCAACAAGCCTGCCGTGATGTTCGGCTTCAGGCGCCCACTTCGCGTGGCAACGTCTGCCGTGCGCGTTGCATCGCGTGCCACGGATCCCGCTTGAGGTTGCGTGAACGTCGCAGCGCCTTGTGCAGGTCGAATGCGCCGGCCTGGCGCACGCGGCCGAGCTCTTCCCACGTCAGCGGCATCGCGACGGTTGCGCCCGGTCGCGCGCGCAGCGACCAGCTTGCAACGCTCGTTGCGCCGCGTGTGTTGCGCAGCCAGTCGATGAAGATGAGCCCTTCGCGCGCGGCCTTGGACGCCGTGGCGATATAGCGTTCCGGCGCGCGGGCGACCATTGAATCGGCGAAGGCATCGCAAAAGTCCTTCACCTGCTGCCAGTCCGGCCCGCGCTTGATCGGCGCGACTACATGCACGCCTTTTCCGCCCGAGAGACGAACCCAACTGCGAAGTCCGACTTCGGCGAGACGGTCGCGCACGTCGCGCGCGGCCGCTTTCAACGCATTCCACTCGATGCCTTCAGCGGGATCGAGGTCGAACACGAGCCGGTCGGGCTGGTCGACCTCATCGATGTGCGAACCCCACACATGGAACTCGAGCGAGTTCATCTGTACCAGTTCGAGCACGCCGTCGAGGTCCTCCACGTACAGGTAGTCATCCTGTCCGCTGACTTCGCGCAATGTGATCGAACCCACGTGCTCGCCGAGCGAGTCGGCATGATGCTTCTGGAAGAAGCATGAGCCAGCGATTCCGTCGGGGCAGCGCACCAGTGAAAGTGGACGCCGCACGAGTTCCGGCAGCATCCAGCGCGAAACCGCGCGGTAGTAATCGGCGACGTCGGCCTTGGTGATCTCCGCTTCGGGATAGACCACTTTGTCGGGGCTGGTCAGCCGGGGCGTGGTGGCCATGCGTCAGCGTCGCATGCGTGCGGCGGCGTCAGGCCGACTTGCGCCCGGTGCGCTTCTTGGCGGTGGTCGTCTTCTTCGCGGGCGCCTTCTTTGCGGCCTTCTTCGCCGGCGCAGGCTTTCCGCCGCCCTTGTCGCCCTTCTTCTCCAGGCTGCGCTTGAGCAGGTCGGCGAAGTCGATGACGTTGGTTGCGGCGTTCTCGGGCAGTTTGTCCTCGTCGGTGGCGGCCTTGTTGCGCACCACGTTCTTGGACTTCACCCGGTCCTCGATGACCTTGGTCAGCCGTTCGCGGAAATCGTCCTTGTATTCGTCCGGATCCCACTTCGAACTCATCGACTCGATGAGCTGCTTGGCCATGTCGATCTCGCGCGCGGTGATCTTCCATTTCTCCAGGCCGCCTTCGGGCAGCTTGTAGTCGGCCGGATCGACCAGCTCCTGCGCGAACCGCAGGATCAGCAGCATCAGCGCCTCGTCCTTCGGCACGACGGCGGCGAGGTACTCGCGCGTGCGGATCACCACGCGTCCCACGCCGGCCTGACCGGTGCGCTTGAGCGTTTCACGCAGCAGCACGTAGCCTTTCTCGGCCTTCTTGCCGGGTTCGAGCACGTAGGGCTTTTCGAAGAATTCCGGCCCGATTGATTCGATATCGACGAAGGTATCGATGTCGACCGATTCCTTGTGGTCGGGCGAGGCGGCGGCGATGTCCGATTCCTCGAGCACGACGTAGCTGCCCTTGTCGTATTCGAACGCCTTGACGATCTCCTTCCACGGCACTTCCTCGCCGGTCTCGGCGTTGACGCGCTCGTAGCGGATCGGCGCATTGTTGCGGCTGTCGAGCATGCGGAAATGCAGGTCGACACGGCGCTCGCCGGTCATCAGTTTCACGGGGATGTTGAGCAGACCGAACGACAGCGTGCCGGTCCAGATGGGGCGGGCCATGGGACACCTCACTCTTTCCGATGCCCGATTCATTACGGGCCGGAGGACTAAGGACTTTCCGTGGAACCGCGTTGGTGCCCGGTGAAAGCGCCAGATCCTCCCCTGCGGACAGGGGAGGAGGAGGGCGGATTGTGGATTTTCGCGAGCCTGTTCAGGCCAGCCCGGCGCCCGCTGTTGGGGCGCGACGGGCCGCCCCGCGAGCCCGCAGCAGCTGCCATACGGCTGCAATCAGATAAGCCACGAACGCGGTGCCGATGGGCCCGAACAGGCGCGGGTCTTCCGGGCCGGTCGCGTAGGGCGCGCCCAGCGGCACGCGTGTCAGCGTTTCCACCGAGGCCGGAATGAAGTGGAAGAACAGCGCGGTAAGGTTGAACAGCACCGCCACGTAACCCGAGAGTCGACCGAATCCCTGGCGGCGGTCGGCATACCAGGCCACCGCGAGCACCGCCAGCGTCAGCAAGCTGAGGACGTGCGGCACGCTGAAGCCGCCGCGCCGGAAAATGAAAAGCCCGGTGATGGCAGCGCCGACGGTGAACCAGAAGAAGACGCGGCCCGGTAGCGAATCCAACCGGATCTGGCGATGGACGATGAGTGCGATGAATCCGGCGATGACGCCGATGATGGCGATGATGGTGTGCAGTGTGCCGAAAGCGGTGATGTTCAGCAGCTCGAGCATGGCGTCATCCTCGTCGTGGAGGGCCGCGGACCGGGCCCTTCGGAAGGCTAACGCGAAAAGGACGCCCGGGCAGCCGGATCGTGCGAGGCCGGAACGGGCACTCCTTGCGGGGAGTGCCCGTGTTCGCCGGAAGCCTTACGGAGCCGAATCCACCAGCACGACTTCCGCGTCGTCCAGCGCCTTCACGGTGATCGCGCCTTCGTTGCGGATCGCCGCGCCATCGCGGGCTTCCAGGCGGATCCCGTTGACTTCGACCGCGCCCTTGGCGGGCACGAGATAACCGAAGCGGTTGCCTTCGAAGGCGTATTCCGCGGTTTCGCCGGCCGCCAGCGTCAGGCCGAGGACACGCGCCTGCGCACGGATCGGCAGGGCGTCTTCGTCGCCGGCGATGCCGCTGGCCAGCGTCACGAAACGGCCGGAACGCTCGCCCTTCGGGAAGGGCTTGCTGCCCCAGGTCGGCGCGCCGCCGCGGGCGTCGGGGATGATCCAGATCTGGAAGATCTTCGTGGTGACCGGCTCCAGGTTGTATTCGGCGTGCTGGATGCCGGTGCCCGCGCTCATCACCTGCACGTCGCCGGCTTCAGTGCGGCCCTTGTTGCCCAGGTTGTCCTGGTGGGTGATCGCGCCGTCGCGGACGTAGGTGATGATCTCCATGTCCGAATGCGGATGCGGCGGGAAGCCGGTGTTCGCGGCGATGGTGTCGTCGTTCCACACGCGCAGCGCGCCCCAGCCCATGCGGGCGGCATCGTGGTAACTGGCGAAGGAGAAGTGGTGCTTGGCATCGAGCCAACCGTGGTTGGCTCCGCCGAGGGAGTTGAACGGGCGACGCTCGATCATGACCTTGCTCCGGTTGGATGGAGTCCGTGGTGGATTCCGTGGGGCAAACGATAGGCCTCGAAAGGCCTGTGAGAATGGAACTGATCGAATATGATCGTTTCCATTCCTTGCATGATGAGGCTGGACCATGAAAGGCCGCCGCCCATGAAACTGCCCGATCTGGAAGCCTGGGCGATCTTCGCCAAGGTCGCCGAAACCGGTTCCTTCGCCCGTGCGGCGAACGAGCTGAACCTGTCGCAGGCGACCGTCTCCAAGGCCATCACCCGGCTGGAGACGCGCCTGAAAACCGTGCTGTTCCATCGCACGTCGCGGCGGATGTCGCTCACCGAGAGCGGGCGCGGCGCGCTCGAACGCGCCAGCCGCATCCTCGCCGAAGGCGAGGCGGTGGAAGCCGAAATCACCGCGCAGGCCGCCAGCCCGCGCGGCACGGTGCGGATGGCAGTGCCGATGTCGTTCGGCATCGAGCATGTCGCGCCGCTGCTGCCGGAGTTCATGGCGCGCTATCCCGACGTCGCGCTGGACATCGACTTCGATGACGGCCTCGTCGATCTGGTCGGCGGTGGTTTCGACCTTGCGCTTCGCATCTCGGCGCTGGCCGATTCGAGCCTGCTCGCGCGCCGGTTGTGCGGCGTGCGCGTGATGCTGGTCGCGGCGCCGGCATATCTAGACGCGCATGGCCGGCCGCGTCACCCGCGTGAACTCGCGCAGCACAGCGCGCTGTTCTACACGCTCTCGCGATTCGGCGCGGCGTGGCGATTCCACCACAAGCGCCACGGCGATTTCTCGATCAGCGTCAACGCGCCGCTGCGCGTGAACAATGCCGAGGCGCTCAATCCGGCACTGTTGGCGGGCATGGGCATTGCGCTGCAGCCGGAGTTCCTCGTGTGGCGCGAACTGAAGGCGGGCAAGCTGGAAGTCGTGATGTCGGACTGGTCGCCGCCGCCGATCGCATTGCACGTGGTCACACCGCCCGGACGCGTGCGGCCGGCGCGCGTGCAGTTGCTCATCGAGCATCTGGTGAAGAAGTTCGAGAAGGCGCCGTGGGCGGAGAGGGTTGAGTGAGGCGCGGTCAACACCGAATGCCGTCCTTCCGCCAAAGAAGCCGTCATTCCCGCGAGGCGGGGTCTCTTGGGCCGCCGAACGGCGGCACCATCCAACTGTGCGCGCCTCACGCTCGTCGGAAGACGCGACATCTCTGAGCGATGGATCCCCGCCTTCGCGGGGATAACAGCTTCAAAGCAAGGTAAAGCAAGGCAAGCGCTTCATTTTCCGGTGAATTTCGAAAGATCCTGCTTCACCTTCTCGATCCCCGCCCACGGATCCTTCCGCCGCCGCTTCAACCGCGCAGGCACATCGGCGATGGTGAATGCGTCGCCGCGATTGAGTTTCGACAACTCGCTCCACGCCAGCGGCATCGCCACCGGTGCGCGTGGCCGCGCGCGCAGCGAATACGAGGCGACCGCCGTGGCGCCGCGTCCGTTGCGCAGGTAATCGACGAAGATGCGCTTGTTGCGAAGGCGCTTGGTCGACACCGACAGGAAGCGGTCGGGCTCCGATTGCGACATCACTTCCGCGAAGCTCTGCGCGAAGCGTTTCACCAGCGTCCAGTCAGAACGCGGATTCAGCGGCACCACCACGTGCAGGCCCTTGCCGCCGGTGGTGCGAAGGAACGACTCCAGCTCCAGTTCGATCAGCCGCTTGCGCACGTCGGCGGCGGCGCGCCGGACCTCTGCGAACGGTACGTCGGGGCCGGGATCGAGGTCGAACACGATGCGGTCGGCGTGGTCGGGATCGTCCGCGTGCGAACCCCACGGATGGAATTCCAGCGCGTTGAACTGCACCAGTTCCATCAGCCCGGCTTCGTCGTTCACGACGAGGTAGTTGGCGTTGTTGCCGGCTTCTTCCTTCAGGCGCACGAACTCCACCAGCTCCAGCCCCGGTGTGTGGTGTTTCTGGAAGAAGCAGGCTTTGTCGGTGCCGCCGGGGCATCGGATTACGGACAGCGGGCGCCCGGCGATTTCACGCAGCAGGTGATCGCGCACGGCGGCGTAGTAGTTGGCGACGTCGAGCTTGGTGTAACCGTCGCCGGGATACAGCACTTTCGTCGGGCTGGTGAGTTTGGGCGGCGTGCGTGCGCTCTTTGGCGCGGCCTTCTTCGCGCTCGCGGACTTCTTCGCCGTGGTCGCTTTCTTCGTCGCCGTCCCGCGCGAACCGCGATCGCTGTCGCCCAAGTCCTCGATGCTTTTGTCATCGCGTATCGACTTCAACGACGGCTGCCGCAGCAGGCCCTGGCCGCCGACGCCGCGATAGTTCACTTCCACCACGAAACGCGGTTCGAACCATTTCGCGCTGCGCAGGTCGGTGTCGTTCTCGGGAACGAACACCGTCGGTTCCTTCGAACCCGCGCGCCCGAGGCGTTTGCTGATGTCCTTGATGAGCGTGTCGGAAAACCCGCTGCCGACGCGCCCCACGTACGCCCAGCCGTGGCGCTTGTCCGGTGTGGCGAGCAGCAGCGAGCCGAAACCGCTGCGGCTGCCTTTCGGCGCGGTCCAGCCGACCACGGCGTATTCGTCGCTGTGCAGCGCTTTCGTCTTGCGCCAGTCGTCGCCGCGACCGGGATGATGGGGGCGGTCGATGCGCTTGGAGATGATGCCTTCGAAATCCTGCTCGCCCGCCAGTTCGAACGCCTGTTCGCCGTCGCCCACCGCGTGCGAGCTGTACGAAAGATGCCGCGTGCCTTCGCCGAGCAGCGTTTCCAGCAGCGTCTTGCGTTCGATGAGCGGCGCGTCGCTGATATCCACGCCGTCGATGTGCAGCAGGTCGAACAATGCGTACGACAGCGTGCCCTGGCGTTCGCCGGACAGCGTCGCCTGCAGCAGGTTGAAGTCGTCGCGCGTGCCGCTGCCGGCGATGAGTTCGCCGTCGAGCGCCGCGGATTTCAGGCCCAGCGCTTCGATCGCGCCGGTGATTTCCGGCACCTTGTTCGTCCAGTCCAGCGCGTTGCGCGACCACAGCTTCGCCTTGCCTTTCGCGACAGTCGCGACGATGCGGTAGCCGTCCCACTTGATCTCGTGCAGCCATTGATCGCCCTGCGGCGGCGCTTCGCCGAGCTTGGCGAGCTGTGGCGCGACGAACTCCGTCGGCGCCGCGGCCTTGCGCGCGTTCGTCAACTTCATCGCCAGCTTGGCCCAGTCGCGATGACGCGTCGCGCTTTGCACGGGCACTTCGCTGCGACGCTTGCGGTCGGTCTTTCCACGGCCGGCACGTTTGGCGTCTCCTTCCGGTGGCGGCGTGACATCGGCCAGCAGGTCGTCGGCTTCCAGCGTGCCGGCGTACTCGTCCTTCTCCTTGAACAGCAGCCATTGCGGCTGTCGCGCCGGCTTGCCCGAGCGCACCAGGTGCCAGCCGCCCTTGAGTTTGTCGCCGAACAGTTCGAACTTCAGGTGGCCCTTGGCGAGCTGTTCTTCCGGGTCGTATGGCGTCGCCCAAACGCCGTGGTCGAACTGGGCGACATGGCCGCCGCCGTAGTGGCCTTTCGGGATCTCGCCTTCGAACTGGGCGTAATCGACCGGATGGTCTTCCACTTCGACCGCCATGCGCTTGACGTTCGGGTCGTAGCTCGGCCCCTTCGGCACCGCCCAGCTTTTGAGTGCGTCGCCGATCTGCAGGCGGAAGTCGTAATGACGGCGGCTCGCGTGATGCAACTGGACGACGAAGATCGCGCGCTTGCCCTGCGGCAGGCGCTTGCCGGGTTCGGGTTCGCGCGTGCGGGTGAACTGCCGTTTGCGGCGGTATTCCGTCAGGCTCATTGCATTGGACGCGAAACGGGCGGGGCTTCACCTTCCGCCGGCGTGGGTGGACGCAGTGCGAAAGGGGAGGGACGTGCAGGATGGCGTGACCTTTCGCCCACTTCGCTGCATGAACGGCATGCGATCATTCGGGTTCGTTCCGGGGGAATGCCGCATGTACCGTCTTTACTACTCGCCGGGGGCGGCGAGTCTGGTCGTCCATTGGCTGCTGATCGAGCTGGGCGTTCCGCACGAACTGGCGCTGGTCGATACGAAAGCCGGCCAGCAGAAAAGCGCCGACTACCTCGCGCTCAATCCCAATGGCGTGGTGCCGACGCTGGTCGTCGACGGCCAGCCGCTGTACGAAGCCGCCGCGCTGGTGCTGCACCTGGGCGACCGCCATCCGCAGTCGGGCCTGGCGCCGGCGCTGGACGATCCGCAGCGTGGCGCGTACCTGCAGTGGGTGCTCAACATCGCCAACACGCTGCAGTCGCCGCTGCGGCTGTGGTGGTATCCGCAGGACATCGATGGCGAGCGCGCGGACCTCGTGCAGGCCGGCGCGGGTCGTCGCATCGAAGCGACGTGGGACCGGCTCGATGCGCATCTGGCCGCGAATGGCCCGTACCTGCTGGGCGATCGCCTGAGCGCGGCGGACTTCTACCTGACCATGCTGATGCGCTGGACGCGCAACATGCCCAAGCCTGGCAACGAATGGCCGCACCTGGCCGCACTGGCGCAGCGCATGAAGGCGCGACCGTCGTTCCGCACGTTGTACGAACGCGAAGGACTGACCGAATGGGCATGACGATTCGCGCCGCCACGCGTGCGGCGCTGGCGACGATGTGGGTGGCCGGCGTGTTGTTCGCGACCGGTTGCAAGGAAGTGCAGGACGCCCGCGAGGAACTGGGCTGGGCGGAGCAGCGCGAAGCGCCGCCGCCGGCGCCGGTGGCGACGCTGGACGATCGCTGGGTGCCCGCCGACGCGGCCGTGGCCGATGTCGCGCAGACGCAGTGGTCGTCGCGCTGGTGGCAGTGGGCTGCGAGTTTCGATGGCAGGGCGCCGTACCAGGATCGGGACGGCAGCCGCTGTGCCCTGCACCAGGACGGGCCGGTGTGGTTCCTCGCCGGCACGGACGGCTCGTTCGACGCCGTGCGCAGCTGCACGATCCCGGCGGACCGTCATCTGTTCCTGCCGCTGATCACGTGGGCCGTCGCCGCCGGGGAGCCGGGCGAGACCGAGCCGCTGACCTGCACGCAGAAGCAGCAACGCGCGGCGAACCTGGCCGACCACGTCTACACCGGGCTGGTGCTGCTCGACGGCCGACCCATCGGGCAGTACCAGCGCATGCGCGCGGCAGGTGAAACCTGTCTCGTGTTGACCTCGGACGATCCCGCCGCCGCGACCGACGGCTACTGGCTGATGCTCAAGCCGCTACCGCCGGGCCAGCACACGCTGGCGATCGCCGCGGCGTATCGCGAAGGCCCGCGCCAATCGATGCAGAACGTCCAGTACACGCTGGAGGTTCAGCAAGCGCAGGGTGTCCAGACGCCGGACGCGGCCGCGGTGGCGCAGGAAGGAGGCGCGGGCGGATTCGACGATGCGGCGGATCTGGCCGAGACGGTGGATACGGCGCAGTAACTGAATTCACCGTCATCCCGGCGACCCACATCGCCGTCATCCCGGCGAAGGCCGGGACCCGGGCCCGCAGCGTGTGAAGCGAAGGCGACAGCGCAGCGCCGTGGGGCATCGGCAGTTCGATTCCATCGCTTCGTTGCCCTCACCCCAACCCCTCTCCCGGTGGGAGAGGGGCTCAAGGCCCGAATCGTGCGGACGCTCCGTAACCGGCAAACCACGTCACCGTCATCCCGGCGAAGGCCGGGATCCAGGCCCGCAACTCGCGGGCACTCCATGTCGGGTAATCCACATCACCGTCATTCCAGCGAACGCTGGAACCCATTTTGATTTCGGCCGCAAGCAGCGCGGGATTGCGGTCAAGCGGGACACGTCCATGGATTCCCGCCTCCGCGGGAATGACCTCACAAGCACGCAGACGCCCCCCGGCAACCATCCCGCCCGCCCCAGCACTTCGCTTGCCGCGGCCCCCTTGCTACTCTCGGGGCACGGCGGAGTGTGAGCTCCGCCTGTTTTTTGCCCGCCGACGAAGCTCGCGATGGGCGCAGTCCCGCCGGGCGAACGGAATCGCGGCGATCACGAGCACAGGCAGAACCGGATGACGATTCCCGCGACCGCAGCCCCGGCCGAAAGCAGCGCCAAGCTTCCGCGCCAGATTCCCTACATCATCGGCAACGAAGGCTGCGAGCGCTTCAGCTTCTACGGGATGC
>Ga0209256_1001622_pt1 | contig 21931 bp, 24 predicted proteins | sample AraplaCol_mCL_r2_2_FD_184270 | JGI IMG/M metagenome (GOLD analysis project Ga0209256, IMG submission 184270) | Arabidopsis root microbial communities from North Carolina, USA - plate scrape MF_Col_mCL_r2 (SPAdes) (version 3) | ecosystem: Host-associated > Plants > Roots > Endosphere | place...
ACGGCGTGGGCGACTTCGTCGGCGACAGCCTGGCCCTGGCCCGCGAGGCGGCCAAGTGCGACGCGGCGGTGATCGTCCAGGCCGGCGTGCACTTCATGGCCGAGACCAGCAAGGTGCTGGCCCCGGAAAAGAAGGTGCTGATCCCCGACCTGAAGGCCGGCTGCAGCCTGGCCTCCTCGATCACCGGCGCCGACGTGCGGCTGATCAAGCAGCGCCACCCGGGCATCCCGGTGGTGACCTACGTCAACACCACCGCCGACGTGAAGGCCGAGACCGACATCTGCTGCACCAGCGCCAACGCCGTGCAGGTGGTCGAGTGGGCCGCCAAGGAGTGGGGCGTCGACAAGGTGATCCTGATCCCCGACGAGTTCCTAGCCCGCAACGTCGCGCGCCAGACCCACGTCAAGATCATCGCCTGGGCCGGCCGCTGCGAGGTGCACGAGCGCTTCACCGCCCAGGACATCGCCGACATGCGCTTCGCCTGGCCGGAGGCCGAGATCCTGGCCCACCCCGAGTGCCCGGCCGAGATCCTGGAAGCCGCCGACTTCGCCGGCTCGACCGCGGCGATGAACGACTATGTCGCGCTGAGGAAGCCCAAGCAGGTGGTGCTGATCACCGAGTGCTCGATGGCCTCCAACGTCCAGGCCGAAAGCCCGGGCACCCAGTTCATCGGCCCCTGCAACATGTGCCCTCACATGAAGAAGATCAGCCTGCGGAACATCTATGACGCCCTGCTGCACGACCAGTTCGAGGTGACGATCGACCCTAGCGTCCAGATCCGCGCCAAGCTGGCCGTCCAGCGGATGATCGACCTGCCGCCGCCGACGGTTCCGGCCCGCTACGACCTGGTCAAGGCCCAGCACCACGTGGACGTGGAGCTGATCTAGGGCCTGCCCCTCGCTCGAGTCCCAAGTTCCCGACCCTTCCGCGTTCCGGAGGGGAGTGGAGAGTGAAATGACCGACCGCGTAACCTTCGACGGCCCCGTGATCCTCGGGGCGGGCCTGGCGGGCCTCACGGCCGCCCTCGCCGCCGGCAAGGCTCTGGTCCTGTCGCCCACGCCGCTGGCCACCGGCTGCTCCAGCGCCTGGGCGCAGGGCGGCATGGCCGCGGCCCTGTCGGACGAGGACGCCCCGGCCCTGCACGCCGCCGACACCATCGCAGCCGGCGCGGGCCTGTGCGATCCGGCCGCCGTCGAGCTGCTGACCACCGAGGGCCCGGCCGCCGTGCGCGCCCTGGCCGCCCTGGGCGCGCCGTTCGACCGCCAGGCCGACGGCGGGTTCGTGCTGAGCCTGGAGGCCGCCCATGCCAAGGCCCGGGTCGCCCGCGTGGGCGGCGACGGGGCCGGGGCGGCGATCATGGCCGCCGTCATCGCCACGGTCCGCGCTACGCCGTCCATCGAGGTCCGCGAGAACGCCCGCGCCCGTCTCCTGCTTCAAGACAAGACCGGCCGCGTGGTCGGGCTGATCGCCGAGATCGACGGCGCCCTGGTCGAAATCCTGGCCCCGGCCGTCATCCTGGCCACGGGTGGCGTCGGCGGCCTTTACGCCGTCACCACCACGCCCGCCCAGGTGCGCGGCGAGGGCCTGGGCCTGGCCGCCCTGGCCGGCGCCGAGATCGCCGACCCCGAGTTCGTCCAGTTCCACCCCACGGCCATCGACATCGGCCGCGACCCCGCCCCCCTGGCCACCGAGGCGCTGCGCGGCGAGGGCGCCGTCCTGCGGGATCGCGACGGTCGCGCCTTCATGGCCGACTACCATCCGGCCCGCGAGCTGGCCCCGCGCGACGTGGTGGCCCGCGCCATCCACGCCGAGCGCGCGGCGGGTCGCGGCGCGTTCCTGGACGCGACCCAGGCCGTGGGCGAGCACTTCCCGCACGAGTTCCCGGCCGTCTTCGCCGCCTGCATGAGCGCGGGGATCGACCCGCGCGTCCAGCCGATCCCGGTCACTCCGGCGGTGCACTACCACATGGGCGGGGTGGCCACGGACCTGGACGGCGCCACCAGCCTGCCGGGCCTGCTGGCCGCCGGCGAATGCGCCGCCACCGGCGTGCACGGCGCCAACCGCCTGGCCTCCAACAGCCTGCTGGAAGCCGCCGTGTTCGGCGCCCGGGCGGGCCGCGCGGCGAAGGATCTCGCGATGGGCGGCGAGCCCCTGCCCGCCACGCCGACGCCGGACCTCCCCGACGGCGCCCTCCAGACCCTGCGCCAGGCGATGAGCCGCGACGCCGGCGTGATCCGCGACGCCGACGGCCTGGCCCGGCTGGTCGCCGTGCTCGACGCTCTGGAAGCGGCCCACGGCCAAGCTCCGACCCTAGTCGCCGCCCAGCTGATCGCCCGCGCCGCCCTGGCCCGCCAGGAAAGCCGAGGCGGCCACTTCCGCGCCGACTTCCCGCAAACGGTCCAGGCCGAGCGGACCTTCGTCACCCTGCAGGATCTGGAGTCGGGCCGCGCGGTCCGTTACGCCGCCGAATGAGCCTCTCTCCCCTCCCGGACCTCCTGGTCCGCCCGATCATCGACATGGCCCTGGCCGAGGACCTGGGCCGGGCCGGCGACATCACCGGCGAGGCCTGCATCGACGCCGACGCCCGCTTGTCGGTGGTGTGGGCCGCGCGCCAGGACGGCCGGATCGCGGGCCTGTCCTGCGCTCGCCTGGCCCTCGCCGCCCTGGACCCGAGCGCCCGCTTCGAGGTCGTCACCCCCGACGGCGCCGACGCGCCGCCGGGCGCGATCCTGGCCCGCGCGGAAGGTAACGCCCGCGCCGTGCTGGCCGCCGAGCGCACCGGTCTGAACCTGCTGGGCAAGCTGTCGGGCATCGCTACCCTGACCCGCGCCTATGTGCGTCTCGTCGAAGGCACGGGCGCGACCATCGTCGACACCCGTAAGACCACGCCCGGCCTGCGCGCCCTGGAGAAGTACGCCGTGCGCTGCGGCGGCGGGATCAATCACCGCTTCGGCCTGGATGACGCCATCCTGATCAAGGACAACCACGTCGCCGCCTGCGGCGGGGTGGGCGAAGCCGTCCGCCGGGCCCGCGCCTTCGCTGGCCACCTGGTCAAGGTCGAGGTCGAGGTCGACGGCCTGGACCAGCTGGAGGACGCGCTGAAGCACGGCCCCGACGTGGTCATGCTCGACAATTTCAGCCTCGACGACCTGAAGACCGCCGTGGCCCTGGCCAAGGGCCGGGCGGTGCTGGAGGCCTCGGGCGGGGTGAACCTGACCACCGTCCGCGCCATCGCCGAGACCGGCGTCGACGTCATCAGCGTGGGCGCCCTGACCCACTCGGCGCTGAACCTGGACATCGGCCTGGACGCGGCGTGAAGACCGGCTCGCCTCGCCGGTGAAAACGGGGAGGAGAAGACCCCCGCGACAATCCGCCGCCTCCGGCTTGGCGACAGCCCTTTTTTAACCGTGCTGCGTCATTTGATAACGGTCCCGGCAGCTCGCCGGACGGGGGCGGAGCGTCGGGGCCTTGCAGCCAAGTCAGTACATCAACCTGGACAAGGCCAAGGCCCTGGTCGTCGACGACAATCCCCAGTCGCTCGACATCATGGTCGGCGTGCTGACCAGCTTCGGACTGCGCAACCTGGTCCGCAAGACCGACGGTAAGGAAGCACAGGAAGAGCTGAAGTTTCACACCTTCGACCTGATCCTGGCCAACGGCACCCTTCCCGAGATGGACGGCTACGACCTGACGCGCTGGCTGCGGCGCGAGGCCGACGAGGCCAACCGGATGACGCCGGTGATCCTGGTCACCTCCCACACCCGTCGCAGCCAGGTCGAGAAGGCCCGCGATTGCGGCGCCAATTTCATCGTCACCAAGCCGATCTCCCCGGCCATCATGCTCGAGCGCATCCTGTGGGTGGCGAAGGGGGACCGGATGTTCATCGAGTGCGACAGCTATGTCGGTCCCGACCGTCGGTGGCGCAATCTCGGCCCGCCTGTGGAGTTCCCCGATGGACGGCGCCGCGACGATCAGTCCATTGAACTGGGCGAGCCCGAAGGGCAAAACATGACCCAGGATGAGTTGGACGCCCTCATCAAGCCGATGAGGTCGATCGCATGAGCGAAGTGAAGAAAAGCCGCATGAAGCCCCGCCTGGGACAGCTGATGTCCCAGAAGGGCGGCATGTACGTGGCCGAGGCCCTCAAGCGGGCCGACGCCACCTTGGAAACCCTGCGCGAACCGTCCCTGACCGGGATCGACGACTACATCGCCGCCATGGACGCCTTGCTGATCTCGGGCCAGGACGAGGCCACGGTGATCGAGCGCCTGTACGCTAAGGCCGGCGACATCATCAGCCTCAGCGGCGCCGAGCGGAACCAGGCCGTCGAGATCGCCGCCCGCTCGCTGTGCGACCTGCTGGACGAAGCCTCGGGCCTGACGCCCTCGGTCGTGGCCGGGATCAAGGTCTACATCGCCTCAATCAAGCTGCTGCACCGCGCGCCCGACAATCCCGAACTCCAGCAGCCGATCCTGCAGGGCCTGGCCAGCGTGCTGGAAAAGCAGCGCGGCGAGAACCGGGCCGCCGCCAACTAGCCTCGTTCGGAAGCTTCAACGCCTTACTCATTGTCATCCCGGAAGCCCCGCAGGGGCTGTCCGGGACCCAGGAGACTGGGCTGATGCTTTGCGGTTCACCTAGGTCCCGGACAAGCGCTCCGCGCTTTCCGGGATGACAACGGTGACTACCGCTTGCCCCGCAGCCACGGCGCCAGGCGGTCCTGCAGCGGCTGGTCGATATAGGTGTGGAAGGCCCAGGCCGCGCCGATGGCGATCGGGAACGAGGCCAGCCACATCAGCCACTGCCAGCCGATGCCGATCGGCACCTTCTCGATCAGCTTGTGCACCGCGCTCCAGTAGATCACGCCCACGAAGATGTGGGTGATGAACAGGGCGAACGACAGCTTGGCGCCCTCCTCGATCCACGCCTGGGGATGACGGACGGGCAGACGGCCGGCCCCCAGGATCACGGCGGCGATGGCGGCCAGGCACGGGATGTCGAAGAACAGCTCGTCGGGCAGGGCGTAGCGGTCCAGCGGCTGCATGGCGACCAGCAGGACCACGCCGCCGACCAGCAGGGCCTTGGCGGTCCGCTCCGACGGCCAGTTCATCTCGACCGCCCGCGCCAGGCAGACGCCCAGGATGAACAGCGGCAGGGCCCGCACCACGCCGAAACGAAACTGCAGGTCCGACAGGACGTGGTCGAACACCAGCCGCGCCACCACCTCGCAGGCGGCGAAGGCCGCCGCGCCGATCAGCGGCAGGACCCAGGGATGGCGAACCTTGTCGGCGGCCCGCCACAGCCACGGGAACACCGCGTAGCAGACCACCAGGGCCGACAGCGACCAGCTGGGCAGGTTCCAGCCGTCGCTGTTGAAGCCCCACGCATGGACCAGCAGGGCCTGGATCGGCAGCTGGTCCCAGGCGAAGCGCGAGGGCTTGTGGGCGTCGGTGCCCCAGGCGTTGAGGATCAGCACCAGCACGGCCATCATGGCCAGCACCACCAGGTGCCCCGGCCAGACCCGTCCGACCCGGCGCACCCAGAACCGGCCGTGGCTGATCCGTCCGGTCAGGGTCGAGGCGCCATAGGCCCGGCCCAGCACGTAGCCCGACAGCATCAGGAAGAAATCGGTCGCCAGGAACCCGCGCGAGAACACCTGGCCGAAGCGCTCGATCCGCATCGGGCCCTCGGCCCCGAAGTGGTAGATGACGATCAGCAGCGAGGCGAGCAGCCGGAGCAGGTCCAAGGCGCCGCCGCGGGTCGAGGCGCGCAGGGGCTTGACCGCCACGGGCGTGGCCTCTTCGGACGCGATGGGGGACTGGACGGGTGCGTTCACAACGTCCGTGCCTTAACAAAGCTGGACGGCGCGGGAAAGCACGTGCAGCCCCCGTGCGCGCGTCATGGCGACACAGCCTGGGACTGTGGCCGATGGAGCGCGGTTTGATGGCGCGTCGGCTCTCGACTCTTGGCGCCGTTCAGTATCACCGAGCATCCCCGTGAAAGCGGGGATGATCGGTGTTGGCGCCGGTTTCCATTGAAATCCGGCACGCGAACCCCATCTGTAACTTACAAAGTTTCAGTTTTGGACCAACACCGCCATGACCGCCCGTCAGCCCGTCCTGTTCCTCGGCCACGGCTCGCCGATGAACGCCATCGAGGACAACGCCTGGAGCCGCGCCTGGGCCCGGCTGGGCGCCGAGCTGCCGCGTCCCAAGGCGGTGCTGATGATCAGCGCCCACTGGGAGACGCGCGGCGGCAGCGCCGTCAGCGCGGCCGAACATCCCGAGACCATCCACGACTTCGGCGGCTTCCCCCAGGCGCTGTTCGACGTGCGCTACGACGCGCCCGGCGATCCGGCCCTGGCGCGGCGCGTGGCTGAACTGCTGTCGCCCGACCTCGTCGTCCAGCATCCGACGCGGGGGTTGGACCACGGCGCCTGGGGCGTGCTGCGTCCGATGTATCCGGACGCCGACGTGCCGGTGGTGCAGCTGAGCCTGGATCGCGGCCGCTCCGACCGCTGGCACTACGAGGCTGGCAAGCGCCTGGCGCCCCTGCGCGACGAGGGCGTGCTGATCGTCGGCAGCGGCGACATCGTCCACAACCTGCGCGCGGTGAACTTTCGCACCGGCGAGGTTCCCGACTGGGCGCCGCGCTTCAACGACCGGGCCAAGGCCCTGATCGCCGCCGGCGACCACGACCCGTTGATCGACTGGCGGAGCCTGGGCCCCGACGCCGAGGCCTCGATCAACAGCGCCGAGCACTACCTGCCCCTGCTGTACGTGCTGGGCGCGCAGGACAAGGGCGATCCGGTGTCGTTCTTCACCGACGACGTGTTCGCGGCGATCTCTATGACGTCGGTGCGGGTGGGATAGACCCGCTCTCGATCTTTCAATTTCGATCGTCATTCCCGCCCTTGTGGCGGGAACCCCTCTGTCCGCCGCAAGTGCGGGAGGGGCGGTTCGCTGGCGAACCGCTGGCGCTTCACGTGCGAGCTGAATCAGGGTTTCCCGCCACAAGGGCGGGAATGACGGCTGAGAAGGTGTGAACGAACGGGAAGCATCCTTTCCCGCCCCATAGGGTTCTCCCCCCATGACCTATCACCTGCATTACTGGCCCACGATCCAGGGGCGCGGCGAGTTCGTGCGGCTGGCGCTGGAGGAGGCCGGGGCGGCCTATGTCGACGTGGCGCGCGGCGATGAGAAGGACGGCGGCGGCGAGAAGGCCCTGATGGCCGAGCTGGGCGCCCACGACCATCCGTCGTTCGCCCCGCCCTACCTGGTCGACGGCGACCTGGTGATCGGCCAGACCGCCAACATCCTGCTATACATCGGTCCCAAGCACGGCCTGGCGCCGCCAGACGAGGCCGGACGGCTGTGGGTCAACCAGCTGCAGCTGACCATCACCGACCTGGTGGCCGAGGCCCACGACGTCCACCACCCGGTGGGGATAGGCCTCTATTACGAGGACCAGAAGGCCGAGGCGGCGCGCCGCGCCGAGGAGTTCCGCACCCAGCGGATCAAGAAGTTCCTCGGCTGGTACGAGACCGTGCTGGAGAAGGCGCCCGAAGGCGGCTGGCTCACCGGTCCGGAGCTGACCTATGCCGACCTGTCGCTGTTTCAGGTGGTGGAGGGCCTGCGCTACGCTTTCCCGAACGCCATGAAGCGGCTGGAGCCCAAGCTGGCGCGCGTGATCGCCGTGCGCGACGCGGTGGCCGCGCGACCCAACATCGCGGCCTATCTGAAGTCGGACCGGCGGATCGCGTTCAGCACCGAGGGGATTTTCCGGGCGTATCCGGAGCTGGATCCGGCCTGACGCCCCCTCCGGCGCTGGAGGGAACCCTCAGCTCGACGGCGTGCTCGCCGCCACCACGTCCACGCGGCGCCAGGTCTGCGACTTGCACAGGAAGCCGCCGATCAGGCAGCCCTTGGCCTTCATCGTGGTGGCGTCGGGGAAATCGGCGGTGCCGTTGAAGTTCATGTTCAGGTCGGGGACGAACACCTTGCCCTTCCAGCTGCCGTTCTTCTGCAGCTGGAAATCGCGCAGCAGCTGGAGACCGACCAGGTCGGGCGTGCCGCCCTTGCGGGCGTCGGCCTTGGCCTCGTCATTGGCCCAGACCACGATCCCGCAGGCCTTGCCGCCGCCGCACGGCTTGATCTCGACATGGACGCTGTTCTTGGGATTGCGCCAGACGCCGTAGTTGAACGAGTCCTGCGCGCTGGCCGGCAAGGCCATACCGGCCACCAGGCCGCCGACAGCCGTCAGCACGACGAGAAACGACTTGATCCGACGCATTCACGAGGTCTCCACCTGCCGGTGTTTGTGATGCAGGTTCGTGTCCGGATCAAGTCGGGTGGACCTAGGCGTTCGTCAACAGCGCCCCCGCGGCTTTTCTCGCCGCGGCCCACCGCTCGTCCATGCCCTTGCCGTAGAGCGCGGTGATCCGCTCGAGCACGGCGGGCGGGGCGGTCTCGGGCCGACGGGCGTGGAACGGCGGGTCAGGGGCGTATTCCACCGCCAGCTGGATGGCCTGGGCGGTCTCTTCGCCGGCGACCTCGGCTACTACGGTCAGGGCGAAGTCGATGCCGGCCGTCACGCCACCGCCGGTGAAGACGTTCCCGTCGCGCACGACCCGGGCTGGGTCTGGCGTCGCGCCGAACAGGGCCAGCTGGTCGCGCCAGGCCCAGTGACAGGCCGCCCGCTTGCCCGTCAGCAGTCCCGCCGCGCCCAGCACCAGCGAGCCGGTGCAGACCGAGGTCACATAGCGCGCCCCGCCCGCCAGGCGGCGCAGCTCATCCAGGAAGGCTTCGTCGGCCATGGCCTGCGTCGTGCCGAACCCGCCGGGGACGCACAGCAGGTCGCAGCGCTCGATGTCGGCCAGCCGGGGCAGATGCGCGAACACCAGGCCGTCGGCCTCGATCTCTCCGCCCGCCTCGCTGGCGACCACCACCTGGGCGCCGGGCAGGCGGCAGAGGATCTGGTGCGGGCCGGTGAAGTCCAGGTGGGTGACACCGGGGAACAGGGCGAACACGATGTGGAACGGCTGCGGCATGGGAGGACCCTCCTGTTGACGCCTGAGCATCGCCCGCCTAGCGTCTGACAGGAATGACATAGTTCCCTCGAAATCCGCCAAGAGACACGCAGGCGTGCATGACCCGTGACATCGGCTTTCTCATCTTTCCCGATTTCCAGCTGCTGGACGCGGCGGGACCGATCGCGGCGTTCGAGATCGCCGGACGCCTGGTTCCTGGCGCCTACCGACTGCACCTGCTGGCCCGCGATCCCGGCGCCGTGCCCAGCTCCTGCGGCGTGGCCATGGTGGCCAAGGCCTTCGCCGACACCTCGCCTCTGGACACCCTGATCGTCTCGGGCGGCGAGGGCACCCGGACCCCGGCCATCTGCGAGGCGACCCTGGCCTTCGCCCGCGAGACCTTCCGCACGGCGCGGCGCACGGCCAGCGTCTGCTCGGGGACCTACGTCCTGGCCGCCGCCGGCCTGCTGGAGGGCCGGCGGGCCACCACACACTGGCAGCGCTCGAAGGACTTCCAGCGCCGCTATCCGACCGTGCGGCTGGAGCCCGACAAGATCTTCGTCCAGGACGGCCCGCTATGGAGCTCGGCCGGCATCACCGCCGGCATCGACATGGCCCTGGCGATGATCGGGGCGGACCTGGGCGAGGACGTCGCCCGCCGCACCGCCCAGCAGCTGGTGGTCTATCACCGCCGCCCTGGCGGCCAGTCGCAGTTCTCGGCCCTGCTGGAAATGCGCGGCGGACGCTTCGACGAACTGCTGGCCTGGGCGCGCGAGAACCTGGCCCTGCCCCTGACGGTGGACCAGCTGGCCGAGCGGGCGGCGATGAGCCCCCGCAACTTCGCCCGCCAGTTCACCGCCGAGACGGGCGCCACCCCGGCCAAGGCCGTCGAGCGCCTGCGGGTCGAGGCGGCCCGGGCCCTGCTCGACAACCAGCCCCTGCAGGTCGAGGACGTGGCGCTGGAGACGGGTTTCGGCGACCAGGAACGGATGCGCCGCGCCTTCATCCGGGCGTTCGGCCAACCGCCGCAGGCGTTGCGGCGAAGCGCCAGGGCCGCCGCCCTATAAATCCGCCGTCATCCTCGGACTTGTTCCGAGGACCCCTGCTTCCGGCGAAAAGCCGGGCGATCCGTGGGTTCGTGAGGTCGCGACTTCGCCTGCGAATTGCAAACAGGCCGACAGAGGGGTCCTCGGAACAAGTCCGAGGATGACGGAGTGGGAAGAGCAAACCCTCCCCCCCAGCGGAGAGGGTTCAACGCTCCTCCGCCATCCTGGCCACCTGGGCCTTCAGAATCTCCAGCGCCTCGGTGTTGCACCTCAGGATCTCGACCATCTCCTGCTGGCGCAGCTCGTCCAGCTTGTCGTGCAGGCGCATGATCTCCAGTTCGGCCCGCAGGTTGACGACGTAGTCGTGCTCGGCGCTCAGCCGGTCCTTCGCCGCCTGGCGGTTCTGGCTCATCATGATCACCGGCGCCTGGATCGCGGCCACGGTCGACAGGATCAGGTTGAGGAAGATGAACGGATAGGGGTCGAAGGCCAGGTGCAGGGGCTTCAGGCCCAGGTTCAGCCCGATCCATAGCGCCAGGCACAGCGTGAAGCCGCCGATGAAGGCCCATGAGCCGCCGATCGCCGCCACCGTATCGGCCAAGCGGTCCCAGTAGCCGCGGTCGTCGACCACCAAGGCCTTGTTCAGCCCCGTGGGAGCCTCGGCCGCGATCAGGTCGATGACGCTGCGCTTGACGTCGGTCAGCTCGGCGTAGGGCGTGGCCAGCAGCTCGCGGGACAGCTGGTCGAGACGTTGGTCGGGGGTCATGGGCGCGCCTGGAGGTGAAGCTGAGTAACAGATGCGCCCGCGGCGGCCGGACGCAAGTCGAAGCCTTCTCGCCGCCGATCTCATCCCTGTCTTGACGTTCCTCGCCTCTCCGGCGTCTGATCAGTGATAACAAACAAGGACGGGAGGGGCGCGATGAGCGCAGCAAAGGGCCGCAAGGCCGTCTTCATCACGGGCGCCGCCAGCGGCATCGGCCTGGCCAGCGCCAAGCGCTTCGCGGCCGAGGGCTGGTTCGTGGGGCTGTCAGACATCGACGCCACGGGTCTGAAGGCCGCCCTGGCCGCCATCGGCCCCGCCAACGGCGCGACCTTCCGGCTGGACGTGCGCGACCGCTCGGCCTGGACCTCAGTCCTGGCCGACTTCGCCAAGCTGACCGACGGAAAGCTGGACGTCCTGCTCAACAACGCCGGGGTGGCCAAGTTCGGGCCGTTCGAGAGCCACGCCGACGCCGACGTCGACCTGCAGCTGGACATCAACGTCAAGGGCGTGATCAGCGGGGCCCGCGCCGCCCTGCCCTGGCTGAAGGCCACGCCGGGCGCGCGGCTGATCAACCTCTCGTCCTGTGCGGGCCTGTACGGCTCGCCCAGCCTGGCGGTCTATTCGGCCACCAAGTTCGCTGTGCGGGGCCTGTCCGAGGCGCTGGACGTGGAATGGAAGCCGCACGGCGTCAGCGTGGCCTGCGTCATGCCGTGGTTCGTCGAGACGCCGATCCTCAACGTCGGCGCGCCGGGCAGCAACCAGAACATGGCCGACACCCTGCGGGGCGGCGGCCTGCCGGTCTATCCCGTGGAAGACGCCGCCGAGGTGGTCTGGCGGGCCGTCCACGGCAAGGACCTGCACTACTTCGTGGGCAAGATGGCCAAGCAGATGCGCTTCGCCACCAGCCACATGCCGAAGGCCTTTAGGAAGCGGCTCCAGTCCCGGCCGGTCCTGCACCAGCCTTGAGCGTGTCGCCCGACGCCGAGGTCTTGGTCGGGTGCATGGCCGGGGCCGAGGCGGGCTCGGGAACCGGGCCCAGCGGGCCGCCCATGCCGCCGGCGACGGCGGCGGGCTTTTCGGTCACGACCACGGCGCTGGCCAACTGGATCGGCGCCGCCTTGCCCTCGGCCGTGCTGGTGGTCGGCAGGCTCGTCAGGGTGACCGTCGGCAGATCGTCGGCCGTCGACGGCCGCGGCGTGCGGCTGAAGGCGTCCGGCGCGCCTGAGCGACCGCCGAAGCGGTAGAACACGTGCATGCCCACCTGGGCGACGCGCAGCAGGCGCGGCCCCCAGCCCGGCGCGACGCCGGTGGTGTGGAAGTGGGTGGCGGCCCCGACCTCGCTCATCACCGCGCCCGACAGCGCGCGAGTGGCGACCTTCTGGGCGCGGGCCCAGGCGCCGCGATCACGCGGCGCGCGCATCGAGCCGTCGCAGGCGAAACTGAACTGGCAGGCGCCGCGGCTGTAGGCCCCTTGGAACACCACGCCGCAGATCGACTTGGGGAACGAAGGGTGGCGCACGCGGTTTAATACGACTTGAGCCACGGCCGCCTGGCCGTTCGGGGTCTCGCCGCGGGCCTCGTAATAGACCGCCTCGGAAAGGCACTCGAGTTCACGCGAGCTTTCCAGGGCGTTGGTCAGGCGGAAGGGCGCCACGGCCGGGTTGAACGGACCGCCGAAGCTGGCGCGGAGCAGCAGAGGCTGACGATCGTCGCCAGACTGCTGGCGCTGTTCCAGACGCTCGACCAGGAGGGCCGACTGCCGGTCGCGCTGGGCGTCCCCGGCAATGGTGTAGGGATCATGGCGGCGGGCGATCGCCAGCGCGCTGGGGTCCATGCGAGACGCTGCCTGATACAGCGCCGCGTCGGAGAAATTCCCCTCGGCGCCGTCGGCCAGGCGAGATACGCGAGCGTGCTGACTGGCGGTCTGGGCCATGCCCCCCGCAAGGTAAACGCCGCCGAGGGCCACACCCGTGGCGGCCCCGACCAATACGGCGCCGATCAGCGCGCGCGCGTCTGCGCACGTCTGCGACTTAATAAACAAAACTCGTGTCCTGCGCGGCGAGGGCGGTCCGCCCCCCGACAAAAACGCCTTCGAAAAACCCGGGAAAATCACTGTCGGGCCGTTCTGAAAGCGGAGGTTCGGCCGGTTCACGATGGTGGCCGAAGTCCTACTTATGACCGCCTTATGACGCATCGGACCACGAGTCGCAAGCGCGCGACGTGTCACAGCCTGAATTTTGGCCGCCGGCGGTTCAGATGGAATGGTTAATTCTTTGATTCTAACGAAAAAACGCGACAGTCCCGATTTTCGTCTCTGAGGCGAATATTCAGCCTTCGCGATAGAGTTCCGCCTGCTCGCTCTCAAAGGAACCCAAGCGGCGCAACGCCGTTACTCTAACGGGTCGTTGTAATTGTCTCGGAGGACATATGTCTGCTCTACGCTGGGTTCCGCTAGCGATTACCGCCGCGTTAATCCTGTCGGCGTGCGGCCATAACATGGAGCAGCGCGCGGCCACCGGAGCGATCGCCGGCGCCGTGGTCGCGGGCCCCGTGGGAGCCGCGGTCGGAGCCGGCGCGGGCGCGGTGGTCGACAAGGCCTCGAAGTAGAACTTCTCCCCAGCGGCCGTTAATCTTACCGCCCCGATCTAGGCCCTGGCGCCCCGCGCCAGGCGCCACAGCTCGGCCAGGATCCGGAGGGCGAAGATCACGATCATGATCGCGGCCGTCAGGTGGAAGCTAAGATCGAGCGCGGCCTGAAGCCGGGCGGCGTCGCCCTCGGCTCCCGGTATCGCCACCACGACCAGCTGGCCCGCCCGCCACAGGACGATAGCCACCGCCAGCCCGGCCGAGGCGCAGACCGCCTCCAGCGCCGCCCGCGCCCTCACCCAGTCGGTTCGGACCAGCCCGACCAGACTGGAGACCAACTGCACGCCCGCCCAGGCCAGCATCGGCCAATACAGGGTCGCCCAGATCGGCGCCGGCTGCAGGATCACGTCCCGGTTGGCGATCGGGTGGGCCCACGGCGCGGGGACCACGTCCGTCCACCACAGGATGAACAGCGTCGTGAGGATCACCTCCAGCAGCGCCTCGAAGCGCCGCTGGATCGGCCCCTTGTAGAAGAGCCCCTTCTTCTTCGGACCCAGGCTGTCCAGACGCGGCAGGTCGGCGACCTTCCAGTCAGCCAGGCCGCCCAGCGGGATCCAGCCGCGCTCGATGCAAGCCGCGATCACCGTCGCGACGCCGACCATCGTGAAGCCGGCCGACAGGAAGCTCGACAGGAACTGGGCGAAGGCGCCCGCCGACTGCCCCGGCACGGTCACCGCCGCGATGATCGCCGGGATTGCCGAGACGATCGCGGCCACCACCAGCAGGGCCTTCACCCCGAACATGTAGAACGGATAGAGCTCGGGTCCGATCAGCGCGCGCTGCGTGCCGAACCGGCCCGCCACGGCGATGGGATGGCCGAACGCCTTGAGCACGGCCTCGCGTTCCTTGTCGGTGAGCGGCCGGCCCAGCTCGGCCTCCTTCTCCTCCATCCGGTTCAGCAAGGTGTCGCGCAGCTCGGCGACGATGTCCTCGCGCTGGTCCTTGGGCAACAGGGCCGCGACGGCGGCCAGATAGCGGTCGAGCAGGTCCATGGTCCTGGCCTCCTTCGTCAGATCAGGTTTTGCAGGGTGTCGTTCATCGCCCGCCACTCGGCGGACAGGCGGGCCAGCACGGCCTCGCCCTCGGACGACAGGCGGTAGAAGCGCTTCTTGCGCTTGTCTTCCTCGCGCCACTCGCTGGTCAGCAGACCCTGGCCTTCGAGACGGCGCAGCATCGGGTAGAGAGCGCCTTCGTCGATCTCCAGACCCACTTCGGCCAGGGCCTGGCGCAGGCTGTAGCCGTAGCGCTCGACCTTCAGCTGGGCCAGCACGGCCAGGATCAGCGTCCCGCGCCGAAGCTCCTGGCGCAGGGTTTCGAAAATGTCGGCGTCTTGAGGCATGGTGTACGTCGCATGGTGTGCGCCACTTAGTGTGTGACATACACTGTGTGACACACAGGTATGCGGTGAGTCAAGTCGGCGGAACCTTGTTCGCCTGACGTTTGGCGTCCTCGCGGCCACGGCCAGCCCACGACGCGCGTCGCCCGGCGAAATAGGTTGGCGCGGCGCCCACGGCGTTGGAATTACCGTTGGCGGCTGTCATGCTTTCCTCTAGGCCCGCTAAGGCAAAAGGGCCGAAATGTCGTACAACGATATTTTCGAAGGGAGTTCACGGGTGGGTGAGGAAGGCGGCGAGGCGAGCGGCAAGGGCGGAAGCTTGGCGCGGGCCCAGTACGTGGCGCTGGCGACGTTCCGTTATGAGCTGCGTCGCTTCATGGCCTTCAGCGAGAACGCGGCCCATGGCGCGGGCCTGCCGCCCCAGCAGCATCAGGCCCTGCTGGCCATCGCCGGCTTCGACGGCGAGGAGGGCCCGACCGTGGGCGCCCTGTCGGAACGGCTGATGGTGGCGCCCCACACGGCCACCGAGCTGACCTCGCGGATGGTCGAGGCCGGGCTGATTGACAAGGTCCCCTCGGCCCAGGACCGCCGCAAGGTCCGGCTGGCCCTGACCGCCAAGGCCGAGGCCCTGCTAGCCGATCTGAGCGCGGCGCATCTCAAGGAACTGAAATCCCTGGAGCCGGCGTTGAACGCCGCGCTGTCCCGCCTGACGCGCGACCGCGCCTGATCCCGCGAAACACACGCCCCGAAAAGACCATGCGACAGACGCTCGTCCAGGCCCTGCGCGGCCGCAACCCCATTCGCCCCCAGGACATCCTGCGGTCCGGCCTGGGGGCGCTGCTGGGCATCCCCGTCACCGGCCTGCTGGCCCACCTGATCACCAGCGGCGAGGCCTCGGCGCTGCCCCTGCTGATCCCTCCGATCGGCGCCTCGGCGGTGCTGGCCTTCGCCGTGCCGGCCAGTCCCCTGGCCCAGCCCCGGGCGATCATCGGCGGCAACATGATCTCGGCCCTCGCTGGAGTGACCTGCGCCCTGGCCTTCCACGCCCAGCCGGCCCTGGCGGCCGCCATGGCCGTGGCCTGCGCCATCGTCGCCATGGGCCTGCTGGGCTGCCTGCATCCGCCCGGCGGCGCGGTAGCCCTGGGCGCGGCCCTGGTCGCCGGCCCGGTGGGGGCCGCCTCGTACGCCTATGTCTTCGTGCCCGTCGGACTGTGTTCGGTGCTGCTGGTGCTGAGCGCCATGGCCTACGCCAAGGCGGCCGGCCGCTCCTATCCGCACCGCGTCCCGCCGCCGGCCAACGTCCACGCCACCCAGGACGCTCCGCCCCTGCGCCGCGTCGGGTTCACCCCGCAGGACATCGACAACGCCCTGGCCCACTACGGCGACCTGCTGGACGTCGACGCCCAGGACCTGGAGGCTCTGTTCCGCGAGGTCGAGCTGCAGGCCCACCGGCGCATCCACGCCCACATCCTGTGCAGCGACATCATGTCCCGCGACGTGCTGAGCGTGGACCTGCACCAGAGCGCCGAAAGCGCCCTGGCCTACATGCGCAGCCACGACCTGCGTTCGGCCCCGGTCGTCGACGAGGACCGCAAGGTGGTGGGCATGGTGCGCCGCGCCGAACTCCAGACCGGCCGCGACGGCCCCGTCGAGGCCGTGGTCGATCCGTTCGTGCACAAGGTGCGCCCCGGCACCGCCATCGAGGCCCTGCTGCCGATCCTGTCCAGCGGCGTGGCGCACGAGGCGATGGTCGTGGACGAGAACCGCGTGCTGCTGGGCATCATCACCCAGACCGACCTGCTGGGCGTGCTCTACCGCGCCCACATCGTCGAGGCCGTGGCCCTGCAACGGGCCGAGGACGCGGGGTCGTTCGACCCGGCGATCTGAGGGCGGATTGAATAGGTCCCCGTGACACGCCCCTCGACGTTGTCATCCCGAGCGCGCAGCGTTTGTCCGGGACCCAGATTGACCGGGCGAATGCGGTGCGGCCGCCCCTGGGTCCCGGACAGCCCCTGCAGGGCTTCCGGGATGACAACCGTATGAGAGGCCTTGAGCCGCTAGACGCCCTTCGCCGGAATCCACCCGAAGAAGTCGCCCACCCCGGTCAGCAGGAACTGCATGCCGATGCAGATCAGCAGGAAGCCGAAGATGCGGGTCATGGCGTCCATGCCGCCCTTGCCCAGGAAGCGGACCATCAGTTCGGCGGCCCGCAGGATCACGAAGGCGATGACCAGGGTCACGGCCATGCCTAGGATCACCCCGCCGTAGACCACCTGCCATTGGTCCGGATAGCTGCTGCGGATCGAGGCCGCGGCGGCCAGCACGACCGAGATCGAGCCGGGCCCGGCCAGGCTGGGCATGGCCAGCGGCGCGAAGGCGACGTCCAGTTCCTGCGGCTGGCTCTTGGCGCTGTCGACGCCGCCGACGGGCGGCGGGAACAGCATGCCGAAGCCGACGCTGGAGATGATCAGCCCCCCGGCCGCCCGGATGCCCGGGATCGAGATGCCGAAGAACTCGACGATCGCCGAGCCCAACAGCAGGAACGTGGCCAGGATGGCGAAGGCGTAGATGCAGGCGCGAATGGCCTGCTGCTTGCGCCGTTTCGCATCGAACCCCGCCGTCAGCGACACATAGAGCGGCGCCGTGCTGAACGGGTTCATGATCGGGAACAGCCCGCCAATCGTCAGGACCAGGGCTTCGACGAAGATCGAGATGGGGCTCTCTCCCGCGATCGGGCGCGCGACCCATTCCGCGCGTCGCCCGATCTGACCGTCGGCCGGCCTTGAGAGCCATCCAGCACACACCTGATAAACCCGGCCGGGGACTCCGTATTCCGCGTCCGGCCTCGATCTAGCGGGCGCGCCGCAGGACCTTGCCGGCCAACCAGCGGCGGGCGGGTTCGTCGTAGAGCTTGAGGCAGGCCCAGGCGATCGCGACGGCGGCCACGAAAACCCCGGCCCCGACCAGGGCGCCCTGGGTCGGCGGGATCTTCTTGTCCACGACCCAGCCGGTGTAGATGTAGATCAGCGGATAGTGGGTGATGTAGAGCGGATAGGACAGGTCGCCGAAGAAGCGGGCGATCCGCACGGACGGTCCGTCGACGTCCTTCTCGCCGGCCCCGATGGCCACGATCAGCGGAAAGAGCAGGATCACGCAGGCGGCTTCGTAGAGGCCGTTCACCCACAGAGCCTTGCCGCCGAAGCGCGGCAGCGACAGGGCCACGATCAGCAGCAGGCTGCAGACGGCGAAGGCGTTCCGCACCTTGATCCGCTTGCCCAGGCGCATCAGCAGTATGCCCGCGAAGAACGGGAAGACCACGCGGGTCAGGCCGATGCGGATACCGTTGGCGTCCAGCGCCCAGCCGCCGATCAGGTCGCCCCTGGGGCCGGTGACCAGGAGGTGGATCGTCGCCAGGCCGGCCAACGCCGCCAGCACGCCCAGCGCGCGGTTGGACAGCTTGCGCAGGCCCACGGCGTAGAGGACGTTGGCGATATACTCGTAGAACAGCGACCATTGCGGGCCGTTCAGCGGATAGAACTCGTTCCAACCGCGGATGTCGCCCGACGGCCGCAGCGGGATCATCACGAAGCCCAGGAGAAGCACGCCCACCACCTGCCAAGCCGTGACGCTCTCCAGCTTGGGAAACAATGAGAAGTGCTGCAGGCCCAGCGTCGCCGCGCCGATCAAACCGCCCACGATGATCATCGGCTGCAGCCGCACCAGACGGCGCTTGTAGAATTCCCACTGGCCCATGCCCGCCCAGCGGTCGTCATAGGCGTAGGCGATCACGAAGCCCGACAGCAGGAAGAAGAAGTCCACCGCCAGATAGCCGTGATTGATGATCTGCCGCTGAGGATCGCCGCCGCTGTAGGCCTCGAACAGGTGGAAGACGATGACCATCAGCGACGCCACGCCGCGCAAGCCGTCCAGGATGACGTAGTGGCTCTTCGCGGGCGCGTTGGCGTCGGTCGCGGTCGCTCCGGCCGAGGCGGCGGGCAAGGCGGTCATTCAGTGTTTCCCCCGGCTTCGCTGGCGCCCGATTCCGGTCGCCGGGAAGGGTTCTCGGGTTTGTCGCCAAACCGCAAGGGGGTTTTCGGGCCGGCGTCCATCGGATGGCCACCCCCACCCTCGGCCTGGACAATCGGACGGACGTCTGGCGCCCTGCCCCGATGACCCAGCTCTTCCGGCTCAGCGGCGCGACGCGGAAGGATCCGGACGTCGACGCCTGGTTCGCCGCGCCCGACCATGGCCCGCGCCGCCTGGCCCAGCGCTGGTTCGACGCCTTGCGGGCCTGCGGACCTGACGTCGAGGTGCTGCTGCACGACGGCCATCCCACCGCCTGCGTGCGCGACGCGGCCTTCGCCTATGTCGACGCCTTCAGCGCCCACGCCGGCGTCGGCTTCTTCCACGGCGCCGAGCTGCCCGATCCGGCGGGCCTCCTGGAGGGCGCGGGCAAGCGCATGCGGCACGTCAAGATCCACTGGGGCCGAGCCGTGGACGAGGCCGCCCTGCAATCCCTGATCGCGGCCGCCTATCGGGACATCAAAGCGCGGCTGGCGGCGGAATAGGACCTAGGCGCCCGGTTCGCTCGACGGCGCCAAGGGCCGGGGCTCGGCCTCCAGGTCGGACAGTTTGCGCACTTGCACCACCTTGGCCGTGCAAGGCTCCAACACCACCATCACGCTGCCGCCGCGGCCGGGCTCCGGCATCTCGAACCTGGCCGGTCCGACCCGCTCCATGACCAGCACCAGTCGGCCGCGCGGATCGACGCGGCTTTCCACCCGGCCGTGCTGCCCCTTCGAGCCGAAGCGGCTTTCCAGGGCGCCGCCAAAGGTCTTGTCGACGGCGGCTTGAAGCGGCGGTCCCCATTGCGCCGGGGTCAGGACCGGACAGGCCGCCGCGGCGGGTGCGGGCTTTGGCTTGGTGGCGCAGGCGACCAGGGACAGGCCCGCGGCCAGAACCACCACGACCGTTCCACGCATCCGACGTCCCCCTAATTTCTGCGACCCCCAAGCTTGGCCGTGTTCGCCCCGGCCGCCAAGCCTGATCAGGACATCGCCCGCCTTCCGATTTCTCTGGACGACCGGGGCGCGGCGGCTCCATTCCGGGCAAGACCTAAATCCCGGCGACGCCGGGTGATCCGATCATAGAGTTACAGCCATGAGCACCCTGCCCTCCGCCGTCGCGCAAGCCCGCGCCATCCTTGATCGCCTGGGCGTCACCGCCGCCCTGGACGGCGGGACCCTGGCCGCGCGCTCGCCGGTCACGGGGGAGGCCCTGGCCCAACTCGTCGAGCACACCCCCGCCCAAGCCGTCGCCGCCATCGACGCCGCCCACGCCGCCTATCTGGCCTGGCGCAAGGTTCCAGCGCCGCGCCGGGGCGAACTCGTCCGACTGCTGGGCGAGGAACTGCGCGCGGCCAAGGCCGACCTCGCCGCCCTGGTTACCCTGGAGGCCGGCAAGGTCGTGTCCGAGGGCCTGGGCGAGGTGCAGGAGATGATCGACATCTGCGACTACGCCGTGGGCCTGTCGCGACAGTTGTTCGGCCTGACTATCGCCACCGAGCGCCCGGCCCATCGGATGATGGAGACCTGGCATCCGCTGGGCGTGGTGGGCGTGATCAGCGCCTTCAACTTCCCCGTCGCCGTCTGGTCGTGGAACGCGGCCCTGGCCTTGGTCTGCGGCGACGCCGTGGTGTGGAAGCCGTCGGAGAAGACCCCGCTGGTGGCCCTGGCCACCCAGGCCCTGTTCGAGCGCGCGTGCGCAAAGTTCGGCCCCGAGGCCCCCGCCGGCCTGTCGACCCTGCTGATCGGCGGCCGCGCGGTGGGCGAGGCGCTGGTCGACCATCCGAAGGTCCCGCTGGTCTCGGCCACGGGCTCGACGGCCATGGGCCGGCAGGTGGGCCCGCGCCTGGCCGCCCGCTTCGCGCGGTCGCTGCTGGAGCTGGGCGGCAACAACGCGGCCATCGTCGCCCCGTCGGCGGACCTGGACCTGACCCTGCGCGGCGTCGCCTTCGCGGCGATGGGCACGGCGGGGCAGCGCTGCACCACCCTGCGCCGCCTGTTCGTGCACGACAGCGTCTATGACGCCTTCGTGGGCCGGCTGAAGACCGCCTATCTTAGCGTGCCCGTCGGCGACCCGCGCGCGGCCGGGGTGCTGGTCGGCCCGCTGATCGACAAGGCCGCCTTCGACGCCATGCAGTCGGCGCTGGAACAAGCCCGCGCGGCCGGCGGCAAGGTGATCGGCGGCGATCGCGTCGAGGTCGCCGGACCGGACGCCTATTACGTCGCTCCGGCCCTGGTCGAGATCGACCACCAGGCCGAGATCGTGAAGCATGAGACCTTCGCCCCGATCCTCTATGTCCTGCGCTACACCGATCTGGCCGACGCCATCGCCCAGCAGAACGCCGTGGGCCAGGGGCTGTCGTCGTCGATCTTCACGCTGAACGTCCGCGAAGCCGAGCTGTTCGTCTCGGGCGAAGGCAGCGACTGCGGCATCGCCAACGTCAATATCGGCCCCTCGGGCGCCGAGATCGGCGGGGCGTTCGGCGGCGAGAAGGAAACCGGCGGCGGCCGCGAAGCCGGCTCCGACAGCTGGAAGACCTACATGCGCCGGGCGACCAACACCGTGAACTACGGCACGACCCTGCCGCTGGCGCAGGGCGTGACGTTCGACGTCTAAAGTCCCAAACGAAAACCGGCTGGCTCGGGGAGAGCCAGCCGGTCCTTCGGCGGACGGTCCTTGGGGGGAGGGACGAACCGGCCGCAGCCTTCCACGTCGATGTGCGGGGGCGCGAGGCGGAAGGCGTCTGACAGTCAAGCCCAGGATCGGATCATCGTCTTGGACGATCCGATCCCGTTTGGCCTTAGCCGAACAGCTTGGCGGCGGTCTTGGCGACGATTTCGCCCTGGTGGCGGGCGCCGTCCAGTTCGATCTGGCTGGGCTGACGCGAGCCGTCGCCGCCGGCGATGGTGGTGGCGCCGTAAGGCGCGCCGCCGGTGATTTCCTCAAGCGTCATCTGGCCCTGGTGGCTGTAGGGCAGGCCGACGATGGTCATGCCGAAGTGCAGCAGGTTGGTGATGATCGAGAACAGGGTAGTCTCGTTACCGCCGTGC
>Ga0209256_1001632_pt1 | contig 21846 bp, 12 predicted proteins | sample AraplaCol_mCL_r2_2_FD_184270 | JGI IMG/M metagenome (GOLD analysis project Ga0209256, IMG submission 184270) | Arabidopsis root microbial communities from North Carolina, USA - plate scrape MF_Col_mCL_r2 (SPAdes) (version 3) | ecosystem: Host-associated > Plants > Roots > Endosphere | place...
TCAGCCGCCGACAGACCTCGTCGCCGGCCACCAAGCGCAGCACCATGGCGTGGAGTTTGAGGTACTGACGCCACAGCGCCGCGCGGGCTTCGAGCATGGCGTCCATCAGCTCGGCGGTCAGCGGATCCTCGGCGCTGGCCTCGCGGACGGCCTGCGCAAAGTCGCCGCGCCCGACCTTGTTGAGCCGCACGCCGAAGCTCTTGAGCGAGTGGCGGATGGTGTTTTCCAGGTCGAGGAACTTGCGCTTGAGCGCCCGCCGCTGGGTCAGGACCTGGCGCAGGCGGTAGCAGGCGTCGGTCTTGACGTGGGCGGTCTTGAACCAGCCGGTGCGCATCAGATGCGCCAGGCCGAGCGCGTCGGTGGCGTCGGTTTTGTTGCGCTGGGCCGCCATCGCCGCGCGCACGTGACGGGTCTCAAGGCACACCGCCGGCAGGCCCAGCGCCTTCAGGCCCGGTTGCAGCCACGGCGATAGGGCGCAGGCTTCATGGCCGACCCGGCGCAAACTGGACGCGAACGGCGCCAGAATCTGAGCGATGGTTTCCGGACCGGTGGCCACGCTGGCGCGCATCACAACCTCTCCCGCCGCATCGACGACGCACACCGCCGTCTCGTCGATCGACACGTCCAAACCCGCGAAATGCTCCATGACCGCGCGCCTTCTGCTCCGCGCCGGCCCAGCGCCGGCGGCGGGCAGTGTGCGCTTAGACGGCGGTTTCGGCAGCGCACCCGCCTCGGGCGGTGGCCGGCCGAATACCGCGGCATTACACGCCCCTTTTCATTTCCCGATCCAGCGCCCATAGCTGTTCCCTTTTTGTTTCAAGTGGCCATGGTTCATAATTCGCAATCTCCACTGGAGAGCGGTGCCTGACCTGCGATACGAATACGTGTGATTGTCGAGGGGGAAGCGCGGATGGACGATTTCGAACAGCAGCCGTTTGCTGACGCGGAATTTGCCGAAAATCCCGAGCAAAGATGTCCGTGCGTGCTCCTTCTGGACACGTCAGGATCGATGCAGGGCGCGCCTATTCAGCAGCTGAATGAGGCGCTCCAGTTCTTCCGCGACGAGCTCTACGCGGACGGAATGGCGGCCAAGCGCGTCGAGCTGGCAGTCGTCACCTTTGGCCCCGTCCAGGTGCGTTCCGAGTTCACGACCGTCGATGGCTTTTACCCCGAAACGCTTGAGGCAGGTGGCGTAACGCCGATGGGCGAGGCCATCGAGCGAGCCTTGGACCTGCTACGCGAGCGCAAAGACCGGTATCGCGCGAACGGCGTGAAGTATTATCGGCCGTGGGTATTCCTGATCACCGACGGCGCGCCGACCGATAGCTGGCATGAGGCTCGCCGCCGCGTTCATCAGGGGGAAGAGCGCAAAGAATTTATGTTCTACGCAGCCGGTGTTGAGGGCGCGGACATGCGTGTTCTTGGCGAAATTTCTGCTCGTGCGCCGCTCAAATTAAAAGGCCTGGAGTTTCGGAAACTCTTCGCCTGGCTATCTAGCTCGCTCAGCGCTGTCTCCCAATCCACACCAGGCGATCTCGTCGCGCTAGCCAATCCGACGGCTCCAGATGGGTGGGCAGTTGCCGGTTGAAACTCGTTGGCGCTGGGCTGCTGCGTCACGGATCGGAACGTCTCATCAACGGTCGGGAACCCGCAAGCAAGATGCCTATAGCGTAAGCCGATTGGCCGGCGGAGGGCTGTGCGCGGTCGTTTCCGACGGCGCTGGGAGCGCGCCATTCGGCGGCGAAGGCGCAGCGATTGTCTGCCGTCATCTTGGCTCGGCCTTGCGTGATTGGTTCGCGCACAATCCGCAAATGCCGGACGATGACCAGATCCATCATTGGATCGACACCCTGCGTGATCGACTGGCGGCCGCGGCGGAAAAGCGACAGGTTCCTCCTCGCCAATTCGCAGCAACCTTGATCGTTCTGGTGGCTGCCGGCCGCGACACGCTCGCCTTACAGATCGGCGATAGCGCGCTCGTCGCGCGCGCGCACGGGAGGTGGGAGGCGCTCTGCTGGCCGCAGAACGGCGAGTTTGCATCCACGACCTACTTCGTCACGGACGATCCAGAGGTTCGGTTGGCGATCGTTCGACGGGATGCGAAACACGACGCCTTCGCTCTCTTCTCGGATGGGATCGAGCACGTCGCGCTAGAGCAGGCGGCTCAACAACCACATGCCCGGTTCTTCGATCCGATGATTAAACCGGTCGATTCCGCTGCATCTGACGGTGCATTGCGAGACTTGTCGGCTGCGCTGGGTCGCTACCTCGACGGCTCGGCGATTTGCGAGCGCACGGACGACGACAAGACCCTTGTGCTGATCTCACGCCGATGATCGCGCCGGCTGTTCAAATCGCCGGGCAACTCCAGAAACTCGGCAAGAAACTCGGTCGAGGCGGCGAGGGCGATGTCTACGCGCTGGAAAGCCAGCCCGGAAAAGCCGTCAAAATCTATAAGGACGAACTGCGCCAGTCCCGCGAGGGGAAGGTCCGCGCCATGGTGGGTGGCGGACTGGCTGGAACGACCAGCCTCGTTGCGTTTCCTGCGGAAATCGCCACCGACGCCAAGGGCAAGTTCACGGGTTTTGTCATGCGACTGGTGGCCGGCTATCGGCCGATCCATGAGCTCTACAGCCCCAAATCTCGCAAGCGGGAGTTCCCGAAATCCGACTTCCGCTTCCTGGTTCGCACCGCCCAGAACGTCGCGCGCGCCGTGGCGACGGTGCATCAAGCCGGTTGCGTAATCGGGGACTTCAATCACTCTGGCATCCTGGTTTCAGCCGACGCCACGGTCGCCTTGATTGACGCTGACAGCTTCCAATTCTCGCTGAATGGGGCGTCATATCCCTGCCTGGTAGGCGTACCCGAGTTCACGCCACCGGAACTTCAAGGCAGGAGTCTGGCGGCGGTTGAGCGGACCAAGGAGCACGACAGTTTCGGCCTGGCCGTCGTGATCTTCCACCTGCTGTCGATGGGTAAGCACCCCTACGCGGGCCGGTTCAGCGGCAAGGATCTCAGCCTGGGCGAGGCCATCGGCCAGCACCGATTTGCGTTCTCGCTGACACGCCGGACGCAAACGCAGACGTCGCCACCTCCTGGGTCGATCTCGCTCGACGATCTTCCAAAGCACGTCTCGGACGCATTCGAAGCAGCGTTCGGTCTGTCACCCGCCGCACGTCCTGATCCCGCGCAATGGGTAAAGCTGCTCGAAAATTTGGAAGCCAAACTCAGCCGCTGCGGCAAGGTTGCGACCCATTTCTACCCGTCGGCGGCCACCGACTGCGTCTGGTGTCGCCTAACGGACCAGTCGGGTGTGGAGATGTTCCCGGCGGCGTTCGATCCAAACGCTTCGATCCCGTCGTCAGGGCCTTTCGACTTCGACCGCGTCGCCGCCGTCATTCGCGCGATAAAGCTGCCGTCCTTGGAAGAGATCTTGCCCAAGTGGACCGGGAAGCTCGAAGGCATGAGCGCGGCGGTTTCGAACGCGAAGTCAGAGCGTTTCGGCCAGCGCGTGTTCGGGGCAATTGTCCTGGCGGCGGCAATCGCGTGCGGCTTCTGGTTGCCAAGCGCTGTGATCATCTGGTTCGGCATTGGGGTCTTTGGCCTGGTCCGTCTGCTAGGCGCCAGCATCAACGACGGGCCGTTTCGCCAAGCCTATGCGAACGCGGACAAGACGGCGCGGGCTGCTGAAGAGGCCTTCCTCAAGCGGATTGGCGCCACCGAGTTCTATTCCCTCCAGCAAGACCTCGAACGATCCCTTGCTGACTACAAGGCGCTGCCAAGCGACGAAGCCCGGCAACTCGCGGCGCTGCGATCAACGCGAGAGCAGCGTCAGCGGAACGCCTTTCTCGACCGCTTCCTGATCCGCCGCGCGAGTATCGCGGGCATTGGTCCCGCCAAGACGGCGACCCTGGCGTCATTCGGCATTGAGAGCGCCGATGATGTTACGACATCGGCGGTAATGGCGGTTCCTGGCTTTGGCCCGACGACGACTGCGAAGTTGGTTCAATGGCGCCGCGAGCAGGAAGCGAAGTTCCGCTACAACCCCCAGCCGGATGCATCGGACGTGCAGGCGGAGGCGGCGGTTCGGTCGGCGATCGTGGCCCAGCGCATCGCGCTTCAGAGCAAGCTCAATAGCGGGATGACGACCCTGCGCGATGCCCCTACCAGGCTGCGGAACGCTACGCCTGACCAGCCCCTCATGAGCGCCCTGGAAGGCCTTGCGCGGGCTGAACGAGATTGTTCGGACTTGGGGATTTCAATTCCGCCTCGTGCTGCAATCTCATTCTCAATGCCGGCGTCGCCCCCGGCCCAAGCGCCATCATCGACCTACAGGCCTTCGCCGGTTCCGCCGCCGTTGCGCCCGGTGAGCTCCAATTTGTCAACACCATCCTGCCCCACTTGCGGTAGTTCGATGAGGCGGCGGACGGCTCGCCGGGGCGCGCGGGCTGGCCGTCAGTTTTGGGGATGTTCTCGTTATCCCAGTTGCAGCGGCACTCGCAATTGACGGCATCAAGCTAGAAAATGATCGCAAAGCTGGGGTGGTGGTTACCACGGCCACGTTCCGTAATTCGCCAATGCGCGCGTGAATCGCATTTGGGATGACCCACTGCAGGTCGCCAGATCGTCGGCATTTAAACCGGGGCTTGCGACGGATGCGTCAGATTTGTCGGAGAAGTGGATGAAGCCGAACGATCTAGTGGCACGCTTGAGCGCGCAGGAGGATTCCTATGTCGAGCGCAAATCCCAGGGGATCAGACCTCAAGACATTCGCAAGGCCGTAACCGCCTTTGCAAATTCGCTGCCCGATGGGCAACACGGCATCATATTTATCGGCATAGGCGACAAGGGGAGCATCGAAGGATGTGACAACCCGGACACTTTGCAGAAGCGCATAAGGGAGGCCGCCGACGAGTGTTACCCACCTGTCGGCACGCAGTGCGTTGTGCTGAAGGTTGAGGGTAAAGAGATCGTCGCCGTCGTTGTCAGTGCAAGCAATGACAAGCCGCACTTCTCTGGTCCGGCTTATGTGCGACAGGGCTCAGAAAGCGTGAAGGCTTCCAAGCGCCTCTACGATGCGATGGTGGACGCACGTCACAGCAAGGTAGCTGCTATTCTCCAGCTCAAGGATTTGACGATTACCGTTTTCGGGTTAGGCCATCAGTTAGGCCAGATCGCGCGTGTCACAGGTGATTACAGGGAGGCGGCTGAGTGTAAGGTAATGGAATGCGACACTCACACTGTTACACTTCAAAAGTTGAACAACAGTTGGATTTTTTATGAAGCTGTAGATCGGATCGAACTTAGTGTTGACGGCCGAATGAAGCGTCCCGCACTGATCGTCAAAGGTCTGTAGAATGACGCCCCGAGGAGGAATGATTGCATTCCACCAAAATCGTTTTTCATTGATAACGCCTCGTCGACACCTCCTAGTGATTGCGCGCAATTGATGAATGAAGACGAACTCGCGCATCTCAACGCGCTAATAGGCGCTGGCATGGCCCGGCATCGCGCTTTCGCAGTCCTGGATGGCGAAATCGATGAATCATCGGCATGGGTTGAACAGAGGATCGACACGCGAGGGTATGAGCTGTTGGGTCAGTCGGCGGAGATATGGCCGAACCCAGCGCTAGCATGGGATCTGTCGCCCGCAAGCTGGCACAAGGCGATGGATGGGATGACGGCCGCCGACTTCGCTGCGGCCTACCCGGACGTGCGCCTCTACGAGATCAACCGCGCCAAATTGGAAGAAGTGCTCGCGTCAGCCGCCCGGCGCGTAGAGGGCCCGTTCAGCGAGAGCTATCGATCCAAAACCTCACGGCTCGTCGCTCACCTAGAGGCGGGACAGAAGGTGACACCGCCATTTGCCATGCGGACCTCTGCGGGCTGGGCCTTCGCGGGCGGCTATCATCGGTTCGGCTGGGCCTGCCACCTGGAGCTCGCGTCCATGCCGATCCTTGCCCGGGCCGGTGAGCAAGCGCAGCTCGCGTCCGTCGTTCCAAGTTTGCGGGAGGTCTTACCTTAAAGGGCTTTCGATCCTGGCAATGGCGACACTCACGCCGGATCCTGCATCACTCAATGAATCGCGGTCCGCCTTTGAACACTCGGCTTAAATCGAAAAAATGGGTCGGCGATTTGTTAGTCGGCGAGGTCGTCATTTGAGAACCCAAGACGGGTCTCTGGAACAGCTTCCGCTCGCGCCTCTTGGACCCATTGATCGTAGATCGCGGTCTCGATCCGGCCCGCCTTGTGCATCGACGAAGCGAGTTTCGCTCCCAGCTTTCTCGCCGCTCCCGGGTCATATGGAAGGCTTGTCCGCTCAGCGCTTGGTGTAGTTATTGCCAGAAGACGGCGCAGCGCCTCGCACATGCGGAAATCAAGCTCGTGTGGGACGTGGTCGGGATGTTCGTCGTACGCGAAGGCGAATAAGCTCATCGCAGCGAAAAGCTTTTTCGGGTCGCTGGCAACGAACAGATCGCTAATCACACTCCAAATTTGATTGGTCAGCGTGTGGCCCTCGGGTCGGTGGGTGAGCCAGGTTCGCGCAGCATTGAACGCGAGATGTGGACTCATTTCGCCCGTATCCCGCCAAAGCTCGATGACGAGCTCCTCGGCCTCGGCCCAATTGAGGATGCCGGACGCTGCCAAAAAGGCCGCCGGCTCGTAGCACTCGATCGGCTTTCGGTTTGTATAGAACTTGGCCACCGCACCTTTGGTCGAGGTGTGGGCAAGGCATAGTCGAACAATCACCGCCAGCGTGTGCCAGAACTCAACATCGTGATGGCTCTCACGCGCAAACAGGAAGTTTCGATCCTGGTTACGGTCGTATTTTTCCGCTTGGCGAAACAAGCTCCGCGCGACCTTGAGAAGTGCCTTCGCCCCTAATTTTACACACGCATCGTGGCGCCCAACTGCGCCGTAAAGAGTGTTGGCTAGGTCCGGATCGTCGTTGGCCGCGAGCCGAGCAATTTGGGCTTCAAGCACGCTGCTTGGATTTATCCCCGCCGGGGTCGGCAGCGTGCATATCACCCATGGGCGGAGCGCTGTCTGGGTCGGAAAATCATCAACGATGAAAGACGGGTGCCACAGTGCGGCAACATACTGCTGGACCTGAGTCTCAGTCAGCGCGCCACCTCCATATAGGCACTGCATTCGCCACGATGCCGCCAGTCGCGTAGATTTAACCTCCATCGCTTCAATAAGGCCTGGCACAAACCGAGCGAAGCGCGCGGGATCCAGGCTCACATGTGTCGAACCATCTTCCGCCAACGCAGCCTCTACCGGATCAAAGCCGAGGCGGTGAGCATCCGACGATTGCGGCACTTGGAGATCGAAGAGTTGGAGTCGATAGTTCTCATGCGCGTCAGTAGGGAGCGCCGCGAACGCCCTGTGAAATAGGTGATCAAGCGGATCATTAGGCCTGGCATCGGTGGGCCTGGACCGAAAAACCTCAATCGCGAAGTCCATGGCTTCGGCCGCACGATGAGGAAGACGGACTACAATTCGCGCGAGAACCTCGACGATAGTGCTTTCTCGATGGTCCTTGGTTGCGCGATTGTCCGCGCGCAGGTTGCGGCGATGAAGGGCTCGTGCGCTGCGGAAAAGCTTGTCGGCAAATCGCTCCGTTTCGGCATCCGACAATGCGGCAAAGGCCTCGCGGGAAAAAACAGTCTCAATGATTTCCCCGCTCGGCTTGTCCGCCGACCGTAACAACACCCCAAGCGCACGTCCGAAGTCGTGTTCGTGTAGCCAGACTGCCGCCCGTTCGCTTTCCTTAGCGAAAACTAGGAGCTGGCCAATTCGCAGCGGAGTGCCTGTCTCTTCGCAGAATCTCAGCGCTTGAAGCGCCGCGACGCGGTTGATGACAGGCGCGTTCACTGACCAATATCTAGTGGTGCTGGCCTTTCCGACGTCGAAGGATCGGATCACACGACGTTCGGGGATGTTCGCCGGCGGCTCATGCGTAAGAGCGCTGCGGAAGTAATCGAACTCGGCCTCCGCGTTGCATCCGCGAGATGCCAATTCGTGTTGCCTATCGTCGAAGCCTTCGGCTTCCGAGTATGCGTCCTTCCAATCGTCTCGAGCGCCAAAAATCACATGGGATCGGAGTTTCAGCGCGTAGCCTTCTTTCGACCAAGAGGCGATGTCCTCCGATCCTTTGTCCGTTCGTTGACGGATCAAAGCGAGCCCCGCCTGTGAAAGGCGGTTGGCTTCAGACAAACGATGGAATTCCGCGCAAAGTGCGGCCTTACGCACCATCCAGTAGGGGTCGCCGTCTGGCTTCCAAGCTTCAAGTTTTTCGTCCAGACGATCGAGGTCGAAGTCGTCTGCCGCAAACAAGCATTGCTCATAGTTGAACCGGGCAACCTGTTCGGGCCGATTGCCCAGGCGCGGCTCAAGCCAGATCTTCCAACGCTCAAACTCGTCGCTGTCGCCTAGCTCGCGCGAACGACGGAGCAGCGAAAGGCCCGCCGCGACGGTAGCACCCTTGTCCGCATTCAGCTCATGTTCCGTCGCCCTTGTGAGTGCGGCTTCCATTGGCGCAGTAAGGTCGGCGAATGCCGGGACGAGGGCGACATCGCAGAGCCAGACGTATTCGGCGCACAGCTGGATCGCCAAATCGGCCGAAAGGTTGGGGATGATCTCGCGCAAATGGGGCAGCGCGGCTTTGAGGTTATCCCAGATAATAGATCGAGCCTCTTGAGGGGCGATCAGCCAGCCGGGATAAGTGGTGCGGTTGTGGATCAGCGCTGGCAGAATGGTCCCGACGATAGTGTCGGCCCCCTGCTGTTCGGGCTCCCTGCTGAGGCGGGGCCATGCAACTGGCGCTTGGGGATCTCGCTCTTTTTGGACGAGTGAAAGCCGCGATTTGGCGCTTGGGGACCGCCGTGGCCAGCGGGTTCGGCGGTATGGTTTGGCGCTGGCGAGCCGTTCAAGGAACCATTGAACGGCGCGTCCATGTCTTTCGTCCTCTTGCCAAGCGCGAAACTCGGACAACATGGACAAATCAACGGGCTGCACGCGGCGCCCCTCAAGCATCTTGCGGCGAGAAGGAGTCAGGTCCAGGGGGCCAACCAGATAAATTGTCGGCGCATGCTCGCCAAGTTGGTCGCGGACCCAGCCCGACCAATAGAGGAAGTTTGGATCATCGCCGGAGAAGCCGATGAGGACGAGGACGTTCTCCATCGTCACGCCGCGGGCGAGGTTGACGAAGGGAGCGAACCTCTCCGGAAAGCGCCGAAAATCCTCCTCGGTAAAAATGAAGGGCCGATGAGAGGGTAAGCTGCCGTGAAGTTTGACGATGCGGGGGCGGGTCGAGCGCGGTATGTCCTCCACCGTATTCACAACGCTGTAGACCCGATCTTCCACCAAGTTCGCGGCGCGTTCTAGTAGGGTATCCCAGTTCGTCGTGAGGACGTCGGACCATGGGAGACTGAGCAGCAAGCTGTGGAGTTCACCGGGCGCAAAGGCCGCGTCAGGGACGCTTTCAGCAATTAAGCGTTCAAGCGCGTCGCGCCGGAACTCCGCCTCGTACTCCTGCGCAATTCTAAGGGCTGCGCTGGTCGCTCCGGCCGAAGCGAGTTCGCGCGCGTGCCTCGCTTCGGCTTCGGGTCCTTTGCCGGGATGCAGCTCAGTAATCATTCTTTCGACGAGTTGCTTCCAACCAGGCATCTGAACTTGAGGACCGATGTGAGGCTTCGCGTTGAAGCTAAAACCTGCACCGACGATTACGGCGGCATTACCGGTCGGCGACCGCGACCAGAGCGCATTGATTATGCGAGCGACATGAGGTTCGTCGGGAAACACCTGGAGCCCTTTCAGTGAGGCTAGGGACAGTGCGGTATGTAGATAGAGCTTTTAGCCCACAAATTCGGTGATTTGGGCGACCGTGCAGTCCGCCTCGCCCTGTATCGGCTGTAACTCTACACAAGTTCTGCAGTTCGTAGCTCTCGACCTTATCGGCTTTTCCGTGTACCGTTTTTGTTCGCGGGAGAGATTCGAATCTGGATTAGAGTCACCCACCCATGTGTGATGGAGATTGCAGTGTCTAACGACCGTAACCCGCGTGGCTTTGCTCGGGACGGCTGGACTACCGCCCACCTCGACCAAGGGCTGGAAATCGTCAAGAAAAGTCTGACGACCTCACATCTGGAAAGTGCGTTTGCGCCAGAGCCGCCGCCAGAGGCGCCGCCGCCGCCCGCAAGTTCGGACGACTAAACCGGTGGACACTGACGTCGTCGCGCTTGTCGGCCTCGTTGTCGCTGTTCTGGGCGCGATATTGTCTATCGCGAGCCTTTGGCTCGCCGCTGCCGCGCTTCGGCGCGGCAACAAAAATGCCTCTGCCGCTCTAGTGGTGTCGATCAATGAGAATTTTCGCCAGGGCTGGGCGCGAGTTCTTAGTGCAAAGGGTGATGCGCGTGCGTTTGAGCTCCATGAACTTTTAAATCTCATCGAGACTACTTGTGCTATTCAGCAGGAGCGTTCGATCACGGGCGTGTCCCGAGAGCTGATTGAAGAGTACCTGTGCCAGGTTCTCGCAATCCTGGGAAAGGACCAGCAGGCTCGAAGAGCCATCGCTGGAATGCGCAACGCTCCGACAAGCTTCAAATACCTACGTGCGTTCTTCCGTGAGATGCGACTTGCTGGGAAGGCGCTGCCTTTGGAAAAGGTATCCACTGGCGAAGCGTCACCTAGTGAACCTCCGCCACCGCTGGCGGAACCTTTGGTCGAAATAGCGCCGCTTCCGGCACCGGTCGGCCCGCCCGCAGTTGGCCAGGTCGCCCCTCCGATTGTACCCGGAAAGTCTCGGCCAAAGCGGAAGCGGACAGTCCCGAAGTCAAAGAGCGCATAGCCTTTGGCTCGGTCGTTTGGTGGGAAATCCAGGGGATACAGAGAAGAATTTTCCGTCGGTGGGGAGTGGGTGACGGTTATCGTTCTCCAAACGGGCAAGGTGACTTGGTAGGCGTCGTGCCAGCGCTCAACGGGTCGTTTGAGAGGCTGATCGCACGCGCACTACTCGACCTTGTGACGTCTGCTCTAAGGCGAAAGGTCAGGCGCGAAGGACCTCGTCGAGCTTCTGAAGGTGCGCCGTTAGCGAGCTAGAATCCCTGCGAACTAGCTTGCCCGACGCCTTCTTTGAGGTGAGCGGCGCCTTTGGAGTCGCGGGCGAGCCGTTCCGCGAACGCTCCGGAACCGGCTGTCGATTTGGTCCATGGTCGCCCGGGCGGAATACGCATCCAGCTTGATTAGCTTCTCAAAAAGCTCCGTGCCGACCTCGCGGGTTTCCGGCCCCAGCCGATGCAACGTCACCGCTAGGTCCACCAACTCCGGAGCGGCGAGCGCATGCGCAGTCCGCATGTCGCCCAGACCCTCCTTCCAAATCTCCACCAGGCCTAGTGCGATCCGAGCGACCAACCTTGCCTCGTGAGGCAAGAGGCTCTGCAGCCGCTCAACCACAAACGTCGCACTCACCGGCGGGGCCGAGTTGACATGCTCGGCCATTGCCTTGAGCAGCCGCACGGTATCGACATCCGGCGTGAGGTCGTCGATGAGGCGGAACAGGTCAAAGACCGCCGCCCAAACCCCCTGCTCGCGGTGCGGAATGACCTCGGCCAAGACGTCGGTCGCCAGCCGGCGATTCTTCGGATCAGACCACGTGTTGGCTGCGGAAAGCGCGGCGCCCGCGCGAGCCTCGACGCTGCCGCTGTCTGAAAGCACCTCCGCCAGCATCGCCGCCGGCCAGTCGAGCTGCGGCCGCACGATCGCGATCAGGCCAACAAGTTCCCCATAGGTTTGGCGCGCTGAAGCGGTCGCTTGCCAAGCGGGGCGGACAAGTTGCGCCCGCGCCATCTCGTCCGACCACCAGTGCGCATAGGCCAGCAGGTGCGCCCCGGACTTCGTCGCCATCAGGGACGGAGCCCGCTCGAAAATTCTACTGATGAGGTCAGGACGGCGGTCCGGTTTGCCGGCCGGAAAGTAGGCGACCAGATGCAGTAGGTTTTCCCACATCCGCTGGTCAGCCGATCGCGTCAGCACCTCATTGAGAATGTCGATGAGGGCGTCCGACTCCTTTCGTGCCAAACGAATATGGATCAGCGCCGAGAGGATCGGATAATCGCCGCCCGGCAAGATCGAGATTCCGCCATAGCCCCACAGCATGCTGCGGGTAGGGGGGGCGTCATCGCCCTTGGTCTGCAGCTCGCCGGCCGTGTCGATTTCCTCCGCATCGTCGTCGTCTTCTGGCGGCGGTGGCGAGGCCGGATTGCGGAGCCAGGTTTCCAGGATTGCTATCGTCTCGTCGGCGATAGCCGCTTTCCGGCGGGCCAGCCGCTCTATGCCGCTTGAGGTCGAGGTACGGAACTCTTCCCCCATAAATCCACGCTCCACCAGGGATTTGAGGCTCTTCTGGATTTCGGCCGCGTCGCCAGTCTCGCCCAAAGCGTCGATAGCGTAGCCAGCCGCCCGCGTGCCAATCTCGGGTGTGAACTGTTCGACAAGCCGCAGCGCTCGGTATGGCTCGCTCTTGGCGAAGGTCGCGAACTCACGCGCCAGCTGGATATTTCCGCCCGACATCCAGTCCCGAGGATGGTGCCATTCGGTCGCGTCGGGAAGCGCCCTGAACGCATTGAGAATGTCTGCGTCCGTCGCCTTCGCCATGGCGTTGGCGTCCATCCGAGAGCCGATCAAAGACGGGCCGCTGAACGTCACGCCGTGGGTCTCGTCTCCGAGCGCTCGGCCTTCCTCCTGGATCGTCTTGCGCGTCGCCGCACTCGCGCGAGCCTTGGGAAGCGACCGGAGCAGACGCAGCTTCATGCGCCGTATGGCGCGCCGCCAACCGCGCCTTTGAAGAGCGTTGTCGTAGGATTTCGGCGGAGGGGGGGCGTAAGCGAGCAACGCGGCCTCGAACCGGCCGAGCTCCTCAGCGTCCCAGTGCTCGGCGGACTGTTCGATGAGCCTCGCCGTCGTTCCGAGGTGGTCGTGGTGCGAACCCATGTACCACCGCCGGATGTCGGCGAGGAGGAACTCAAGCGCCGCCTTGGACCAGACATCGGGCGACAGGCTCATGACATGCGCAATCAAGCGATGGACGAGCGCCGCGTCCACGCCGGACTGCGCGTTCGCCCATTTCAGGAAGGCGTCCGGATCGCTTATCGCCAAAGATTCCGCGGCGGTTCGCACCGCTGCCAAGATCGCCGGCTCTGGAAGGTTCAGGCCCTTCTCGTCCTCAAACCGGAAGTCACCATCATACCCTAGGTCGAACCCGAGCAAGCCTTCACGATCTGCAGACAGATCTTGAAGCGCGTCGATTACTGACAGGAACCACGGCCATAAGATTTCGAGGAATTCACACGGCCACTTCTCCGCCAGGGCCGGCAGAGAGTCCCAGTCCTGAGATTGCTCGAATAGCCGCCGGATGGGCTCGCGCGGGCTGTGATTGATGCGCCAGGCGATGCGCTCGTCGTCCTTCTCGAATGCGGGAAGAGTCTCGGCGTTCCTGACGGCGGCCTCGGCCTTCGCCGCAGACAGATCCCGATCGAGTCTGCTCTTGACCAACGCCAGAGCGACCGTCGGCTGATCGACGCCCAGAGTCCCGACCACGAAGTCGAGGTGGTGATGCGTGATTGAGGTCCGGGTGAGGACCGTCTGGGCGAGTTCGAGCGCGGCGGGCGACCAGGCCGGCGCGTTCTGTAATACCATCCAGGTGCGGCCGTCATTGGCCACATCGCCGATCCACCGTTCGCCGATTAGGCGAATAACCGCGTCCGGCGCATGCGACCAGGCGCCCATAAGGATCATCTGGGCGAGATCAGGCTCTGTGGTCATCGCCTCTGCAATACGGCTCGAAGCAAGGCGATCAAACCAGCCGCTGCTGCCGGCGATGGCCTTGAGCGCGATCGGACGGGCATCGGGCCCGGTTAGAGCGCGATCCATGATCAGCACTTCCCGATCTGTCGGCGCGATCTGCTGGCCGATGAAGTCGATCAGCAGCAGCTGCAGGTGGGTGCGCAGCCCTTGCGCCGTCCAGATCGACTCAAGCTCGGCGTCGTAGGCGGGCAGGTCCACGCCTCTCAGGTAGGTGAGCGCTGCCCACAGCTTAGGCCTCAGGAACAGCGACGTCTGCCGCTCCAGCACATATGCGGACAGACTCCCCAGGCCCCGCGCGAAGCTGCGGGCGAGCGCGTGGTCGAACAATGTCTGGTGGGTGAATCCGAGGCTGCCAGCACCGCCGAGCGCCGTCAGGATTCCAGCGCTCTCGAGGGCCTTGATGTCGTCTTCACGATCTTCGAACCGAATCCGGGGTAGCCACAGCGTCTCGCGCGCGGCCATGTCTTCCGCCAGTTCGGACACCAGCTGGCTGCGGATGGACCCGCGATCCCCTGCGGTGATGCGTTCACCCCATAGCCGCTCCAACATCGCCTGGTAGGTACTGAACACCTCAACTTCCTTGGTGCGATCAAGGGAGAGATAAGTCGTCAGCGCCTGCGGGCTGCGCATGACCTCTTGCGCGTCCTCGGGCCAGCCGTCGGCCTCCACGCCATTGGCTTTCAGGATCTCTGCCACTTTGGGCCAGGCCGGCAATTCAAGCCGGATGTCCTGGGCCCGAATGCTCTTCAGGCGAACGTCATGTTCGAACTCAAACGTACGGCTCGACAGGACGATGTGAACGTTGTCCACCTCGCCCAGGCGCCGGATGAGGTTCATCAGGACGTTCAGGCGTCCCACCCGCAGGTCAAGATGACCCGCCAAAGCGTCCAACTGATCGATCACTAGGACGACAGGTCTGAGCTTCGACAGCCGACCGATAAGTTCGCTGGGCCGGGCTGGCAAGCCCAGGTACTCGGCCAAGTGATCCTCGGTAGCGACTTCCTGCGGGAGTTGGTCGGCTTTGATCGCCAGCAGCGGCCATTTCATCTCCTGGACGACCTGTTGGGAGAGTGTCGCCAGCAGCGCCGACTTCCCGGCTCCCGGCAATCCGAGCAAGGCCGTCGTGCTTCGTGTCCCGTTGCGAACAATGTCGATCAAGCTCGACAGCTCCGGCCGGTCGATCCACTCGCCATCGGGCAGGGTCGTCGGCCAGGACATCAAGTCGCCGGAAGCTAGGCGAAGTTGCTCCTCAACCGCAGTCAGCTGCCTGTATTCGGCCTCCTCTACACGGCCCAGCAGCCCAATACCTTCGTCTGACTCCAAGCGCTCGCGAAGTTTCTCCAAGTCAAGTTCGCCCAAGGTCCCCGAGGGATCCTCGACCACCAAGCGGACAGACCCCTCTTCGGCCGCGACCACCTGAAGGGAGTCCGACCCGGTGAGCGTCCGCAGCATCTCCTGCCACTCGGCGATCTTTTCCGGCGTCGCCGTCGCAGGGTCGAGGTCAAGGTTGAGGACAACGCGTCTGCTTGTGGCCGCCGGCGGCAGGGCGGGAGAGGTCAAGACCGGGGCCTCTGGCGGCGGTTCAGCGGCCGATGGGGCCTGTGGGCCGGGTGGCGTCTGCCGCCCCGGCCGGGCGACAATCCTCGCGGGCGGCAGATAATTCTCGCCCCATTGGGCGAGCAGTTCGAACCCGAAGGCAGCGGCATGGCATGCAGCGACGGGCTGGCGGGATTTGTCAGTGGCGGCGGTCTTTTTCATCGCCAGGTCGGAGATGCCACGGATGATGATGCTGGGCGTTTGGACGCTCGTGGCGGCATACACCGCGCCATAGCCTTCCATCTCAACCACGCAGGTGTCGTTGTAGTCCTTCGCGAGCATCGCCTCAGTCGCGCTCTTTCGGCCGGCGACGACTACCTCCACCGAGGCGATCGGCGCGACGTGCGCGATCGGCGGCATGTCGACCGGGTAGACTTCGGGGAAGGCGCCTCCAAACGGCGGTCGAATCCGGTTCATCCAGGCCGGATAGCGGCGCATCAGTCTGGCGAGCCCGACAAGGCGCCCGTCCAGAGGAAACTCTCGCGGACGCGACATGCGGCCCCGATCGGTGTCCTTCCCGGCATAGGGCATATAGACTCGCTCCGAGGCGACCACGCTGCCGATCGGCGCATCGTCTTCCTTGCGAGACCCGCCGATCCCGATCAGTAGCTGAACCTCGAACTCACCCATGGCGAAGTGGGCATGCTGGACGGCGCTTTGAGCCGGATGAGTGCCCGCGCCGGTCTCAACGACGACGACCAACCAATCCTGGCCCGAATCCGAAAAGACCCCGCACTCGTAGACCGATCCGTCGCTACCGATCACCGAACAAGACTCAGTCAGATAGGCGCGGACCGCATCCATCTCCAGTCCAAGCGCCGTCACCACCAACGCACGGCGCAGTCCGCGCGCGTCGGCTTCAGCTTTCAGGTCCTGGGCTTCGCGGATGTTCATGCGGCGGGCATGATCCGCTGCATGAAGCCGTCGAACAACGGCACCGTAAAGGCCGTGTCTCCGTGCGCCGGACTGTAGACCATGCCCTTGGTGATCAGGGCATTGCGGACCGGCGCGACCGTTGTCACCTTGCGGCCAAGGCGATCGGCGATATCGCCGGACCGATGCGGCCCGGGGCCGAGGTCAGCCATGGCGCGCATGTAGGCCTTTTCGGCCGGGGTTAGCCGATCGAACCGCACGCGGAAGAAGCTGGCATCTAGCTCCGCCAAGGCCTCATCGGTCGCGCGCACCGCATCGTCGCGATCGATGGGCGTGTCCTCCGCCACGTTCCAGCTGTGCTTGCCCCACTCCTGCAGGAAGTAGGGATAGCCCCGGGTCTGGGCGAAGATCTCCTGGATGGCGTCTTCGGTGAAGGTGACTGCTTCTTTCTGCGCCGGAACGCAAAGCGCGTCCCTGGCGGCGGGTCCGTCCAGACGGTCGACTTCGACGAACTCGAACAGCCGCTCGGCGTAGGACTTGGCCCGCCCGGTCTGGGCGAGCAGTTGGGGAAGCCCGGCGGCGACCATGGTGACCGGCAGCTGAGCCTGGTTGGCGCTGTGCAGCGCCATGATCAGGGCGGCCAGCTGCTCTTCGGGAACGTACTGTAGTTCGTCGATGAACAGGGCGACTGAGGTCTCCCGCTCGGCGGCTGCTTCGCCGACCACAGCAATCAGATCTGCAAGGTCTGTGGCGAGGTCGCCGCTGTCAGCCAGCCCGTGTTCGGCGGGAAGATCGAGTCCAACCTCGATATCGTTGTACTTGACCTTCAGCGCCCCGACGAAGCCGGCAAGCGCTTTCATGGCCTTGCCTAGGCCGTCCTTGACCGCGTCTATTCGACGAAGTCGGAAAAGCGCGGTGCGCAGGGCCGGCGCCAGCAACGCCGGCAACGAGCGCTCTTCTGGTGCCTCGATACGCACCGTGGCGATACCCCGAGCCTCCGCCTCCAAGCGGATCTTGTTGAGCAGGACGGTCTTCCCGACCCCGCGTAGGCCATAGAAGATCAGGCTGCGCGCCGCGCGGCCGGCCCGAATGCGATCCAGCGCGATCGCCGCCCGTTCCACGACATCGTCGCGCCCCGCCAACTCGGGGGGCGGCGTGCCGGCGCCGGGGGCGTAAGGATTTTGACGCGCGTCCATCTAGTGCGAGTTTATCTCAGTTTATAGCCTTTCGATAACATCGGGTAAGATTGCAATAGATGCAAGAGCTCAGGCCGCTTCTGGGAAGATTCAGCGAGCGCCGGAGGAGGGCGATCAATTGCTCAGTGAAGGCTGCAGGCACCATCGACGGGTATTCACTAAAATGCCAATTTTAGGTTCAGAGACAGGACTAGACTTTTAGCACGCGCAAGTCCAAGCTTGGCAATTCATCGATATTATCTGCGTAACGTTTGTTTCCGCGTTCGGTTTTCCCTCTGCGGGAGTTAACATATGTCTGGCAGGGTCGTGCTGGCGAGCTGCGCAGTTCTCGCACTACTATTCCTATTCTCATTGCTTAGTGTTGATGGCGTCGCTCCGACAGGAGAGGCGCGCCTGTGCAGCTGGTCGAGCGTCGCCCTCGATGCGCGCTGGTCCCCCGTCGCCAGTAGCCGGGTAAACGGAGCATTCTGCGAAGGCCAGGCTGGCGGATTCCGCTTCTCCTACCGACTTATTGCGATTACCAAGAAGGACGCCGTCATCAACCTTGGCGCGGTCCGTCACGGATACTCCCGCATGACTGGGGCGGGCGAGACGCCGACGACGGAGCTGTCGTTCGGCGCTCTGATGTCCCTGCCTAGGCTGCTGTGGGGAAACCGGCTTCCGTTGATCGTCTACATGGCTCCGAACAAGAAGCAGGGCTACACGGTCACCGAAATCACCGAAAAGGTCGCTCTGGTTGGTGCCTGGGCGTCCGACACTCCAGTCACAGCAACCACGGTGGCTGACGAGCTCCGCATAAGGCTCAACGCGAAGGCCCCTTGGTATTCGAGGCTGTGGATCAAGCTCATGCATCTGGCGGGGCTTATCCTAATGGTTCCACCCCTGTTCTCAGTCCTTGGCGGACGCGCAATCTACCGGGCCGCCGACCAATGGAAGGATGTCACCACGCCCTCTGGGCTAGTGCTGTACGTCGTTGGCGTTCCAGCTGTCCTGTTCGGGTACGGGTGGTTTTGCTTCAAACTGTTGGGCTGGAGCACTGCTTTCGCGCTGGCCCTCATGCTCCTGATGGCCGCAGCGATCGTGGTCGCGACCAACATCGTCAGGGATCGGCAAGGAAAGCTGACGCTGCGAATTTTCAATCCGGAGAAGCTTCCGGTTCTCACGACCTACCGTTCTTCCGAAACGACGCTCGACGTGCTGGGTGCCGACGTCAGTATGGGCCGCGAAATGCGGCTCGAGATGTGGTTGCCACGGCGCATTCAGTGCCCAGGATGTTCGTTGAGCTACCCAGTGTATGTGCCGTCTTCGGCGAGCGAGCTGTTGTCACGGCCGTTCGGCGTGGGCGAGACTGTGCCCGCCGAACAGCAGCAACGGCTTGCCATGGCTGCGGTCAAGGCGGCACCGCAGGCAATGAACGGGTGTATTCGCTGTGGCGCGTCCGTGACAGGCAACGGCGTCGCGATCAGCGCAACCGACGAGTCGATCATCAATCCCGTGTTCGCAGTCAGTGCCGCAGCTGCCCTCGCGGTTGCTGTGTTCCTCCTCACGAAGGGCGATGCGGTTGTCGACTTTCTCGAAGACATTCCGCTGGTCGGCTGGTTGCTCGGCTACCTTGCCGACGAAGCATCCGAACTGATGATTTCTCTGCTTATGCTCCCCATTTTGATATTGATCGGCACCTTCATCGCTAAGGCGTCGACCCGTTCCGCGCTAAATCAGAAAGGCTTGCGGCGCATCTATGCCTGCGAGAAGGAGGGCATGATCTTCGAGGACATGGACGGGGTCCATAGTTCCCTCGATTGCCCGAGCTGTAACGGCGCAATGGAGCCGTTGTGGCGCTTTAAACTCGCCGAGGCTTCGTAGGGCGCGCTGCTGTCACTGCCGTTCAATTCGTTGATCTTCCATTTCGGCGGAGGTGGCGGCAGGCTGCAACGATGAACGCATCCAGGCTCGCGATCGATTGCGCGTTGAAGGGCAAACCCGAATGGAGCCGCGAACCGATGGCGCAGGTGACTGGATCGTGTGGCTGGACGACGATCGTTTCACCTTGACGGAGGGCTCCACGTGACGATGACGGTGACCTCCATTCAAGCCAAAGAACAGCGTATGCGGTTTCTAAACGAGGACGCCGTCGCCGTAGCGCTGCGTGAGCGCATAGCTGCGTCGGCGCAAATCAGCCTGGCGGTCGCGTTCTGGGGCGCGGGCGCGACGCGTGATCTTGGGCTCGACCAACGACCGGACGCCAAGATTGTTCTCAATCTGGCGATGGGCGGGACCAATCCGGCGGAAGTGGCGTATATGCGCCAGATCGGCCTGAAGGTGCGGCAGGCCGACGACCTACACGGCAAGGTCTACCTCTTCGACGACGCGGCTATCATCGGCTCATCGAACGCCTCGTCCAACGGCTTGGCGTTCCAGAACGGCGATGGCCTAGGCTGGCGTGAAGCAAACCTCTTGGTGGACGATCCTGGTGCGATCGATGACGCGCGGATCTGGCTTCGAGCGCTGAAAAGCCGGCCAATCACCGATGATGACTTGGATCGCGCCCAGATCGCCTGGCGACGACGTCGCGACGCGGTCGACGCTGTGGCCGGGGCGACGAGCCTTCTGGACCAGCTTGAGCGGCGCTCTGGGTTCTTTAGCGATCGGGCGGTCTATCTCACCGTTTGGATGAATCCGATGGATCCAGAGGCCGAGGAAGCATTGGGCGAGGCTCAGGTGCGGCACAAGCAGAAGAATCTGGGAGCGTGGCAGGATTTTCCAGGCTTGCCGCGTGAGGGTCATTTCCTGGATTTCGAACTGGACGATCAGGGCTGTGTGACCGCCACGGGCCTTTGGCGGCGTTCCTTGGCTCTCGACGACCAGAACCTCGGACCCTCGGGTATGCTGCAGTTTTGCACCAAGACCAGAAGCGTCTTTGGCCTGAGCTATGATCCCCGCCGCGAGAAGGGCCGCTGGACCGAGATTGTCCAACAGGTGCGCGGCTCGGTGTTTTGGAACGATAAGGTCCGCTGCGCGGTCGTCCCCTTCTCTGAACTCAGAGCGTTGTCGCCCGGCGGGGCGCTGGAAAGGCGTTTTCATCAAGCGCTGCAAGGACTCTACCAGCGCACCCTTTTGGAGACAGACTACAAGCCCAACCGCTTTCACGACCTTTTGGCGCAAGGCGGCGTCGCCGCGGCCAAGGCGCTGCTGGCGCGCAATGAGGTCACGACAGGCTTTTCTGCGCTTGTCGAGCGCGGCAGGTCTGATTTGACCATCGAGGCGGAGGTCTTGCAGCCGGCATGGGAAAAGCTCTTCACCGATCAAGAGCGACGCATCGCTAGACTGAGGCTGGCGCGCATCTAGTTGCCAGCGCGCGATCACCAGAACAAAGGTCCAGGTTTAACGTCACCCAGAACCTGCGTGGGAGTTCGCTGTCGTGTTCGCCCACCACCCTCCGCGGACATCGGGACGTTCCGGTTGCGAAGTAAGTGTCAGATCACAGGCGCGGCACTCGCGACCTACCTGCCTGCGGCTCCAGCGTACCTTCCGGGGGCCATTGCGTACTCGTGCGTAGGTGCGCTGAGGCGGTAGGAACTGAGAACTACGCCTACGCCATGGCCCTCTAGGTGCTAGCGCCTGAAGCGGACGTCGTGAAGGTCTGCAAAGGGTGGGAGGCGGCGTTCAGATCGAATTACATTTCAAGCAGCGGCGTTACCTGAGCAGGCTCTTTCAGGCCTAGTTTCGCTCCAAGCCGAGTTGCCAGCGGGATCACCCAAAACGCGGAATCGGCATCGAACGGCGCAGGCGAACCGCTCAGATTGTAGAGGGTCTTGGCGCAGATCTCCTCAAAAGCATATTGCGTAAGCCCGAGCTCATCCCCCTTCTTCTCGGCCACCAAGGTTTTCTGGCGGATATCTTGGAATAGCTTATGGGCGTCGCGCCAGCGGCCGCGATCAACAGCCATCGCCGCGAGGGCGCGAAGGGACTGCGTATCTTCGCAGAGGGGCAAGAAGACGCCGAACAGGCCCTGCATGGCAGCGATGATGTTGGTGGGGTGCGTGCGCATGGCGGTAGCATAGGGTGACGCCTAACGTCCGCAACGGGTCGTGAACCGCCATCGGCCAGCACCACATTCTGACCCTAGAGATGGTGCGATGGGCCTGGCCGCCAAAGTCGGCTTTCGGCGGCGACGCCAATTCGCGCTTACGACCCATTGCGGGCGTCCGCATCGCTGGTTAGTTGCGCGTTGGCCCAGCGACGTCTCGCCCGACCATTTGAAATCCGCCGCAACCAAAAGCCAATACGGGAGTTTGTCGGGTATCCGACTCTTTGC
>Ga0209256_1001657_pt1 | contig 21640 bp, 23 predicted proteins | sample AraplaCol_mCL_r2_2_FD_184270 | JGI IMG/M metagenome (GOLD analysis project Ga0209256, IMG submission 184270) | Arabidopsis root microbial communities from North Carolina, USA - plate scrape MF_Col_mCL_r2 (SPAdes) (version 3) | ecosystem: Host-associated > Plants > Roots > Endosphere | place...
CCTCCTGAACTCGTAAGACGTGCGTCCTGCGCGTGACCTGAATGCTGCGAAGGGCCAAGCCCTTCCCCGGAAATGGTTAGAGCGCCCCCGGCGAGTCGGAAACCGAATTCGCCAGGCGCGCTCTAAGCCGTTTTCAACACTGGTGCGGTCGAGAAGACTCGAACTTCCACGGGTTGCCCCACAGCGACCTCAACGCTGCGCGTCTACCAATTCCGCCACGACCGCTCGTGGTGAGGCGCGGCAGGTAGCAAACTGAGTTTGATTTGGAAAGAGCGGAGTTCGCAGATTGCGAGAATCCGCAGGAGCCGGTGCTTTAGGACCCGCCGGCCATGTAGTCGTAGACGTCGGCGGCGCGGGTCACCTGGATGGCGATACGGTCGTCGCTGATCTGGATTTCGCCCCGGGCGATGGGGTGGTTGTTGGCCAGGATCCAGACCTCGTCATTGGTCTTGGCGTCCAGCGGGATCACCGCGCCGCGGCCCATGCGCAACAATTGTTGCATGGGGAGGATCGACCGGCCGAGAAGAACGGAGATCTCGACATTGACGGCGTTGACCTGGGTCACGAACTAAGTCCCTGGAGTTCACACGCGACCATCCGCGGCCGCGCGCCACCCGATGCAAGACTAGGGCCGTATGCTTGATCGCTCGTTAAGCGTTGAAAACAACGAACTTCCGCTGTTGGGAGCGCCCGACGGCGCGCCCGTGGGGTGGGCGGTTTCGACCGGGTACGTGCCCTACCCGGCAGCCGTTGCCGCCATGGAGGCCCGCGCGGCCGCCATCGCCGACGGGACGGCCGGCGAGCTGGTGTGGCTGCTGGAGCATCCGCCGCTCTATACCGCCGGCGTCTCGTCCAAGCCCGCCGACCTGATCGCGCCCGACCGTTTCCCGGTGTTCGAGAGCGGCCGCGGCGGCCAGTTCACCTATCACGGCCCCGGCCAGCGGGTGGCCTATGTGATGCTGGACCTGACCAAGCGCGGCCGCGACGTGCGGGCTTTCGTCGCGGCGCTGGAGACCTGGATCATCCAGGCCCTGGCCGCCTTCAACGTCACGGGCGAGATGCGCGACGGCCGCGTGGGCGTCTGGGTCGAGCGGAAAGGTCCGGGCTGGTCGCGCGAGGACAAGATCGCCGCCATCGGCGTCAAGCTGCGCAAGTGGGTCAGCTTCCATGGCGTCAGCCTGAACGTGGAGCCGGACCTCGAGCACTTCACGGGCATCGTACCGTGCGGCCAGACCGAGCACGGCGTCACCAGCCTGGTCGACCTGGGCCTGCCGGTGACCATGGACGAGGCCGACGAGGCGCTGCGCTCGGCGTTCCAGCGGGTGTTCGGCCAGGTGGAGACCGTTGAGGCGCCGATCTAGATCGTCGCGACAGGTTTCAGCGGATTGGGCCCATAGCGGTTGGCGCCCTGCTCGCCCGGCATCACGCCCAGCTCGACGATCGCCCAGACGACGACGCCGGCGAACAGGAAGTCCAGGAAGTGCTTGGGCGTGGGCCAAACCGCGATCAGCGACAGCAGGATCAGCGCCGCCCACCAGCCGGACCGCCCCCGGTCGTGCAGTCGCTTAGACAGCACGCAGGTCGCCAGGAACAGCAGCGGCGGATAGACCAGCCATCCCGTCAACAGGTGAATGGTCATGCCCGCCACCGCCTCATAGACGGCGGCGAAGGCCAGCAGCGCGGCCGAAGCGATCAGGAAAGGCCCGCGCGCCGAGCGGCCTGAAGCCGATAGGAACAGGTCCCACCATTCCGCGCGATCGTTCATCCGGCTCCGGCCCCATCGACTCTGACGAGCGAACCTAGGCCGCGCCGCCTTTCGGCGAAAGCCCTAGGCGAACTCGACCAGCACCTCGTCGGCGGCCACCGGGTCGCCGCCCTTGGCGTTGACCGCCTTGACGACCCCGTCGCGCTCGGCGCGGATGATGTTCTGCATCTTCATGGCCTCCAGCACGCAGACCACCTCGCCCTCGCGGACCTGCTGGCCGGGCGCGACGTCCATGCTGACCACCAAGCCGGGCATCGGCGACAGCACCAGCTTGGAGGTGTCGGCGGCCTGCTTCTCGGGCAGCTTGTCGTGCAGCTCGGCCGAGCGCGGGGTCAGGACCAGCACCCGGGCCTTGGCGGCGCGGTGGCGGATGGTGAAGCCCTCGGCGGCGGGGGTGACTTGGACGGTGAAGGGCTTGCCGTCCAGCTTGCCCAGGAACACAGGCTTGCCCGGACGCCAGTCGACGGTCTCCAGCGTGATGCTCCGGCCCTCGTCCAGCAGTTCGACGCTCAGGGTGGTCTCCTCGCCCGCCAGCTTCACCCTGCGCTTGGCGTGGCCCACGGCCACCACCCATTCGGTGCGCGGCGGATTGGCCAGGCCCGACTCGTTCGAGCGCGCCCGAACGGCGTAGGCCCGCTGCATGGCCGCGCCCACGGCGGTCAGCACGTCGACCTGCTCGGGCGTGGGCTCGGTCCCTTTGAAGCCGTCGGCGAACTCGTCCTTGATGTAGTTGGTCGAGATCTTGCCCGAGCGGAACCGCTCCTGGTCCATCACGGCGGCCAGGAACGGAATGTTCTGGCCCAGGCCCTCGATGTGGAAGTCCTCCAGCGCCCGGCCCATGCCGTCGATCGCCTCCAGCCGCGTCGGCGCCCAGGTGCACAGCTTGGAGATCATCGGGTCGTAGTACATCGAGATCTCGTCGCCCTCGCGGACGCCGGCGTCGTTGCGGACCTTGTAGCCGTCCTGATCACCCTCGGCCGGCGGGTCGTAGCGTACGAGACGCCCGATCGACGGCAGGAACTTGCGGTACGGGTCCTCGGCGTAGATGCGGCTCTCGATGGCCCAACCGTTGATCTTCAGGTCGTCCTGCTTGAAGGCCAGCGTCTCGCCCCAGGCCGAGCGGATCATCTGCTCCACCAGGTCCAGGCCCGTGATCAGCTCGGTGACCGGGTGCTCCACCTGCAGGCGGGTGTTCATTTCCAGGAAGTAGAAGCTGCGGTCCTGGCCGGCCACGAACTCGACCGTGCCGGCGCTGTCGTAGTTCACGGCCTTGGCCAGGGCGACGGCCTGGGCGCCCATGGCGGCGCGGGTGGCCTCGTCCAGCAGGGGCGACGGGGCCTCCTCGATGACCTTCTGGTTTCGGCGCTGGATCGAGCATTCGCGCTCGAACAGGTGGACCACGTTGCCGTGCTTGTCGCCCAGCACCTGGATCTCGATGTGGCGCGGGCTTTCGATGAACTTCTCGATGAAGATCCGGTCGTCGCCGAAGCTGGCCTTGGCCTCGGCGCGCACGGCTGGGAAGCCTTCCTCGACGTCCTGGCGGTTCCAGGCCACGCGGATGCCCTTGCCGCCGCCGCCGGCCGAGGCCTTGATCATCACGGGATAGCCGATCTGCTCGGAGATCTTCACGGCGTGAGCGGTGTCTTCGATCTCGCCGATGTGGCCAGGCACGCAGGAGACGCCCGCGGCTTGGGCGAACTTCTTGCTCTCGATCTTGTCGCCCATGGCCTGGATGGCGCCGGGGTTGGGACCGATGAACACCACGCCCTCGTCGGCGCAGCGCTGGGCGAAGCCGGCGTTCTCGGACAAGAAGCCGAAGCCCGGGTGCACGGCCTGGGCCCCGGTCTGCTTGCAGGCGGCGATGATCTTGTCGGCGACGAGGTAGGACTGGGCGGCGGGCGCGGGGCCGATGTGGACGGTCTCGTCGGCCATCTCGACGGCCAGGCTGTCGGCGTCGGCGTCGGAATAGACGACGACCGTCTTGATCCCCAGGCGGCGGCAGGTCTTGATCACGCGGACCGCGATTTCGCCCCGGTTGGCGATCAGCAGCTTCTTGAACATTCCCGGCCCTTCCTACGCGTTTCTATTTGTCTCGTTGGACAGGCACTAGCAGGCCGCCAGAGGTTTGCAACGGCGCCGCAGCGTGACATTGTCTATGACACCGGTTTCCAAGCCGCTGCCGAAACGACAAAAGACGATCAGCTACAGGGTTTTGTCTCGCATCCGCGAGACGAGTCGCCCGCCCCGCTGGCGTATGCCCGAGAGGAAACATCGATGCTCCGCCCCACCCTCGCCCTGCTGACCATGGCCGCCGCCCTGGCCGCCGGTCCAGCCCTGGCCCAGACCGCGCCCGCCGCGCCGCATGCGCCGCCGCCCGCCCCGCCCTACGGCCGTCCGGTCACCCTGGCCGAGGCCAAGACCGCCGCTGCGGCGGCGGAAGCCGAAGCCCGCAAGCAGGGCTGGAACATGGTCATCGTGGTGGTCGAACCCAGCGGCGCGCTGGTGCTGAGCGAGAAGATGGACGGCGCCCAGTACGGCTCCAACGACGTCGCGCGCCGCAAGGCCGAGACCAGCGCCAACTTCCGCCGTCCGACCTCGTATTTCCAGGAAGCGGTGAAGGGCGGTACGCTCAACTCGATCTTCACCGGCGCCCTGGCCATCGATGGCGGCGAACTGCTGATCGTGGACGGCAAGATCGCCGGCGCCATCGGCGTGTCGGGCGGTTCGGGCGCCCAGGACGGCCTGGTGGCCCGCGTCGCGGCGGCGTCGCTTAAGTAGCCCATTCTTCCGCCCATCCCGGCGAACGCCGGGATGGGCGGCTCAGATCTCAGTCCGCGAACTCCCGCGCGAACATCGCCACGTACTCATCATGCTTGTCGCCGGCCTCCGGCGCGACCAACCGGCAGATCGCGGCGCTGAAGGTCACCGGGGACGAGCCCGCCGCCGTGACCAGCTTGCCGTCGGCCACGGCCTTGGGCGTATCCACATAACGATCGGCGCCCAGATAGTCCGGCGCGGTCTTGGCCAGCCAGTCGCGGTCGTTGGAGGTGTGGGCCCGGCCCGCCAGCAGCCCGGCGCGCGCGGCGGCCACCGTGCCGGCGCAGATCGCCCCGACGATCTTGCCGTCGGCCAGCGCCTGGCGCAGCAGGCCGAACAGGGCGTCGTCCTTGTAGTCGACCCAGGCGTCCGACCCGATCAGCAGGAAGACGTCGGCGTCCGACAGCACCGGGTCGGCGAACTTGTAGTCGGCCGCCGCCAGCACGCCGCCGGTCGAGGTCTGGGGCTCGCCGTCCGGTGTGGCGATCTCGATCTGGACGCCGTAGTAGCCGCGCAGCGCGGCCAGCACCTGCCCGGCCTCCCAGTCGGCCCAGCCCGGTTGCAAGAATGCGACGGCGACGGTCATGGCGAGGTCCTTTCGGCGACGAGGATCGAACGCGGAGGACAGCCTTATGCTCCTCGGCGTCGCCACCTGTCAGCAGGCCGTAGCCCCTACCGCAAAAGGTTTCGAACGCCCATATTGTCGGTCATGACCGACACAGCCCATCTCTCCACCACCGGCTTCGACCTGACCCCGCCGACCGAGCCGGAACGCCAGCGCTTGGAGGCCGACCTGACGGCCGAGGAGGCCCGCGTCCTGCTGCATCACGGGACCGAGGCCCCGTTCTGCGGCGGCCTGCTGGGCGAGAAGAGCCCCGGCGTCTATTGCTGCCGCAAGTGCGGCCTGCCGCTGTTCGAATACAAGACCAAGTTCGAGAGCGGCACCGGCTGGCCCAGCTTCTACGCCCCGTTCGACGAGGAGCACGTCAAGGAGGTGCGCGACACCTCCTACGGCATGGTCCGCATCGAAACCCGCTGCGCCCGCTGCGACAGCCACCAGGGCCACGTCTTCCCGGACGGCCCGCCCCCCACCCGGCTGCGCTACTGCATCAATTCGGTGTCGCTGCAGTTCGTGAAGGCCGGCGATCCCCTGCCCGACCCGCTGCATCGCGGCGACAAGGTGGCCTGACGAACTTCTCGGGGCGAAGGCCGCTAGTTCACGGCTTTCGCCTTGATCCCCAACGCCGCCAGTTGGGCCTGCAGGCTGTCCGGCCCGGCCAGGTGACCGGCGCCCACGGCCACGAAGCTGACTCCCGAGCCGGCCAGTTTGGCCTGTAGCGCCTTGGCCCAGGCCTTGTTCCGATCGGCCAGCAGCAGCCTGTAGACGTCCGGATAGTCCTTGCGCATGCCGTCGACCATCTGGCGTTCCAGCTCGGTCTGGTCGCCCGCCGCCCAGCCGGCCACCAGGGCGTCGATCTCGGCGGGGCCGTCGTCAAGTTCGTCCAGGGTGGATTCCAGCAGATGGACCTCCTGGGCCTGCGTCATGTCGGCGAAGAAGCGGACCTGCTGTTCCAGCGTCTCGAAGGCGGAGATCGGCTTGCCGGCCGCCTTGGCCTGGGCGGTCAGCAGCTTCTCGACGCCGCTCTCTGGATCGTAGCCGGCCTGCAGCAGCGGCGTCAGCGACACCGTCAGCGCCGCCCGCCAGGGCCGCATGGTCTCCACCCCTTCCGGCGGCAGCCCCAGCGCCTGGAGAGCCGTCTTCAGCTTGGCGTAGGCCTCGGGCTTGAGCTTGCTGGACAGCGGCATGGCCGGGTCCACACCGTATGTCGCCATCAGATCCTGAACAGCCGCGCCGCTCTCGGGTTGCTCGATCTCCATGACCACGTCATCGGCCTCGCGGAAGGCCTTGGTGATCTTGGGCGATCGCCATTCGGTGGTGGGTTTCAGCACATGGATCGTGCCGAACAGGTAGATCGTCGAGTCCTTGTCCTTGACCACCCACAGGGCGGGCTCGGCGAGGACGGGACCGCCCCCGGCCGCCAGCGTCACAAAGACGGAGACGACGAGGGTCTGGGCGAGGCGGCGAAGAATCATCATGCGGCCACTGTTCGGGGCGCCCCCTTGGTTTCGCAAGTCAGCTTCACGCACCCCACCCGACAACACTTAGCGTTGTCATCCCGGAAAGCGCGCAGCGCTTGTCCGGGCTCCAGGAGACTGGGCAAATGCGGTGCGGTTCACCTGGGCCCCGGACAGCCCCTGCAAGGCTTCCAGGATGACAACTGTTTGACTGCCCTTCTACTTCAGGAAGTTCTTCACCTCGAAGGCGAAGGCGGCCGGCTGGTCCAGCATGATGAAGTGCAACGAGCCGTCGATCCGCTTGACCTTGGCCGAGGTCATCGGGGCGTAGGCGCTGGTGTAAAGCGCGTCATACGCCGCCTGCGGGGCGCCCGTCGCCTCGTCCCAGGGGTACAGCATGACGGTTGGCGTCCTGATCGAGGCGATCTCGCCGCGCAGGTCGGTGGTCAGGTCGTCATACAGGGCGCGACCGGTCACCGAGGGGTTCGAGGCGATCGAGGCCGCGGTGGCCGCTTTCAGCCCGGCGGGCGACTTGACCAGGCGGGTCATGGTCCGCGCCTGGCCGGCGGCCCAGGCCTCGGGCGAGGACTTCTCGGCAATGTCGCGCATGGCGGCGGCCTGGGGCTTCACGCCGTCGACCGTGGCCTGGGGCGAGAACAGCACGGCGTAGAACGGCAGGCTGTCGACGACCATCAGGCGGCCGACGTCCTCGGGATGCTGGCGGGCCAGCATCAGGCCCATCAGGCCGCCCATCGAGTGGCCGATCACGGCGGGCGACTTCAGCTTGGCCGACTTGATGTAGCCTTCCAGCGCATCGACGGCGGGCTGCAGCACTGGCCCCTGGGCGTTCGCCCCGACCGGCGCGCCGGCGAAGCCCGCCACCTGGATCACATGCAGCCGATAGCGGCCCTCAAGCTGCCTGACGGTGTCGTCCCAGACAGCGGCGGACGAAGCCAGGCCCGGGATCAGGATCACATCGGGCCCCTGCCCCTTCACCTCGACGGTGAAGCGTGGCGCGGCGGCCGACGGGACGGCGACGGGCTCGGCATGGACCGGCCAGAACACGCCGCAGGCGGCCATGACGGCCAGGAACATGATCAGCAGGCGGAAGGAAGGACGAGGACAGCTCATGGTGAAAACTCCCGGATGACAGGCGCGCGCAAGGGTTCGGCGGCGCGCCGATGGATGGAGAAAAAAGGAAGGATGGTGGCCAGGTCTCGCCGCCGGAGCGGCGAGAAGGGTCAGGCTTCGTCTTGGAAGATGGTCTCGATCGGCAGGCCGAACAGTCGGGCGATCTTGAAGGCCAGCGGCAGGCTGGGGTCGTACTTGCCGGTCTCCAGGGCGTTGATCGTCTGGCGCGAGACGTCCAGGCGCTCCGCCAGGTCGGCCTGGCTCCAGTCGCGCTCGGCCCGCAGGACCTTGAGGCGGTTCTTCATGGCGCCCTCCCGCTCAGCGATAGCGGCGGGCGATCACGGCCTGGGCCAGGCCCATGAAGACCGCGAACACCGGGACCGCCGCCCATGTGGGGATGTGCAGCGCCTTGTCGAAGGTTTCGAGAAAGCCCCACACCGTGGCCAGTCCCAGCGTGCCGCCCGCCGCCCACAGCAGGCTGTGCATGAGGGTCGTACGCGCGAACTCGTCGGTCTCCTCGGCCAGGTAGAAGGCGACGCTGGCGATGGCGCCCAGGACGCCCACCGCCGGAGCCAGGGCGATCAGGTAGCCCCAGGGGCCGTCAGCCAGTCCCTGGCGTCCCAGCGAAACCGCCGTGACCAGCAGGACGACATAGGCGCTCATCGAGATGCCGAACCGGAACAGATAGCGACGCATCGGCGGCCGGATCTTCTCGCGCTGGAACAGCTTGTTGGACACCAGGGCGAAGACCAGGGACGCGGCGACGATCCCCAGCCCGCCGACATAGGGCCATACGCCGCCGTGCCGACCGATCCAGATGGACAGCGCCGTTGCCCCGAGGAAGGCGATGAATAGGCCCAGCCTCTTAAGCGGACTACGGGGCGCGACTTCATCCGACATGACAAGTCTCCAAGTCTTTATGACAAGGACACTTGTCTTATATCCTCACTATCGTGTCAAGCGAGCTTGTCAAAAGATCAAGGAAAGTCGACAGAGCGATCAAGCGGCCTGGCGCAGCATTCCTGCGAAGTCGGCTCGGCTGACATGGACAGGCCTGGACGACGGCCGGAGCAAGGCGCGCCCGTCGCGCAGGATGGTCCAGCCGTAGCGTGAAAAGCGGTCCTCGTAGTCGGACCAGCGGATGATCCGCCCCTGCTCGTCGCAGCGCCAGATCGCCTTGTCACAGCCGGGGATCGGCGCGGCCCGGTTCCAGATCGCGACGCGTTTGGCGTGGGTCGAATAGGGCCCGCCGAAGATTGCGTTCATGATCCAGAAGCTCCACTGCGCCAGCGACTCGGTGAGTCGTTTGGCCGACAATGGGAAACTAGCACTAGCGGCCGCCGAAATAAGACCACACCACATCTAGTGCGACGCCGTGCCGCGCGACCGAATGGCAGGTCAGGCGATCGACGAACGGCGATCGGCGTCGAGGGCGATCACCAGGTCGGCCCGGGCCGGCATTTCGAGGGCTATGTGACGGGTCAGGCGTTCGTAATGCTGGACGAAGATGGCGACCTCCTCGTCGCTCATGGCGCGTCCGGCCGCCTCCCCCGACTCGGCCAGACGGCGCCGCAGCTTGGCCTCCTGCTCCTGCCGCCAAGCGACCACCGTGGCGAAGTCCGGGGCGGTGAGCAGCACCAGCAGATCCGGCCGGCCGAACAGGGCGCGATAGGGTCCGGCCAGGGCGGCGTTGACATAGGCGCGCCAAGTTCCGTCCGGGTCCTGCTCCCGTTCCAAGGCGTTGACCGGCGTGGCCAGCACCTCGGGCGGCTCCGGACGCGCGCCGACGCACCAGCCTTCCAGCAGAACCACATCGACGGGGCCGGCGACCACCGGCCAGGTCTCGGCGGACGCCCGGTCATCCACGGCCTTGTCGAAGCGCGGCAAGGCCGTTTCGCCCTCTTCGGCCAGACCGTCGAGCACGGCCAGCCCCAGGGCGACGTCGTGCGTCCCCGGAACGCCGCGCGTACGCAGCAGCGGATGGACGTCGCGGGCCAGGACCTCGCGGTCGGCGCGCGGCAGGTAGAGGTCGTCCAACGACAGGGTCGCCACCTTCAGCCCCCGCGCCTCCAGCAGCGCCGCCACGACCCGTACGGTGGTCGACTTGCCCGAACCCTGCGGCCCGCAGATCCCGACCACGAAGGCCGGCCCCATGGCCACCGCCCCGATCCGCGCGGCCAGGGGCGCGTGCAGCCGCTCGATGTCGTCCGCGAAGCCGGCGGGCAGCCGCTCGTCACGAATGAACCGCTCCAGCCATGCCGGATCGGCGAAGCTCTCGCCCGTCACAGTCGCCCCCTCGTCGCCCGTTCGCCTTTCTAAGGCGAAGCCTCGATCCTAGGACTTGGCCTTGGGCTTGGCGTTGAAAATCTTGTTGACGATCTTCCAGCCCTCCTCGGTCTTCACCATCGACATGTAGTCGGTGAAGGTCACCGTCGGATAGTCCAGCACCACCTTGGCCACGGCCACGTCGCCGGTGATGTCGAGGATCTGGACGATCCGCTTGCGCTGGGCCTCGTCGTCGGCCGGCTTGCCCGGGGAACCCGCGATGTACTCGTCGTCGGTGCGCTGCATGAACTTGCCGTCGCGCATCCAGAACAGCTTGGCCTCGTCGTGGAAGGCCTGGCGGTGCTCGGCGCCGCTCCCCGTGGCGTGGCCGGCGATGTAGTGGTCAAGCGCCGCGCGCACGCCCGCGGCCTCGGGGTTCTGGTCGACGCCTTGGGCCATGGCTGGGGCCGCCAGGGCCAAACCCATCGCCATCGCCAGACTGGTGATCTTCAACATGCGGACTTCCCCTGCTCACGTCCGGCCCCGGCCGGTCGACGAGACAGGAGGCTAGGTCGCCATTGTGACGCTCGCGTGGCGTTCGGCGAACACCGCTACTGGACGCGTCGGACCTGGAACCCGCGCGCCGCCATCAGGGCCGGCAGGCCATCGGCGCCCGCCATGTGCAAGGCGCCGACCGCGACCAGCTCGACGCCGGGCCTGTCCATCTCGGCCGCCAACGCCTCCACCCAGGCCTCGTTGCGGCGCTTGAGCAGGGCGTCGTACAGCGCCGGCCGGTCGCGCTTCATCACGTCCACCACCAGCGGGCCCAGCTTGTCCATGTCGCCGCGCAGCCAGGCCTTCTGCAGCGCCACGCCGTTGCGAGGCGGGGTCAGGGTCTCGGTCGCCACGTCGTCCAGGTACTGGACCTCGACCGCCTCCGGCAGAGCGGCGAACAGCCGGATCTGCTGCTCCAGGGTCTCGAAGGTGGCGATCGGCTTGTCGGCGGCGCGGGCCTGGCGCGTGACCGTGGCGTCGGCGCCGGCCGCGACCGAGCCGCCCTGCTGGGTCATCGGCAAGACCGACAGCATCATCGCCGCCGCCCAGGGCCGCAGCCGGTCCACGCGCTCCAGAGAGCCGCCGTCCCGCTCCAACGCCGCCTTCAGCGCGGCGACGGTGCGCGGCGGCAGCTTCGCGCTCAGGGGGCGTTCGGGATCGACGCCGTAGCGGTCGACCAGGGCCCGCACCTCGGCCGGATCGGCGTCGGCGCGGGTCTCGAACCAGACCTTGTCGGCCCGGGCGTAGGCGCGGTCGAAGGCCCGGGTGCGCCACTTCACGTCGGGCGACAGCACGTGCATCGCGCCGAACAGGTAAATGGTCGTGTCGCGGTCGCGCACTTCCCACATGGCCGGCGCGGCATGGGCGGCCGAGGCGCCGCTCGCGAGCGCACAAGCCAGCGCGCAGGCGGCTGCAAGCCTTCTGGGTAAGCGAAACACCGACACAACGTCCCCCGACGCCTGGACTCAACAGAGGTCCAGGCTAAGGGGCCGCCGGTTAACCGGGGAAGCGGCGCCGCTTGCGACCTAACGCCACGCCTTGAAGTGCTTGGACAGCTTCAGGCCCTGGCGCTGGTAGTGCGACCCGCCCTCGCCGTAGAGACGCTCGGGCCGCGCGGTCAGGGGCTCATAGACCAGGCGGGCGACGATCTGGCCGTCCTCCAGCAGGAACGGCGTCTCGTGGCTGCGCACCTCAAGCACGCCCTTTGAGCCGACCGCCCCGGCTTCCTCGGTGCCGAAGCCGGGGTCGAAGAAGCCCGCGTAGTGCACGCGGAACTCGCCCACAGACGGATCGATCGGGGTCATCTCGGCCGCTTCCAGCACCGGGATCTGCACGTCGTCCTTGGAGGCCAGGATGTAGAACTCGCCCGGGTCCAGCAGCAATTCGCCGTGACGGGTTTCCAGCGGCTCCCAGAAGTCGCGCGGGTCGTGGCCGTCCTCGTGGTCCAGGTCGACGACGCCGGCGTGGCGACGCCCGCGGAAGCCGACAATGCCGCCCTCGCCCGGGCCCAAGTCCACGCCGACGCTCTTGATCGCCAGCTTGGCCGGGTCGCCGCGCTTGAGGCGCAGCTGGTTCAGCCGCGTGCCAGCGCGCACCAGCACCGAGAAGGTCTGGGGCGCGATCTCGATATAGAGCGGCCCCTCATAGCCGGCCTCGATGTCGTCGAAGGCCTTGGAGTGGTCGCTCAGCAGGCGCACAAACACGTCCACCCGGCCCGTCGAGCTCTTGGGATTGCCGCGCGCCGCCACGTTGCCCGGCAGGGACAGGCGCTCCTGGATCTCGGCGATGTAGACGCAGCCCTTCTCCAGCACCGCGCCCTTGGTCAGGTCCAGCTCGTGCATCGCCACGTCCTTCAAACGTTCGGGCACGCGGCGGGCCACGCCGGGCAGGAACGAGGCGCGCACCCGCCAGCACCGCGCGCCCAGGCGCAGGTCCAGGCTGGCCGGCTGCACCTGGTCGGTGTCGAATGGGGTCTGAGAGGTGATCGCTTCTTGCGCGATCAGGTCCTCGATGGATTGGCAGGGCAGAATCCCTGCGGCGTGGGCGTCGGTCATCGCGGCGACACTCGCTAAACCGGGCCTGGAAGGCAAGGCTTGGGGGCCATCCGCACACCGCTTACTCGCGTGTGACAATTCTAATGTTGAAATCAGACTTGTCCGCCTTGACCGTCAGGCTCTCAAAACCCCTTATGCCGGCCGTTTCTGGCGTATCGAGGAGCAACCGCCATGGCCGAGGATCCGAAGGACTGGGATGTCGCCACCAAGCTCATCCGCGGCGGTCTGGCGCGTTCGCAGTACATGGAGACGGCCGAGGCCCTCTACCTGACCCAGGGCTTCACCTACGACAGCGCCGAGGGCGCCGACCGCCGGTTCTCCGGCGAGGAGCCGGGCTTCGTCTATTCGCGCTTCAACAATCCGACCGTGAAGATGTTCGAGGACCGCCTGGCGCTCCTGGAAGGCGCCGAAGTCTGCCGCGCCCAGGCGACCGGCATGGCGTCGGTGCACGCGGCGCTGATGGGCCTGGTCCGGGCGGGCGACCACGTGGTGGCGGGCAAGGCGCTGTTCGGCTCGTGCCGCTGGCTGATCGCCGAGTGGCTGCCGCGCTTCGGCGTCGAGACCACCTTCGTCGACGCCACCGACATCAGGGCCTGGGAAGCGGCGATCCGTCCCAACACCAAGGCGGTGCTGATCGAGACCCCGTCCAACCCGGTGCTGGAGATCACCGACATCCGGGCGGTGTCGGAGCTGGCCCACGCGGTCGGCGCCAAGGTCATCGTCGACAACGTCTTCGCCACCCCGATCTTCCAGCAGCCGCTGAAGTTGGGCGCCGACGTCGTGGTCTATTCCGCCACCAAGCATATCGACGGCCAGGGCCGGGTGCTGGGCGGTGCGATCCTGACCAGCGAGGCGATCAACGAGGAGTTCTACCGCGACCCGCTGCGCCACACGGGCCCGTCGCTGTCGCCGTTCAACGCCTGGGTCATGGTCAAGGGCCTTGAGACCCTGGACCTGCGCGTGCGCCGCCAGAGCGACACCGCCGCGGCCCTGGCCGACACGATGGCCGAGCACAAGAAGGTCAGGCAGGTGCTCTATCCGTTCCGCCACGACCACCCCGGCCACAACATCGCCAAGGCGCAGATGACCGGCGGCGGCACCGTCATCGCCCTGGACCTGGGCTCGCGCGAGGCGGCGTTCAAGTTCCTGAACGCGCTGGAGATCGTCGACATCTCCAACAACCTGGGCGACGCCAAGTCGATGGCCACCCACCCGCCGACCACCACCCACCGCTCGGTACCGGAAGAGATGCGTCCGTCGCTAGGCGTGGTCGAGGGCGGCGTGCGCCTCTCGGTCGGCCTCGAAAGCCTGGCGGACCTCCAACGCGATGTGATCCGTGCGCTCGATCAGGCGTGAGTCCTCTCCTCCCCTGAAGAGGATCCGCCGTCGACGCGGCGCCGACACGGGCATCTACGAAGCGCGCACGCGCGACATCGTCGTGCGCGTCTCGCCTGTCTACCAGCCCGAGGACTCCGCGCCCGAGGAAGGGCTGTGGATGTGGGGCTATACCGTCGAGATCGAGAACCACGGCGTCGAGACCGTCCAGTTGATCTCCCGCTACTGGACGATCACCGACGGCCTGAACCGCGCCACCGAGGTCGAGGGCTCGGGCGTGGTCGGCGAGCAGCCCGAGCTGCGGCCGCGCGAGGCGTTCCGCTATGTCTCCAACTGCCCGCTGCCGACCTCGTCCGGAACCATGACCGGTCATTTTCAGATGATGACCGAAGCCGGCGAGGCGTTCGAGGCCGAGATCCCCGAGTTCTCGCTTCACCTTCCCGGCGCCGCGCGACGGGTGAACTGAGCGCCGGTCGCTCCGCGCCTTCCTGAACTTCCCCACGGCGAAGCCGGCCTGAACCGGTGCTCGCTGGCGCGCGCCCGCGCCCGATCCGCTCGGACCCGTCCAGGGGGAATATTCGCCGCCGACTCTACATAACAGCGCTCTTCGGATTGCGCGCGACCTAACACATCATTAAGGTTGCAGAGATCGGGGGTGCGCGCGGGGGCTTCAGGACCGATGACTATCGGAATGCCCGCGCCCGTCGTGGCTCCCCACGCAGCGAAACTGCGTGACCTCAATCCAACGAATTGAGCATAGGGAGTGAACGATGCCGTTCTCCGGCCAACTCTGGTACCTCACCGAAGGCGGCGACGCCGAAACTCGTCTCGCTCGCGTCAACGACGACAGCACCGCCAGCACGACCATCGTCGACAACGGCGGCCCGGGGACGGGCGATGACAATTTCGTCAGTTCGTTCACGTCCGGCCTGGGCGTGGACACCGCGGCGGGCTTCTACTTCGCCGTCCTGAGCAACGCGGTCGACGACAACGCCATCCTGGTGCGGGGTTCGACCACGGGCTCCGGGGCTCCGACCACCGTGATCGACTTCCCCGACGACATCATCGTCCAGGGGATCGAAATCGATACGATCAACCACAAGATCTATGTCGGCCACCAGGATGGCACCGGCGCGAGCGCCACCATCACCGGCATACGCGTCTACAGCTACGATCCGGTGACGGGCGCCGTCACCGACAACGGCTTCCTGACCACGGCCGCCACCGACACCCGGCCCGACGAAAGCGGCGTTCCCGTCCTGGCGCCCCGGGATTTCGCGATCGACTACACGATCGTCGCCGGCGGGCGGATGTATTACACGGAATCCCTCGGCGGCTTCGCGACCGGCATTTTCCGCCTCGATCTCGCCAATCCGAACGTCGTGACCACCCTGGTCTCCAACGCTCAGTTCCCTGACGATTATTCCAACGGCGCCCTGGTCGATGTGGAGGTCGATGAGACCACCGACCTGGTCTACTTCACGACCCACTCGACCAATCCCTTCCCACTGCCCACCTACGACCCGAACGACAACGCGCTCTGGTACATCAGCGGCAACGCCACCAACGGCACGGCCGTGAAGGTCAACCTGATCGGCATGCCGGGCGGCAACCATTTCTACGCCGGCAACATGACGTTCGATCAGTCGACCCGGCAGATCTATATCGAGAGCGAAGAGGTCGAGAGCAGCGGGACGGACACCGACGACGTCATCTACGTCTTCCAGCTGGACGGCGCCGGAACCAGCGCCACCCTGATCCGCACGATCGACGCCAACACCAACGCCGTGGGGGCCACCGTCGAGGGAATGACCTTCATCGACGTGGCGGCGCTCACCGTCACCGGCAACGCCGCCACCGCGGCGGAGCAAGGCTCGCCGCTCACCCTGCTGGCTGGTTCGCCGGCGATCGTCGACACCGACGGCGGCTATCTGGTGGGCGCGACGGTGCAGATCACCGGCGGCACGTTCAGTTCGAACGAGAACAGCGCCGCCGACGACCACCTGGGTTACGGCGCGGCCAAGCAGATCACCGGCACGATCGCCGGCACCAACATCACGATCAGCTGGAACGCGGCGAGCGAGACCCTGACGCTCAGCGGCTACGACACCTTCGCCAACTACCAGGCCGCGCTGGCGGGCCTCGTCTATTGGGCGACGGGCGACAACCCGACCAACTACGGCGCCAACGCCACGCGGACGATCACCTGGACGATCAATGACGGTACGCCCGGCGTCACGCCAGGGTCGGTCAACAGCGGAACCACCACGCTGAACATCGCCGCGGTCAATGACGCGCCGGCCAACAACGGGCCAGTCGCCGCGTCGGGCGACGAAGACACCTACATCGCCATCACCGGGCTGCAGATCAGCGACGTCGACGCCAATCCGGCCTCGGCGACGATGACCGTCACACTCAGCGTGACCCAGGGCGTGCTAACCTTGCGGACCGACGTGGCCGGCGGCCTGACGGCGGGCGACATCGCCGGCAACGGCGCCGGATCGGTGACCGTCACGGGAACAACCGACGCGATCAACGCCACCCTGGCGGCCAGCAACGGCCTGCTGTTCCACGGCGATCCGGACGCCAGCGGAACCGACACCCTGACCGTGGTCACCAGCGACGGCGGCGCAACAGGGTCGGGCGGGGCGCAGTCCGACACCGACAGCTACACGATCACGATCAACGGGACCCAGGATCCCCACACCGGCGGCATGGGCGTCGCGGGCTCGGCGACCGAAGACCAAGTCCTGACGGCGGTCTCGACCCTGGCCGACGCCGATGGTCTGGGGACGCTGCACTACCAGTGGCAGCGTGACAGCGGCTCGGGCTTCGTCAATGTCGGGCTCGACCAGCAGACCTACACCCTCGGGGACGCCGACGTCGGCGCGGTGATCCGCGTGATCGCCAGCTATACCGACGGCCTGGGCGCAGTCGAATCCGCGACCAGCGCGCCGACCAGCGCCGTCACCGCCGTCAACGACGCGCCGACCGGCGCCGTCAGCGTCACCGGCACGGTGACTGAAGACCAGGTCCTGACGGCCGACACATCGACTCTCGCCGACGTCGACGGCCTGGGTGCGCTGCACTACCAGTGGCAGCGCGACACGGGCTCGGGCTTCGTCGATGTCGGGCTGGACCAGGCCACCTACACCCTCGGAGACGCCGACGTCGGCGCGGTCGTTCGTGTGGTGGCCAGCTACACCGACGGCCAGGGCTTCACCAACAGCGTCGCCAGCGCGGCGACGGCGCCGGTCGCCAATGTCAACGACGCGCCGACCGGCGGCGCGGCGATCACCGGCACGACGACCCAGAACCAGGTCCTGACGGCCGACACCGCGACCCTGGCCGACGCCGACGGGCTGGGAACGCTGCACTATCAATGGCAGCGCGACACCGGGTCAGGCTTCGTCAATGTCGGGACCGACCAGGCGACCTATACCCTGGGCGCGGCGGACGTCGGCGGCGTGCTGCGCGTGACGGCCAGCTATGTCGACGGCCACGGCACGGCTGAAGCGGTCACAAGCGCGGCGACCGCTCCGATCGCCTCCAGCGGCCCTGCGAACCAGCACCTGGTGGGCACGCCCTGGTTCGATATCCTGGTCGGCGGCCTGGGCAACGACGTCATCGAGGGCCTCGGGTTCACCGACATCCTGGTCGGCGGCGGCGGTTCCGACACCTTCGTGTACGCCCCCCAGCCGACCGGCGCGGACCTGATCGTGGACTTCGGCCTGGACGACGTGATCCTGACCAAGACCAAGCTCTACGACGGCAACAACGACGGGATCGTCCCGCTGGGCCACGACGGCGCGCTGGACCTGCCCGGCATCGGCAACTCCATCAGCTTCCTGGGCAGCGACGTCCATGACGGCGTGCGCTATCTGGGCGTCACGGCCGGCGGCATGCACGCCTATGGCGACGCCGACGCCCGGCCGAAGAAGGCGATCGAGGGCAAGCTGTCGAACGACAACCTGTCCGGCGACACCGGTGATCACAAGGCCAACGTCTTCTTCTTCGACACCGACCTGGCCCTCAACTGGGGCGTGGACCACGTCACCAAGTTCGGAAACAAGGACGTGCTGGTCACGACCACGGCCCTGGCAGATCCGAACCACGACAACCTGATCCTGGCCGGCCCCGGCTCGGTCTTTGGGTTCACGCCGCCCAGCAACAGCCCCGCCGGCACGTTCAACGGCTCGACGACAGTCAACACCACGAGCGGCGCGGCGGTTTCGACGCTCGAGTTCGACGGCATGCTCACTCACGACGGCCAGAACTACTACGTCTACAGCCTTGTCGGCTCGTCCGCCGGCGTGGGCTCAGTGCTGTTCTAGAGCGCAAGGCGACCGGGGCGTCCGACCGATATTGGTCGCCTGCCCCGGTCATCCTCGACCGCTCGGTTGGTCGCGGGTGTCGCGCCAGCTCCAAGCGGTGGTTCCAGATGATTGAAAATGGAGGCGGCCCAATCACGCGCCGTCTCAACATTGCGACGCCCTCGACTGACAGGCGGCGGGGAAACAGGCATGGCGATCTATACGATCAAGGTCATCAACAACAGCAGGTTCCCAAGGAGCTACGTCGCCTTCATGCCGCCCCCTCCGGCGATCGGCGGCTTCGCCAACGCCTGGGCGACCTTCGACAACGTTTCGGTCGGCGGCTTCGACAGCGTGGAGTATGCGCCCGAGGTGGGCTCGGCTTCCGCGCCCCGCTTTATTATCGCCGAGAGCGACGGTTCACCCGGCCAGATCAGCGATCCGGCCTCCGCGCCCAATACCGCGACGATCGATTTCGCCGGCCAGCCGCAAACGGCCATCGTCACCCAGAACGCCGACGGCGCCTTCAGCGTCGCCTATAGCTGACACGGAGATCGCCATGCCCGTTCCCTCCATGGACGCGCCCCTGCCCGGCTGCGTGTCGACCGACGGCGCCACGCCGGACGCCTATCTGGACAACGCCCGCGCGGGCACACCGAACGCCGGCGCCCACACCAGCATCCAGACGGCCGTCGCCAACCTGCTGGCCCGCGCCAAGACCTCGCCGGGAGCGACCGCCTCTCTCGTCGGACACGGCGCGCCGGGGCTAATTTCTGTTGGCGGCGGCCGATCCCCGGGGACGCCCCAGCAGAATATCAGCCTCAACAACACGGCGGTCTGGGTCCCGCTGCTCCAGCCGCTGAGGGGCCAGGTCTCGGCGCTCAACCTCTATGGCGCGCAGATCGGAGCAGGCGCGCTGGGCGCGCACCTGCTGTACGATATCGCCAGGGTGATCAATGCGGTTGTCAGCGCCCCGGCCGGGCTGATCTATTGCACTCCGCGGGGCGATTTTCTGTTCCCCCAAGGCGTGGTCTGGCAGACCGCCACGCCTGAGCAACTTCCCCAGCCCATCAATCCGCCGACGCTTGGCCGCGCGCCCTCGCCGATAAGCGCCAGGATATCGGCCACGGCCGCGTTCAACGCTAAAGGCGCGCCCCTGTCGTCCCGCTCGGCTCAAGCCCTGGCGGCGGCCGTCCTGTGGGACCAGCCCGTCGAACCGCCCGGCGCGGTCGGCGGGCTGGTTTCGGGACGGCTGCGGGTCGGCTTCATGCGCGGCGCGTTGAAGACTTTCACGATCTACAACAACAGTCTGATCAGGGACGATTCAACGCCCCAGGTCCACTACCCCGTGACGCCACAGTTCGCGGCGATCGCGCTCGGCCGATAAGGCCGGTCGCGATCAGCCGGCCCCAAATCAGCCGGCGGCCGCCGTCGGCTCCAGCGCGTAGACCCGCGAGCAGTACTCGCACGTGACGTGGATCTTGCCGTCGGGCTCGACCATCTCGGCCACTTCCTCGGCCGTGAACGAGCCCAGCACTGCGCCGATGCGGTCTTCCGAGCAGCGGCAGAAGGCGCGCAGCGGCTTTTCCTCGAGCAGGCGCACGCCGTCCTCGTTGAACAGCCGCCACAGCAGGGTGGTCGTCGGCACAGTCGGGTCGATCAGTTCGTCCTCGCCCGTCGTCTCGAACAGGGCCTGGACGTGGGTCCAGGCTTCCTGGGTTTCGCCGCGGCTTTCGTCGCCGGCGATGGCCTGGATCAGGATGCCGCCGGCGCGCCACTTGGCGCCCTCGCCCGTATCGGCCTGGCCGACGGCCAGGCGCACGCGAGTGGGGGTCTGTTCGGACTGGGCGAAGTACTGCTCGGCGCACAGGGCCAGGGTCTCGCCCTCGATCGGGGTGATGCCCTGGTAGCGGTCCATGTCCGGACCCTGGTCGACGGTCATCACGAAGGTGCCGCCGCCCAGCAAGGTGCGGGCGCCGGGACGCGCGAAGCCTTCCGACACGGCCGCGACCTCGTCCGGGTCGAACCGGCAATAGCCGCGCAGCGCGCCGGAGGTGTCGTAGTCGACCACGACATAGCGCACCGGGCCGTCGCCCTGGGCCTGGACGATCAGCCGGCCGTCGAACTTCAGGCTGGAGCCGACCAGCGCCGCCAGGGCGCAGGCCTCGCCCAGCAGGTTGGCGACGGGCTCGGGATAGTCGTGGCGGGTCAGCACCTCGTCCACGGCCGCGCCCAGGCGCACCACGCGGCCGCGCACGGGCAGGCCTTCGATCTGGAAGGCGGAAACGAGGTCGTCCGGCGCGGTGTCCGGGGCGGTTTGGGCGGCGATGTCGGTCATGGGGAGGCTAGATAGTCGCTTGGGCGGAAAATGCGAGGGGGCCGCGACATCCTTGCCATCCTCGCCCTAATCGACGGCCTAATCCGAGAAGGGCTTCTCGATCTCGTAGACCACATCCTCCAGCTTCCGCTGGAACAGGGTCTGGGCGTCGCGCACACCCTGGTTGTAGTAGCGCGGGCCCATCTTCTCGCTGATGAAGTCCAGCAGGAAGCCGACCTGCATGTCGCTGGCCTCGCAGTCGAGCTCGCGGTCGAGATAGAGCCCCAGCTTGTGGATCAGGTCGTCGCGCTCGGCCTTGCTGAACTCGATCTTCGACACGACGACCCTCTCCGTATGCGTTTAGCCGATCGCCCCGAAGCACCAGGCCAGGACCGACTTCTGGGCGTGGATGCGGTTTTCCGCCTCGTCCCAGGCCAGCGAGCGCGGGCCGTCCAGGACGCTGTCGGTGACCTCCTCGCCCCGGTGGGCCGGCAGGCAGTGCAGGAACACGCCGTCGGAGGCCGACAGGTCCATCAGGGCGTCGTCGACCTGATACGGCTCCAGGGCCGCCAGGCGCTCGTCATGGTCGGTGTCGCCCATCGACACCCAGGTGTCGGCCACGACCACGTCGGCGCCGCGCACGGCCTCCTTGGCGTCGTCGGTCATGGTGATCTGGCCCTGGCGCTCCTGAGCGCGGGCCAGGTCCACCAGGTCCGGGTGATAGACCGCCGGACAGGCGATCTTCAGCTTGAAGCCCAGCAGCGGCGCGGCGTGGATGAAGCTGGAGCACACATTGTTGCCGTCGCCGACCCAGGCGATCGTCTTGCCGCCGATGTCGCCGCGATGCTCCTCGATCGTCAGCAGGTCGGCCATGATCTGGCACGGGTGGCTTTTGTCGGTCAGGCCGTTGATCACCGGCACGGTCGAGACCTGGGCGAAGCGCTCGACGTCGGCGTGGTTGTTGGCGCGGATCATCACCGCGTCGACCATGCGCGACAGCACCTTGGCGGTG